>Ga0206824_10277_pt1 | contig 14475 bp, 14 predicted proteins | sample Alteio_BWOrgCont_82_FD_152874 | JGI IMG/M metagenome (GOLD analysis project Ga0206824, IMG submission 152874) | Enriched cells from forest soil in Barre Woods Harvard Forest LTER site, Petersham, Massachusetts, United States -... | ecosystem: Environmental > Terrestrial > Soil > Temperate forest >...
ATTTTTTGCCATGTGAACGGCGGATTCTCGATTGGGCGGATGACGAAAATTTCCAAGCCACAACAGATCAGGTGCCATGTTGTTTTTAAAATCCATCTTCCACGCCGGCGCCGATTCTATAATCGGTTGTTCATACAAAAAAGGAATCCACTGAACCCAATCGGAATCAAATCCGTAATCATTCAAAAGCAAATCACGTTCAAAAAACGAAACCGTCGTCACCCAATCGCATCGCAACATCGACGCCAGTTCTCGCAAACGGTCTTCTTCCGGGTCGATGCCCAGTTGCCGATACTTGCGCAGCCAATGTAAATCGATCGTCTCTAGAATTTTTACGGCATTTTTTTGAAAACGATGCGCACGAAAACTAAATTGTTCTTCGGTCATGAAACGATCAAAAAGAATGAAATCCCAGGTACGCGACTGCCACCAAGCATCGTCATCGGAATGATTAAGAAGCAGTGTTTTGGTCTCAACTTTCCAATCTTTTACATAGCGTTCCGGATCTTGGTTTTTTGCGCTCGAAGCTAACGTGACGCCCCAACCATTCCGCTGAAATAATTGAACCCAATGTTCCAAACGCACTCCGGCTGCCGAAGATTCTGGTTCGGGCCAAACGGACGCGATGATCAGGGCTTGCGGGACGCTATTCACAATTTTTCAACCCTATCATGACGCGGCCGGCCCATGATAGGATGGGACATCCATGCAGCTAGCAAAACAGCCGATCCGATCCATAATCCTGTTGTTATCAACGCTTGCAGTTCACAACTTTGCCTTCGGCGCGACGGCTAGTCCGGATTTGTCCGTGCCACCGAACCCGGGCCCAACATCAGAAGCAGAGGCGAAGGCTTTGATCACATCGGGCGTTCTAGACCTCGATGCAAAACCCGAAAAAGCGATCCAAGAATTTGAACTTTTTCGATCACGTTATCCCCTTGATTCCAGACGCGACGACGCCGAAAAAATGTTGGCTGGTGCTTACGAAAAAATTGAAAACTACGGCAAGGCAAAAGAAGTTTGGAAGGAATTGGCCGACAAACAAACAGATAAAGCGGCAGAACAAGGCTACAATTTAAACGCGGCGAAATGCCAAATCAAGTTGGGCGACTTGTTAGATGCCCAAGCAAGCCTGACTGAAATTTTAAAAAAGACTGATTCAAAATCTCAAACGCATGGCGAAGCCTTACTTGCCCAATCCGAAATGCGTTACTTACGCAATCAGATTGCAGAGTCACGATCATCGCTGGATGCCGCACTTGGAATTGACAGTGTAAAAAATATGCCCGAATCGCGGTCACTCCAAATTCTAGTCGGGGCCAAGGAATGCAAAAAGAATGAAACCTGGCGAAGCCTGGAACAATGCCTATTGCTACTTAAAAAGTTTTCTACAGATTCTGATGCTTTGCAAAAATCGTGGTGTGGAGTTGCTGATCCCCCAATAAGCGATTTGCTCAAAAAATTAAAGGAAGCAAAAATAATTGATTCGGTCGAATTCGCGCGCTTTCAAAGCGAATGGAAGGACCGCCTAAAACAAGAAGGGTGCGCCAACTAATTTGGCATTATGGATCAATTTCACGAACTGATTGTCGATCGCATCTTTGAAAAACGTCACGCCGTTCGTGATTGGTTTGCCTTGAAGTTTAAAGAAAATTCCGCTCCGTTTTATTCGTCCTATGATGTTCGAGATTCATCTTTTAAAATCGCGCCGGTCGATTGCAATCTTTATCCTGCCGGTTTCAACAATATCTGTTCCGAAGATTTAAGCGTGGCGCATGAATTACTTCAAGATTGGGTCAAGGTGCTGGGCGACGGGAAACCACCTAAGAAAATAGCGATCCTGCCCGAAAGCCACACCAGCAATAAATTTTACATCGAAAATCTTTGGACCTTGCAGGACATTTTTGTACGGGCGGGATTCGAAACACGAATCGCATGGTGGACAGGAGACGAAGGCAACCCACCCCATTCCGTTTCGTTAGAATCTGTCACAGGAAAAGTGCTAGAAGCCTTTCCAATCAAACGCGAAGGGAATCGAATTTTGCTAAGTGACGGATTCGAACCCGAATGGATCATATTGAATAATGATTTCAGTTCGGGTTATCCAAAAATTTTAGATGGCGTCCAAGCCCGTATTTACCCAAGCCATAAATTGGGCTGGCATTCCCGACGCAAAAGTACCCACTTTCGTTATTACAATAAATACGCGCTGGAATTTGCAAATCTACTGAGTATCGACCCGTGGTTGGTCAGCATCGATAGCCAAGTGGTCGAAGGGATCGATTTGAACGAAGGCGTCGGGGCAGATCGCGCCGCTGACGCTGTCGGCGCAATGATCGATCGTTTGCAAACAGAATATTCCAAACGAAAGATTCCCCATTCACCGACCGTTTTTCTAAAAAATGATCATGGAACCTACGGTATCGGCATCCACGTGGTGCACAGTGCGGACGAAGTCCGAAACCTAAATCGACGCGCAAAGAATAAACTTAGTGTCGGAAAAGGCAAAAGCGAAGTTCACGAAATTTTGATCCAGGAAGGAATTCCTACCCAGTTGGTGGTCGAAAATTTAATTTCAGAACCGGTTATTTATTTGTTTGGTTCGGAATTGATTGGCGGCTTTATTCGATCCAACACCGAACGCGGTGACAACGACAACTTAAACAGCCAAGGAATGCTTTTCAAAAAACTTTGTATGCGCGATTTACGTGAAGCCTGGGACGCAAAGTCAAAGCAAGATTTCCCAATTCACGAAGCAATCTATGGCTCGATATCCCTACTCAGTTGCTTGGCCGCAGCTGAAGAAATGAAGGAACTCAAAACAATATGAAACAACCTGGTTTTGGTACCCGTAGTATTCACGCAGGACAAGAACCTGAGCCGGTCACCGGTTCGGTGATGATACCCATTTTTCAAACCAGTACCTACGCTCAAAAAGCACCCGGCGAACACACTGGTTACGAATACGCGCGCACGCACAACCCAACCCGCGCCGCGATGGAAAATTGCATCGCCAGCTTGGAAGGCGCGAAATACGGCATCGCGTTTTCATCCGGTCTTGCTGCCATCACGACGTGCATCCAAACGCTCAAAGCGGGCGATCATGTTCTTTGCACAGACGACGTTTATGGCGGAACTTTTCGACTGTTTGAACGGGTGATGAAGAAATTTAATGTCGAGTTTACATTTTGCGATCTGTCCAAGCCTGAAAATTTCGAAAAAAACGTTAAATCGAGCACCAAAATTCTTTGGATCGAATCACCGACCAATCCCACCCTGAAACTTCTGGACATCGAACAGCTTAGCGCAAAAGCCCGCCACAAAAATATTCGTGTCATTGTCGACAACACATTCATGAGTCCGTACTTTCAACAACCACTGGCACTGGGTGCGGATGTCGTGATGCATTCGTCGACCAAATATTTAAACGGGCATAGTGACGTCGTCGGCGGCATTTTAGTGACGAATGATTCGGGCTTAGCAGATGAATATCGATTTTTACAAAACTCTGTTGGGTCCGTGCCTGCTCCATTAGATTGTTTTTTGATTTTGCGCGGATTAAAAACACTGCACTTAAGAATGCAGGCCCATCAAAAAAATGCGCTGATTCTTGCTGAATATTTATCAAGCCATCCCCACGTCGAATCCGTCATTTACCCAGGCTTGGCGTCCCATCCTCAACATGCGCTTGCGAAAAAACAAATGTCGGGCTTTGGCGGAATGATGTGTTTTCGTGCAAAAGGTGGCTTAGAATTTACAAAATCTGTTCTTTCAAAAACTCGCGTGTTCACCTTGGCCGAAAGTCTAGGCGGCGTGGAATCCTTAGTGGAACATCCGGCGATCATGACCCACGCAAGCATGCCGCAGAAAATTCGAGAAGCATTGGGCATCACAGACAACTTGATTCGTTTAAGTGTCGGGGTCGAAGACGCCCAGGATTTAGTTGATGACATCAATCAAGCTTTGATGGGGTAGCGCCCCTTGCTTCGGTGCTTGTTATTGCTGCCGATCAAGGATAGATTTTCCTTACATATGAGTCGCTTAAAACGTTTGATCCAACGGCTTCTTGCCGCCCGTCCACTGCTACTCGCCTGAGGCGATTCGCAGTACCCTTCCATCTACGTCGAGAACAATTGCCGTGCAATCTTCTCCGGGAAACGTTCCTGCTTGTCGATCTATTTTTGATTTCACTTCAAATGCTAAGTCATTGATCAGATCGAATGGGTCCTGGGCCAACTTTTTTTGAAATGTGGATTGTAGCTTGGCTTCGCCGCCCATCGCGTGGATGAATCCGTCTGATAGCATGACCAACCGATCCTTAGGTCGCAACGCGACTTCGAACAACGCACTTTCTGATCCATCTGATGTGTTTTCATTTCCCGTCAATCGCGGACCGCTTTTCTTCAGACGCGTGCAGGTGCCGCCTTGTGAAACGATGTAAGCTTCGCACGTTCCGAAAGATTCATACTCCATTACAAAATTTCTTTTCTGAATTTTAGCCAAAAAAAGCGACAGCGTCCCGGAATCACCCAATGCCACCGCCAATTCGCGATGAAGCGCGCGCACCCACTTGGAAACAGGGGTACCTGTGTCAGCGGCGATCTTTGCGCCGGTGTTTAAAAGCATCCCTAAAAATGCAGATGAAATTCCATAATTGGAAGAATCAGCCATCAACAAATAGGTAAAATCTTTTTTCGGTGATTCGAAAATGTCGAAAAAATCACCTCCTGGCTTTAAGCCAGAAATGTGTCTTGCCTGAATTCTAAATCCCTTCAGTCCTTCAAACCGATTGGGAGTGTGCGTTTTTTGAAACCGTTCTAACATTCCATTCACGGATGCCAATGACGCATTCATTTGTTTTATTTTTTCAACCCATGGCGTGAGGTTTTTAGCGGCAGATTCCATTTCAAGAAGTCTTGCCACATTGACGATTTCGGTTTCTTGAAACGGGTAAGTCAATACTGCGGTCCAAGGGCTTAAGTCAAAGCTGTCTTCTAATATCTTTGAGTGAACGTCCTGCGTGCTATCGAACACCAAAACCGGCGCCATGCCTTGTGATTTCAATTCTAGAATTTTTTCGTTTGTGAACTCTGCATGCTGGTCCCACAAAATCAATCTGTCGACCGAGCTAAAAACCTTAGCGCGCAGCCGGATCTCGATTTGTCGAATTTCATCCTTCCACTTATGAGCAATACTGTCGTTGCGTGCTGTGATTTTCATCGTTGTTCTCCCTCTGGAATCGTGTGGGTCGGTCCCGTTTTAAAATGAAATGTGTATTGAACCATCAACTTGGTATCAAATTCCCCGCCCAACGGTAGGTCATTGCGTTCCTTAAATAAACTTAAGTCGATGTTGTTATCGCCCAAGCGAAATCCAAAACCAAAATCAAGCTGATCGGCATTAAACCCCAAACGCAAGGCGTACATTTTTGCAAAAGTCATCTCGCCACCAGCAGAAACGTGATCCATCAAAGACGTGCGCTGTGCGAACCACAGATCGCGAAATTCTAAAATCCATCTGGATGAAACGGTGTCCCCGATTCTTGGGGTGATGCTAAAGGAAGCATCGGCAGTCATGGGTTCACGTGCAAGCGTCGTCGAATTGATTCCTCCACCAATCAAAGGCGCGCCGCTGTAAGCCATTCCAAAAATATTGCGTGCGACAAGATACAGGGCAGGACGGTAAGTGTATGGCAAGACAATGCCCACTGCAGCTGTATGCGAAAATCCTGCGCCTTCTTGCGCATTTTGCGAAAAATTTTGGGTTGAAATATTGGACAAAGCAAACGAGTTCGTTGCCACGGTGGTGTTGACGTATTGAATGGAATACCCCAAACGAATAATCCCGCGTGCTAGCGGGATACCAAAACCAAGTGTAGGAATTGTTTGCGAAACATATTGCGTGTCAACGGTGGTGCCGTCTGTGACTGCTTTAAACCGTTCGCTTGCCATCACACCAAATGAAAATCCCTTCCAAGCAATAGCAGGCAGGATATTTCCGCCGTAACCCAACATGTTTCCTGGCTGCGCGGCGATGTCGGATTTAAATCCCGGCAAACTAAGCGACCCAAATTTAAGACCCGGATAACCAGCAATCGTTGAAATCGGTGTTTCAAGGCTGATCGACGGTTCAACTTCAAATCTTTCATGTGTCGCCAGACCCGCTGGGTTGGTCATCAAGGTCATTCCCAAATCTTCAGTCAGTGGAAGACTGGCACCGCCAAGGGCCGTGCTTTCCGCGTCCCAATAGCGATCTTCGGGATAAGTTGGTTCTCTTCCCTCGGCACGCGACACTAAAATTACTAAGACGAACAATAGATTCACTCGACTTACTTATCGGCCAAAATCTTCAAAGAATCGAGATGCCTCCGGAACGAAAGTCAAGCAATTGACGCCACAAAGGAGCACTACGATAGAGTTCGTGTTCTGACGCCATCAAAAAATTAAGAAAACATGAGAAACTGAATTGAGCTTATGATGACGCTGGAATTTAAGGTACTGAATGGGATTCAAAGATTACACGCTTCGGGCGAAGTCATTGAATCGGACACGCAGGTTCTCAACGAAGCCTTGTTGCATCTGCTTGAGTCCGACCCCAACACCAATGTGGTTCTCGATTTAACGAATACGACTGTTTCCGATGCGTCGACTTCGTCCGCATTGGCCCAAACAATTAGCACCTTAAGGGTGGCCGCCGCGAAACACGGTTGTGGGTTCATGACCGTCGCGGATTCAAGCTTAAATTGCGGGGCAGATTGCGACACGATCGCAACCGCCGAATCAACCTTGACCCTGCAAGCCTTTCGGAAATATGCAAATTTATTAGAACAAAAACTAGTGCAACAAAGCTCGGTTCGCACGCAAATTGATCAGTTAAAGTCTGAAAATCAAGCCCTGTTGCATAAACTGCTGAACTCGATTGATAAGAAAAAACCGACACCAATGTTTCATTCCATTTTGGATCGCATTGGAATTACAGATGATGCCCCCGCTTCGAACACGGCAAATCAGTCAAAGACAGAGACCGAACGCAAATGAGAGAAAAAATTCTAATCATCGAAGACAATACGGACACGCGCAAATTTTTACAGGTGATGCTTGGAAAAGACTACGAGATTTTGGTCGCGGAAAATGGAGTAACAGGCCTTGAAGTTGCCCGGGAACAACAGCCCGACCTGATCATCATGGACGTTGTGATGCCGGTTTTAAACGGTTTTGATGCCTGCAAGCTATTGAAAGAAGACAATCGCACGCAGAAAATTCCGGTGATCTTTCTCAGCTCAAAGAATACGACTTCTGACATTACGTTCGGCCTTTCGGTTGGCGCAGATGATTTTGTGCCCAAACCATTTGACTATCGGGAACTGAAAACGCGAATCAAGGCAAGAATCGATCGCGGAAAACAAGGTCCAAGCAACATTATTCAAATTGGCCAACTTAAAATCGATTCGTCAACTCGCGACGTGTGGTTTGGCACAAACAAAGCGAATCTTACTTTGACCGAGTTTGATATTTTAAAATTTCTAGTCACTAAAAAGGGAGTAGTCGTTTCCCGCGCAGAAATCATGAAAGAAATCTGGCGCGATGATGCAAACGCTACATCCGATCGAACAATTGATGTTCATATTCGCGCGTTAAGAAAGAAAATCCCCGCCATGTCTAAGCACATCCAAAGCATCTACGGCGTCGGATATAAGTACGAAATTTAGAAAACCCTTGTTAGTAGCCGATTAACGGTGATTTCCGAACCCACTCTGCATTTTTAAGCTGTGCGATCATAAAAAGCGCAAGATCTTCCCGCGACATGACGGACTTCAGGTCTTTGTAGTCAAGGCTGGCCTTCACTCCACCGCGCGCAGGACCATTGGTCAATCGACCCGGGCGAACATTCACGTAATCCAATGTGCTGCCCAACAAATAAACTTCACCCTTATCCTTATCTTCAAACATTTTGCCTAGGAAAAGTGGAAGGATAATTTTTCGCATGATGAAAGGTGCACCAGCACGACTATTTCCGGCACCCATCGCAGATAAATTCACAAGGCGTTTGACACCATTTTTGGTCATCGCCGCCACCAGATTACGCATAAAAACTTCTTGAAGGTCGTCGGCCTTAATCGACCGAGGGCCAAACGCTGATATCACTGCATCTTGCCCCTGAACTGCGCGATCAATCGATGCTGCATCGCGGGCTTCACCTTGCGCAACCTTCAGTTTTGGGTTCTGAACGGAAAGTTTAGAAGGATCGCGAACAAATGCGGTGACTTCATGGCCGTCGGCCAATAGGTGTTTTAATAGGTGCGTTCCGGTCAAGCCAGTTGCGCCAATGACAAGTATTTTCATAATGATTGTCATAAAGCTTAACAGCTGAAATCTGAGGATTCAATGCGACATACTATTTTTAGAGTATTTTAATGCTGAACATCAAGCTGAACGTTTAGCTTAATGTCACTGCCTTCGCCGATAGTCACTTCTTGATTCGATCCCATTCCCAACGTTTTGTTCTCGAAGACCAGTTCGTAACGACCGATTGGAATCTTTTGTCCTTCAAATGGTGCGCGCAAAACCCAAGGCTTTGAACCTGCAGCAGGGGTCCGATCAATGGGACGGATCGTGACATCGGCAAGCGGCGGAACCGTTGTGATGCTGAGTCGTCCATAAGTCATCGGTTCTAATCGAACTGTTTCTTCCCATGAACCATTTTTCACGTCAGATGAATCGATTGAAAATTCTTTGCGATACGTTTCGTAACCCGGTCTTTCAACAACAAGGGTAATCGACTCGCCCGTTTTAACTTTGATCAAGCGTTCACCAGCCGGCAACATTTCGCGGTTCACATAAATATTGGTCTGAGATGTTTCCAGATCAGGGACAAGATGAATCGCTAGGTCCACTAGATCCTTGCGTTCTTTTGCCGTTTCTAAATCACTTCCGATTGGAACTTGTTCGATGACAGGTTTCAAATAAACCATGACATATTTGTCGATCAAGCCTTGTTTATAGGCGTAAAACCCACCTGCGACCGCACCCGACAAAACAGCAAAAGCAAAAACCTTGGAGACAAATGCCCCGAAACCGCCGCCAGAGCCTAAATCTTTAGCAATCTTTCGTTCTTTATCTAAACGCGGTGGCGATGACTGGTGTGATCCCGTTGTGCGCTGAGACGTCGGTCGTGCCGTCACTTGTCGACCCACATAACCCGACATGCTTGGGCTGCTGAGCTGTTGTGTCATGTGTTGTTGAGTCATGTTTGGCAATCCAGACACTTCGACTTTGTCCGCATTTTTTAAGTCTTTGCTAGCGAATTTATCACCGATAAATTCCGTCATTCGCGTGCTTTCAATTTGTAAATTGGAATCCGATGTAGATGGTTCTGGTTCGTGCAATAATTGTTCAGATTGGCTGGTCAAACTTTGTAATTGTTTTCGATCTTCTACTAAGAAATCAGAAAACATTTTCTTGGCGTAAATTGCGACGTCTGACGGAGAAAATTCTGGAAACTGAGCCGAAGCAAAACGCCGAATGGCCCGGGCCAGTTCGTCTGCTGATTGGTATCGTTTTTTCCGATCACGCGCAAGCGCCTGCAACACGATAAAATCAAGCTCTCGTGGAACATTCGGATTGATCTCGGATGGCGGCTTAACATAACTTTGGCAAGCCTCGATCATTTTTAAAACTTGAAATTCGTTGTCGCTATCCGTGACAAACAATCTTTTTCCGGTCAGTGCTTCCCATAAAACAATCCCCAAAGCAAAAACATCGCTGCGAGCGTCCAGTACTTCCCCCATGACTTGTTCGGGCGAAAGATAACTGAGTTTACCCTTGATGACGCCAGCTCGGGTCGCTTCAGAATTCGTCGCGGCTTTAGCGATACCAAAATCGATGACCTTGATTGCCCCGTCGAATGACACCAGCAAATTCTGTGGCGAGACATCGCGGTGAATGACGTTCAATGGTTGCCCAGTAATTTTATCCTTAAATGTGTGTGCATAATGCAACCCCGTCGCCACTTGCTCGACGACGTAACAAACGATTTCGATTGGAACAGTTTCCTTGCGGTTGTGTGCACGGCTTAAAAGCTGTCGAAGATTTTTGCCGTCAACAAGCTCCATCGCGATAAATTCTTGTTCATCTTCCACGCCTGCTTCGAACAATTGAACAATGTTTGGATGTGAAAAACGCATCGTGACCTGAATTTCACTTCGAAACATTTGAACGAATTCTTGATTTTGACTGGACGCCGCGTGAATGCGTTTGATGACAACGAGACGGCCGTTGGAATCGATGTTCCCAACGCGCGCACGGAAAATCTCCGCCATTCCGCCCTCGCCTATTCGGTCGAGCAGAAAGTATTTTCCAAATTTTTTAAGTACTGGTTCACCCATGTTGCAAAAATCGATACAGTCGTGTGCCCAACGACTGGCCGCTCCTTCGTCATAGTCTCTTCGGCAATCAGCGACAAATTCTTGATTCAATTGTGGTTTTGCCTCGAGTTTGGGTAGCACTCGATGGGGTGGCGCCTGAGATTGAATGTAACCCATTGATATTATGTGACTTTATCTGATTTCGCTGACTTATCCTGGACCGCAAATAAACACCTCTCAGTCGGAGCGAGCTTGACCTGACGTCACAGTGCTATTTATGATCGCGGTACAGATCATTTTTAAAAATAAACGCAAAGGACCGAAGCAAATGGGAAAAGGCCGTAAGAACAGCACACAAAAAATGAAGAACCGCAAAAACCAAGCTCGTAAGAAGGCGCGCGAAAAGGCAAAAAAAGCCGGCGCGAAAAAGCGTTAGTTTCGACTGACTCAATCACTCGTTTGGAATGATCAAAAACAAAACTCTAGGCCACTTTATTCTGCCCCTCGGGGCACTGCTTACCCTTACCCCTTGGGTAGCGTCAGGCGGAGCACTTGTTTTAGGTTTGGTGTTAGCACTCGCACTTGGAAATCCTTACACTGCGCAAGCAAAGAACATGACTAACCGTCTTTTGGCGATTTCGGTGATGGGCTTAGGCGCAGGAATGAATTTAGGGGTTGTAGGAAGAGTGGGCGCTCAAGGGATCGGATACACCATTGTCGGAATCGCAGTGGCGATGATCTTGGGAACATTTTTTGGAAAAATACTAAATACAGAAAAAGACACATCTCTGTTAATTACTCTGGGAACCGCAATCTGTGGCGGAAGTGCAATTGCTGCCGTGGCCCCGGTCATTCGCGCAAAACATCATGAAGTCTCGGTGGCTTTGGGAACAGTGTTCATGCTCAACGCCGCTGCACTTTTTATTTTTCCATGGGTGGGACACCAACTGCAATTGGATCAACATCAATTCGGGTTATGGAGTGCGCTGGCCATTCATGACACCAGCTCGGTTGTGGGATCCACCTTGCAATATGGAGCTGAATCCGTTGAAGTCGGTACTACCGTAAAACTAGCACGTGCCCTTTGGATTATTCCGATGGCGATGATCATCGGGTTCATCCGATCACGCAAAGAAAAAGACGTAGCACACGTCGCAGAAAAGAAAACAGAAAAACAAACAGAAAAACAAAAAGCAAAACGTCCGTGGTTTATTTTAGGGTTCTTGATTGCAGCGGCATTGGTGACATGGATTCCAGATCTTGTTCCGATGGGCCATCGAATTGAGGCCGTCGCAAAAAAACTGATGGTGCTGACCTTGTTCTTGATTGGATCAAGCCTGACTCGTGAAACGATTAAAAGCGTGGGTGTGAAACCTTTTGTTCAAGGAATCTTATTGTGGATCGTCATGGCCAGTTGTTCGCTTGCGGCTATCTATTACGGGGCGGTTCACTAGTAGTAAAGCTACACCGCTAGAGGTTCTAAATCCCCTTCAGTCTTCCGCCATCAATCGCAATTGCTTGCCCGGTAATATACGCAGCTTGATCGGATGCCAAAAAAGTCGCCAAACTGCCTACTTCTTCGGCTGTTCCCAAGCGTCCAGTGGGAATATGTTGAATCAGCTCGTTTTTGGTTTTTCCAAGCTCACTCAAACGTTCTGTGTCGATATAACCGGGAAGAATTGCATTCACCGTAATTCCGCAAGATGCAACTTCGACACTTAAACTTTTTAGCAAACCCAGCAAACCCGAACGCAAACCATTCGACACAGTCAGATTTGCGATGGGTTCACGCGCGGACGTCGATCCAATCAAAATAATCCGGCCAAATTTTTGTTCACGCATCGTCGGCAATGCTTCTTGGATCGCGTCGACCGTACTCAGCCACAAACTTTGGAACCCTTCCAGCCATTGATCGCGTCCCAGTGATTCGAACGTTCCGGGATGCGGGCCACCGGTGTTCACCACAACAATATCTAATCCACCTAGAATCTGGATCGATTCGCGCACGGCGCGACGGCTTTGCCCTGGCAATGTAAAGTCTGCGTTGACTGAAGAAACCGCCGAGCATTCACGTGCAGCTGCGGTCAAACGATCACCACCGCGCGAACCGACTACCAATTTTGCTTTTTCGCGCGCAAAAACTTTTGCGACACCAAATCCAATGCCACTGGATGCCCCAAAAACCAACGCGCGTTTTGATTGAAGCGAAATCATGCGGCCACCACCCATTTTTGCAAAGATTGACTGATTTCTGCAGCAGACCCGCCTGCCGCAATCACACGAACCGATTCCAGTTGAATCTGATCCGTACGTTGCCACTGACGTTCCACACGAAACAAAAACAATTGAATGATTTTGATGGTTGTAGCAAACAACAAACCCCAAAAAACTGGCATCAACGCCAATCCAAAGTTTTGGGCCACGTTGATTTGCCCCGCCGGTGAATTCAGGCTTTTGAAAATGCCGACGACCCCAGCGACGCAGGGTAAAATTCCGGAAAAAGAAACGGCTTGGGCAAGCTGCGATAAGCTTCGTTGAAAATGGCGTATGGATTCGCGGCGTTTGCGAATTTGATCCTGAAGCATGGATTCTAAAAATGGTCCTTTCAAACCAGCTTCGATCCAAGACAGGCCGTTTAATAGAACCGGATACGGCGCGAATGAATTGGGTTGTAGGTAACGTTTGTCCGTACAATAGACTACGCACAATTCAATAAATGCATTTGATTTTTTGTTTTGAAATAAGGAACGAATAGCGCCCCCTAATGCCGCCCAGTCTTGGCGCGACAGAACAAACCACGATGCGCTGACCAAAAAAGTAACGACAAAGGCTAAACCGGTCGGACTAAACCACCAATAAACTGTTCCGCGCATGGTCGCCAAAAGCTCTACGACCACCAAACCCAACATGACGACAACAACGACAAAGTTTTTCAAAGAAGAATTCAGCGCAAATTTTCTAGATTTTATTTTCATATAAATTTGATCAACAGTAGCGGATCTGTACCGGTTGTGCAAAACATACACTAAATTAGTGTAATTACCACTAGCAGGCGATTTTGAGCTGACGAAGTATTAAGTCAAAAGCGCCCGCTAGTTCGCTAACTTGGCAACTGCCGCGGAATTATTGCGCCTCACGAACCAATCATAAGAACGTGCCTCAAGCCGCGTTCCAAACGAGTCCCTGACATAAAAAGCACCCATGGTGTGACAACTGGTTGAAGTTAGCTCGTAACATGAACCCTGAATGGTGTCGTCATACCCCGTGATCACGACGACATGCCAATAATCTGTGTCATTGCCCACCACCAGTATGGGGCTTTGATATTTTATCAATGCTTGTTTAACGATATCGACATACGACTGATCCAACACACCCCTGGAATAACGCCCATCCCCCATTGAAAATAGTAAGACCGAATCGATCTTTGGCAACTTGATCCGTGGCAACGTATAATAGTCATCAGGCATATCCCAAACGTAGTCATTAATGTCGCCATCATCGGTCCAACCCTCAAAGGGTTCGTCCTTTTGCAAAAAAGCTTCTCCGGAATCAAATTTTAAAAATGCATCTTGAAACCAAGACATCGACCGATTCGATGACGGGGCGGAAATTGTATACAATTCGGAAATGTCGGTATCACCTCTGACTTGCGGATTATGATTTCCCAGACTTTTATTTAGTAAAATTTCCATTACACCAGTCGATGCCTGAAACAAACACGTATCGGTATCACCTTGATCGGGCGCAGCGATCACATAGTCGTTCAAATCCGTATATCGAGCGGGCAAATCAAAATGTTGCGGATGGGCAAGTAATCCCAATACGGCGATCAGATCCATGGTGCACTCTCTCTATATGTTAGACATATCGCTGCCACAGCCAAAATCACAACAAAAAATAACTTAACCAAAGACTGGGGAAGGTCGCCCCACCGGCACATTTGCAGTGTTTGGGACAAAGCGCACACTGTGCTAGGCTCTTGCCGTGGATGCCAGCTCGTTTCTACAAAAAAGTTCATTCTTCTCGCTTGGACATCTGCCAACCGAAGGCTTCGATACTCGCACCCGAAATCTATCAACGCTTGCTAAAACCGACATGCACGAGGCGTT
>Ga0206824_10267_pt1 | contig 14308 bp, 11 predicted proteins | sample Alteio_BWOrgCont_82_FD_152874 | JGI IMG/M metagenome (GOLD analysis project Ga0206824, IMG submission 152874) | Enriched cells from forest soil in Barre Woods Harvard Forest LTER site, Petersham, Massachusetts, United States -... | ecosystem: Environmental > Terrestrial > Soil > Temperate forest >...
AAGGCTCAAGCGGTTGGCCGAACGCGATGAAGTCGCATGGGATGAGCCTGGTCCCCTGGTGAATCATCTGGTAGAAAGAGTGCTGACCGTTTGTCCCCGGCTCACCCCAGTACACCGCTCCCGTGTGGTAGTTAACTTGGGATCCATCGAGCGTGACATGCTTGCCATTGCTCTCCATTGTCAATTGCTGCAGATACGCTGGAAACCGTTTCAAGTACTGCTCGTACGGCAGAACGGCGACGGTTTGAGCACCGAAGAAGTCGCTGTACCACAGCGACAGCAGTCCCATGAGCACCGGCAGGTTGACTGCGAACGGTGCGGTGCGGAAGTGCTCGTCCATCTGATGGAAGCCGTCAAGCATGTCCCGGAAACTCTCTGGCCCGATGGCGATCATCGTCGAGAGGCCGATGGCCGCATCCATTGAATAGCGCCCGCCGACCCAGTCCCAGAATCCGAACATGTTAGCGGTGTCGATGCCGAATTCCGATACTCTTTCCGCATTTGTGGAAACAGCCGCGAAGTGTCTGGTGACCGCATTCACATCGCCGCCAATGCCTTGGATCAACCAATCGCGTGCGCTCTGGGCATTGGTCATCGTCTCCAACGTTGTGAACGTTTTCGACGAGACGATAAACAGCGTTTCCGCCGGGTCGAGGTCATGTGTCGCTTCGATGAAATCGGTGCCATCGATATTGGATACGAACCGGAAGGTCAGAGCCCGATCGCTGTAGTGCTTGAGGGCCTCGTATGCCATCACTGGCCCAAGATCGGAACCGCCGATCCCGATATTGATAATGTTCCGAATGCGTTTTCCCGTATGCCCCTTCCACTCTCCCTTCCGGATGCGAGTCGAAAAGTCACCCATTCTGTCGAGCACAGCATGAACCTGAGGGACCACATTCTTACCGTCAACGATGATCGTTGCGTCTCTTGGCACGCGCAAGGCCGTATGCAGCACCGCCCGATCTTCGGTAACGTTGATCTTCTCGCCCCGGAACATGGCGTCGATCCTTGCACGAAGGCCGGCTTCGTCAGCCAATTCAAGCAGGAGCCTGAGGCTTTCGTCCGTGATGCGATTCTTCGAATAATCGAGGTAGATCCCGACAGCCTCCGCGGTCATTCGCGTACCACGTTCTGGATCATCCGCGAACAGATCCCGAAGATGCAGGCCCCGGATCTTCTCGTAATGGTCTTCGAGTCTCTTCCATCCTGGCAGAACTGTCAGTGAATGACTGCTGGTCGTCATCGTCGCATTCCTTTCGTCACAAGAATTAAGAACCGATCGTTGCCGGCGCGGATGCTTGTTGATAGCGCCCGCTGTCCCAGATGCGAAATCCTCCCTCGAAGGCGTTCGCGTTGAGGCCGGCTCGGCAACCTGGAGGCAGTTCTTTCAGTTTCTGGACATTCCCTCCCCCCAGGACCACGTCATCGACTTCAAGTGCGGTGGAAAGGCGGGCCACCACATCTGCAACGAAGCGCCTCCATTTCTTTTTGCCAAATCGCTTCAGACTCCGGATGCCCACGTAGTCCTCATAGGTCCCTTTCCGGTAAGGAAGGTGGGCAAGTTCCATGGGCTCAATGATCCCGTCGACAATCATAGTCGAACCGAGTCCGGTTCCCAGACCCAGGAACAGCATCTTCCCTCCTTGAAAACTCCCCAGGGCTTGCATGGCCGCATCGTTAACGATCTTGACCGGACACCCAAACGCGGCCTCAAAATCGAATCCGACCCAACCCGGACCGAGGTTGTGCGGCTCCGCAGCCAACCGACCATGCATCACTGGGCCGGGATACCCAAGCGTCACGACGTCGTATCTCCAGTCCACGGTAAGTTCCTTGACACCCGCGACCATCCGCTCCGCCGTCATATTCGGACCGGAAACGAATCTCCGCGATTCGCCTTCGCCTGTGGCGAGAAGCTTGACGCCTGTCCCCCCCACATCGACAACCAGAACATTCATCGCAAGTTCCTAACTGGCCTTCGCAAGATCTTCGCTTCGGACGCTAATGACAGTCATCAATTCGTTCCACGATTTCACAAATGAACTTGCACCTTCCTCCTGAAGCTGAGCGGCCAATTTGAGGACGTCGATGCCGACGTTACTGAATTCCCTCAAGACCCCTTCACAGTTGCCGCCATCTTCCGGCAAAAATGGACCGAAATCGCCGTGCTCGGCCCATGCATTCAATGTTGCTTCCGGCATCGTATTTACGGTCAATGGGGCAGCGAGAGACCTGATGTAGAGTACATCCGAGGCTGTGGGGTCCTTGGTTCCAGTACTGGCCCAGAGCAGGCGTTGCGGGCGAGCGCCGCTGTTGAAGGCACGCTTCCATCGTGGCGAAGACAAGAACTGCACGTAGGCTTTATATGTGGACTTGGCAACGGCGATCCCAAGTTGATTACGCAGGGTGTCAGGAATCTTGCCCTTGACCGCTGTATCCCACCGGCTGACGAAGACAGACGCCACGGAAGCGACGTTCGGATTCAGCCCGGCCTCAATTCGCCGTTCGATCCCCCGAAGGTATGCGTCCGCAGTATCTACGTACTGCTCGCGCGAGAACAACAAGGTCACATTCACGGGTACTCCGGCGAAAATCGCTTCTTCGATCGCGGGCAGGCCTTCCTTGGTGCCGGGGATCTTAATGAAGACATTGGGACGCCGTGCACGGGCATGCAGAGCCCTCGCTGCAGCAAGAGTACTTTGGGTGTCGTGTGCCAGAAGTGGTGATACTTCCAGCGAAACCCAGCCATCCACGCCGTCTGTCTTTTCAGAGATTGGTCGAAACAAGTCCGCGGCTTGTGTGATGTCCTCCAATGCCAGTTCAAAGAACAACTCCTCCGCTGTCTTGTCCTTCTGAAGTTTCTTGCGGATTGCGCTGTCGTACGCGCTGCTGTTTTTGATGGCATGCTCGAAAATGGTTGGATTCGACGTCAGTCCCGTCACGGATAGCTCGTCGATATAACCTTTGAGAGTTCCAGTCGTCAGCAAGTCTCGCGTGATATTATCGAGCCAGAGACTTTGGCCGAGATCATGGAGCTTTTGGGTTGCTTTCATCGTGTTACCTCAGTGGGCTTGGAAAAAAAGATTGCTCTTTGAATCGCATTCAGGAGACAAGCTCCGGCTACACTTTCCACATGTCCGCCAGGTGGCGCTCATGCCTCGTGTTTTCTATTCCCGCGTGTTTCACACCGCGCCATTCGAAGTGATGGAATGGCTTTAACGTGGTCTCCGAACTATTTGACATCGGACCCTCTCCGATTTTCGTTATGTTCACTGAACCATGTCCTTCGTTTCTGCTCACAGGTCCACATGACGAGTATCATTCCAAAGTTGGATCGCGGGCACGGAACGATCGTGTTCGTAACCTAGCGCGCTCAAACTGGCTGTGCTCAACAGGAACAGTCTTCCGACGACCGGATCGAGACCAAGCCAGCGTGCGGCGAGCAATCGTAGGAAGTGTCCGCTCGAAAACAGCAGGACATTCCCATTGATGCTGCGTACGCGACTCACGATGCGATCGGCGCGTGCACTGACTTGCTCTGCCGATTCCCCTCCCGGACAACCGTCACGGAACAGTTGCCAGTCGGGACGTTCCTGGTGAATGTCAGTGGTCAGGCGACCTTCGTATTGTCCATAATCCCATTCAAGCAACCCCCGGTCGACCTCCGCAACGATTCCGAATCCAGCCAATTCACAAGTTCGGGCGGCGCGCTGCAAAGGACTGGTGAAGATCCTGGTGAAGGTGAGTCCTCTTAACCGATCGCCGAGACTTCGTGCGTTGCGCTCGCCGCGCGAAGTCAGCGGCAAGTCAGTGAGACCCGTATGTTGCCCCGAAAGGCTCCACGCGGTTTCACCGTGTCTCGCCAGGTAAACGACCGGAGGCTTTTCCATAGCGTTCTTTTTGTTTTCGATGGCGAAGTTCATAAGATCTCGATGTGATTACTGAAGAGCGGCGCCGCAGTCACCTTCATGACGACTTCCTGAGCCAATTGTTTGGCGTAGTAACTTCGAGTACGTCCGTGCAGAATGAGACCTTTCTCCCCCATCACCAGCCGCAAATTGGAAACCCGGCCAGCCAACTGGCATTGCACAATGGTTACCAATTGGTCAATGTCTTTTTGTGTCATGAGTCTTCATTCATGGGTTGTTTGTGCTTCTCAATATTTCTAGGCGGAGCGGGTAGACATTGATTCTGTGACATTGTCTGGCCTGCTCAGATCCAACAGCCAAATCCCAATGACAATGTGTTAATCGGGCTTTACGTCTGAGAACTTGGTCGCGCTCCACAACCCCAATGGGACCACGTGCCACGCGACGACAACCGTCACACAATCCCGCACAATCGCATCAGCGCGATCATGTCGATTCCATACCAATGGCGCAGGCTGGCGTAGTAGACTTTGTGGAGTTCACCGCGGTATCGATGTTTGAAATCGGCGTGGCCGCGAAAACTGTACACCCAGCGATCTCCATGCTGATACAGTCCCTGGAATAATTTCTTCAATAGCCAGCGTTCGCGAAATCCAGAATCCTCGACCTGATGAAACGGCATCAGTCCCACCTTAAATGTTTTCTTTCCCTCATCGCGAAAACGTTCGATGGCGAATTTAGTGACGGCCTCTTCGGCACCGGTGGGCGCCGCAATCGAACGTCGCTTAACCGCCGGGGAATAACCGATCACTTGCCCGCCTTCGCAGATCGCGTCAAAGTAAATGAACGACACAATCCTTCCCTGCGGGTTGATCAGATAGAATTTGCGAACGTCTGGTTCATCTTCGAATACGAATGGCCGAACGAGAAATCGTGCTTCACGTTTGACGGTCTTCGTTGCCCGCCATGAGGAATTCAGCTCGTCGATGACGCTCCGATCGACTTCCGAAGCTGACAATTCCGCGATCGTAAAACCTTCCCGGTCGATTTTATGGCCAGCCTGCCGAAGCTTGCTCTTACTCGGTCCGTCAAACGTATACGTTGGCAAGTCAAGCTCCATGTCGGTTCCAAACTCGTTGACCTGGAAGCCGAGCTGGGCAAGGATTTCTGCAACCGGCCTCGAGATTTGGCAGAAACAGGCGCGAGGGTGTTGTTGTATAAAGTCCCTGAGGAGGGCAACGTGATTCTCAGCAAACGCCACGGGGTCCCCGAGCACGAAAGTAATACCCATGGAAGTGTCGTAAGCAATGTATCCATCGCTCGTGTCGAAGTACTTCATCTTCGACTGCAGTGTCGCATAGGCCATTGTGAAACTGCCGTAACGGCGAAATTGTTCCATTCGGAGTGAGACATTTGTCGCGACCTTGCCCTGTGTGATCAGGGCGCGGTCGATCGGGAATAATGCCGCATCCCTTGTGTGATCTGAACGGTCAGTTCCCCAGCCCGTTTGACGGCTGGACGGACGACTTTGCGAAGCACGCTGCCGCTCAGGCGTCGACGATAGGTCGGATCTATCCACACGATTCGCGGGTGGCGCCGGATTACTCTTCGTGCTCCCTTGTGATCGCCGTTCGGTCAAGAAACTCTTCTTTTCAATCTTTCTGTCATGGATGATCATTGCGTCACCTTGTGTAAGTCTTTTTTCGTATTGAACAATTCCACTTCTGTGCTGTTCGATGCGACAAGAATTCACGCTGACAGTGCCAATCCACAATTTGATTCGATGAGTACGCAATTACCGAAAGCGCGTTGTCGTTTCACTTTCGACGGGGTCTCGGTGTGAATCTTCCGTACTTCCCTGTCGTTCCATTGCTAAGCGGCACGGGTGGTCAACGAACGTGATTGGATCGGACGACACAAGGGCTCTACACATGATCGTCGAGATTCTCGGCTGGGGGGCCGGAATGCCAGCCTGCAACATGTGTCCCCCCTTGACGCCTAGTCACGTTAGCGGAGACAGACTTGTCAGGATAAAAAACTCGCATTGGAGTACAACTTTCAGCCGGAAGGCTAAACTCCAACCCGAAAACAATTCTGTCATAGAGCAGCAGGGTCTTCCAAAAGCATTGACTGCTGGCCGCCATCCAAAATCATCAGGAGTCCTTCATGCTTGCCGAGGAACTTCGATTGCGAGAATCGCACCAGCGTGTTTCCAACTGGCAACGCTGGGGACCATACCTTTCTGAACGGCAGTGGGGAACGGTCCGCGAGGACTACTCTGAAAACGGCGACAGTTGGAACTACCTTCCACATGATCACGCCCGAAGCCGTGCTTATCGCTGGGGGGAAGACGGACTGCTGGGAATCTGCGATCGCGAATGCAGGCTCTGCTTCGGCCTGGCATTGTGGAACGGAAAGGATCCGATTCTCAAGGAGCGTTTGTTCGGACTGACCGGGCCAGAAGGCAATCATGGCGAAGATGTCAAGGAGGCCTATTTCTACCTGGATTCGAGCCCAACGCATTCGTATCTGAAGGGACTCTACAAGTATCCGCAGGCGGAATACCCTTACGATCTGCTGGTGAAAGAGAATCGCCGTCGCGGAAAATTCGATCCCGAATTCGAACTCACCGATTCAGGCGTATTCGACACAAACCAGTACTTTGACGTTTTCGCCGAATACGCTAAGGGGGGGCCGGACGATATTCTCATTCGAATCACGATCGCTAATCGAGCGGCGGTTTCGGCGACTCTTCATTTGTTGCCCACTCTCTGGTTTCGCAACACGTGGTCGTGGGACGGCACGGACCGCAACAGCGAACGTAAGCCACGGATTGATTATCAATCCGATGGTTCCCTTCAAGTCGATCATGAAACACTGGGGCGGTTCCATTTTGTTGTCGACAACGCCGGCAACCCGGCGATGCGGCAATTCCTGTTTACTGAAAATGAAACGAATCAGAACCGCCTGTTCGGTGATACAGGCGACACTCGTCCGTGCAAGGATGCATTTCATGACTTTGTGATCGCCGGAAACGCATCAGCCATCAATCCAGAGCCGCGGGGCACGAAGGCGGCTGCGTACTACGTGTTGCAGATTTCCGCCGAAAGCGAAGTGGTTGTGCGAATGCGACTGACCGCCGAAGCGATGATACCAGACGAGCCGTTTGGACCGGCATTCGATCAAGTCTTCGCCGATCGCATTGCCGAAGCGGACGAGTTCTATGCGGCCCGGCTGACGGGCGTAAGTTCGAACGAAGAGCGGAATGTTGCTCGGCAGGCGTATGCCGGGTTGCTGTGGAGCAAACAATTCTATCATTATGCTGTCGAGCAATGGTTGGATGGTGATTCGGATCAGCCAGCACCGCCGGAAACACGTCGCAAAGGACGAAATCATGACTGGCCGCATCTCTTCAATCGGGATGTGATTTCGATGCCGGACAAGTGGGAATACCCTTGGTATGCGGCCTGGGATCTGGCGTTTCACATGATTCCGATGGCAACGATCGATCCGGAATTTGCGAAATCGCAACTGTTGCTGATGCTGCGTGAATGGTATATGCACCCGAACGGGCAGATCCCGGCGTACGAATTTGGTTTTTCCGACGTCAACCCTCCCGTCCACGCGTGGGCCTGCTGGCGAGTCTATAAGATGACGGGGCCGCGCGGTCTTCGCGATCGCGACTTCCTGGCCCGCGCATTTCAAAAGCTCGTTATCAATTTCACGTGGTGGGTGAACCGGAAGGACGTCAACGGCAAGCACCTGTTTTCGGGCGGATTTCTTGGACTGGACAACATTGGGGTTTTTGACCGGTCCAGGCCGCTCCCTTCCGGGGCGCATCTTGAACAGGCGGATGGCACGGCGTGGATGGCTTTTTATTGTGCCACCATGCTGTCAATCGCCCTCGAACTCGCGCATGAAGACCCGACTTACGAGGATGTCGCTTCCAAATTCTTCGAGCATTTCGTCGCAATCGCGGACGCGATGAACTGCCTGGGAAAGAGCGGCCTATGGGATGACGAGGATGGTTTTTACTACGATCAGTTGCTCGTCAATGGACGGACGCAACGAATGAAGACTCGCTCCATTGTGGGCGTCATACCGCTCTTCGCGGTGGAAGTTCTCGAAGACGAAATGCTCAATGAACTTCCGGGGTTTCGTAAGCGGATGGACTGGTTTTTGACGAATCGCCGGGATCTTGGCCGACAAATCTCCTATCTCGAAGGCAAACACGCCGACGGACTGACATGCACTCACAGAATGCTGGCGATCCCATCGCGAGAACGATTGGAACGAGTTCTGCGATACGTCCTTGATGAAAGCGAATTTCTCTCGCCGTACGGCGTGCGGGCTCTTTCACGAATTCATCTCCAGCACCCCTATGTCTGTTCCCTCGGTGGTCAGGAAAATCGCGTGGAATACGTGCCGGCCGAATCGACATCAAATCAGTTTGGAGGCAATTCGAATTGGCGCGGGCCGATCTGGTTCCCCGTCAATTTTCTGCTCGTGGAAGCTCTGGAGCGATATCACCATTTCTATGGAGATTCGTTCCAGATCGAATGTCCTACGGGCTCCGGTCAATGGATGACGCTGGATCGGGTCGCTCGAGAAATCAGTCGCCGCCTCTGTTCGCTGTTCCTTCCCGATGCGGAAGGTCGTCGGCCGTGTCACGGTCAGGACCAACTGTTTGCCAACGATCCACACTGGCGGGATCATGTGCTGTTCTATGAGTATTTTCACGGCGACAATGGCAGCGGTGTCGGTGCAAGCCATCAGACGGGCTGGACTGCGCTCGTCGCACGACTCCTGGTGGCAGGACCGTGCAAGGACACCAGTAACGAAGTCGTCGATCAGCGAGCAATGAACGGCGCTGGAACGGATTTAGCGCCCCAAGTTCTTCCATGTCTCGAACACGACTGATCGTTTCGTACAACTTCCCGTAAATCGGGGAACAGATGTTGTTCCGAACGGGGACGTGAGTCCCCCGGTTCTTCGAGCCGTCGCCCAAATTGTCCCCCATTTTGCGGTAGGCGGCGCCGGGGTTGGAGGGCTGTACCGAAACCCCGGGGCTTCCTTCGCTACGCTCGTCCGGCGACGGAACACGTTTCAATCCGAATGTTCGTGCGACAATTGAGGGACTTCGATATTCACAACGCGGCTGGTAATCGGCTTGTGGTTCGCATTGACCAGCTCGATCAGGATTCTGTGCGGTCCCGCTGGCAAACCAGAGAGGATCAGGGGCCCGTCCGTTGTATGAGCCCAACGCCTACGAGCATCATCAACGGTGATATGCAAATGGCAAATCCTCGGCGAAACTTCGAGGGCGGGAACACCAAAAACTGACGCAATGTACGCCTTTTCAGTCCGGCATTGAATAAAGGCGACTCCACGCGCCAGTCGGTCGGGCTGCGGCGGATCGACGATCAGCTTCGCTGAGAGCTCGCCTTTCGAACTCAAGTCAGAAACAATCTCGTGTTCTGCTTTAGAAACTGCCACGTGCGGTCCTGGCGGCACTTCAAACTGCACCACACCCTTAGCAAGGAGTTTGTGATTCGCGTTTGCCAGCTCGATCTGGATTTTGTGCGGTCCGGGCAACAGTCGGTTGACGATCAGATCGTCTCCGCTGGTGTGAGCCCAACCCCACGGGTTGTCGTCCAATCTGATATGCAGATGTCCAATTCGCGGCGATACATTCAGCGCTTCAGGGCCAAACACGGGGAACAACCTCAGGTTTTCGGTTCGGAACTGGATCAGGGCCATTCCCCTTGCAAGCAGGCCAGGGAGCGGAGGATCAATGATGATCTTCGCCGGTGCTTCTTCCGCCACCGGCACCATCCCGGAAGCGCCACGGACGTCCCTCGCAGTGAGCGGAGCTTTAGAATTGTTGGCATCAGTCGGATTCTTCTCTCCAGCAACAAGCAAAGTGTTCCAGATGATTCCTGCGATCACTACGGCAGTGCGAAAGTAGCGCAAGGCAGGCGCGGCAGCGGATACGGACATGGTGTACTCCTGTTCCAGTGACGGTGAATTGCGGGCCGATCTTCAATCGACGGACATACAGTCGATGCGGAGGCCCGGAGCGGGTACGACCTGCACGAACGATCCTCTCGGTGTCGTGACTACTTGATCGTCCCTTTCCTCATATCTGAGCGTTGACTGTTGACACGCGATTCGATCGGGCCCAATGGAGCGGATGATCTGATGACTCAACGCATCACCGGCGAAACCCAAGACCACGTGCAACGGAAAGATCAGCTATCCCAAGCGGAGCCGAAGATCACCTTGCAGAAGTCGGTGCGCTGAAAACTGGCATCCTTGAATGCCAGCACGTCATCGTTGACGGTGCCAAATGTGCTGTCGGGACGGTGCTTCATCCCCGTGTAAAAGGCATCGACAATATTCGTTTTGAAACTGCCGCCGCGCGGATGCGCCACGACAACGGCGTCCCGCTGCTCCTGCGTGAATTGATCATATGCGATCCCCAGCACATCCATCTCCACGCCCGAAGTAACGAGTGCAACCTCCGGCTTTTTGTGCTCCGGTATCCCGGGTGTGGTATGCAGCGCGATGGCATCCCAGACCACCTCAATCGCCTCTTTCGGAACGGCGTAGGATCGCAGAAACTCGCGGGCCGCGTTCGCCCCGTCGACCTCGAACCGAAGCGTTGACTCGCGATACGTTTCGGTCAATCCGATGTCATGGAACATCGCTCCGACATACAGCAACTCGGAGTCATACTTCAAGTTTCTGCGCTGGCCGGTGAGCGCCCCGAACAGGTACACCCGCGTGGAATGGTGGAATAGCAGATCCGATTCCGTGTCGCGGATCAGTTGAGTCAGGTCACGCGCCATTTTGCTGTCTGGAATCTTGATTCCGGCGATCGTCTGAGACATTTTTCATTTCCGAAGTGTGCGTCTGATTCGACATCACGAACTTGGCATCGATGCAGGCATCGGCTTCCCAGCTATCTAAGCGTGCCGGCAGATCTTTGGCAACGACTGCTCAAGGCGATGCGTAAAACTTGGCCTCCGACGGTGCGCCATTTCTTCACATTGGTTAACCAGCACATCCGTTGGGAGTTCAATGACTATGCGCGCCGCTTAGATAATATGTCAGGTAGGCGGCGGGAGACATCATGGGAAACGAACGACAGGTTGAACAGTTCTTGGAAGAACTCCTCAATTCTGATCGCACGCCTGAAGAGGTGTGCAGTGACTGTCCCGATCTCTTGCCATTGGTCCGCCAGCGGTGGCAGCGAATTCGTATCTTTCAGCATCGAGTGCGTGTGGTTTTTCCCAAGTCGACAACGATCGCGCGCCATGGTGTCTCGTCGGATGATTATTTGCCAAAGATCCCGGGGTATGAGATTCAGGAAGTACTGGGACGCGGCGGCATGGGTGTGGTTTACAAGGCTTGGGACTCGCGCCTTAAGCGACTGGTCGCCATCAAAATGCTGCCTCCAGGTGCTTATGCCAGTAGCAACCAACTGGAGCGTTTCCTGCGCGAAGCGGAAGTCATGGCAAGCCTGCGACACGCGAACATCGTACAGTTCTACGACGCGGGTCACCAGGAAGGCAAACCATACTTTGCGATGGAGTATGTTGAGGGTGGCAATTTGTTCAAGAGGTTGTCGAGGACGGCTCAATCTGGTCGCCAGGCCGCAGGTTTAGTCGCCGCAATTTGCGATGGAGTGCAAGCGGCGCACGAGGAAGGGATCATCCACCGCGACCTCAAACCGGCCAATATCCTGCTCACGTCGGATGGTGCGCCAAAAATCAGCGATTTCGGATTGGCCCTGTCAGTCAGACAGGATGTGAAGCTAACGCTCAGCGGTATATCGCTGGGAACGCCGAGTTATATGCCTCCTGAACAAGTCCGAGGCAGACGAAACCTGCTGATTGCAACTGTGGATGTCTATGCCTTAGGAGCAATCTTGTACGAGATGCTGACCGGCCGACCGCCGTTTCGAGCAGACTCTGGCGCGGAAACAGCGCAGCAAGTGATGACCCAGGATCCCGTGCCGCCGTCACGATTGAACTCCGACGTTCCGTGCGATCTCGAGAACATCTGCCTGAAATGCCTTCGAAAGGAACCGCAGCAGCGCTATCCAAGTGCTTCAGCACTGGCAGATGACCTGCGATCCTTCCTAAGTGCTCAGCCGAATGTGGCTCCTTCCGCAGCACCGCTTGAGTCACTTGTTCGTTGCGTGTGTCGGCATCCCACCCTGTCAATTGCCCTGCTGGGAATCATCGTGCTGCTCATGACTCTGGCCACTTGGGGCCTGTGGTTACGCTCGGAACATGTTTCAGCCGTGTTGCCCGTCAAGGAAACAAACTCAAAGTGATTGTCGCAATGAAGTCTGATAAACGAACACTCGCCGTGGCCCCGACTCGAAGGGGAAATTTTTCCGGTACCTCAGGAGTGATCCACACTTGAAATCGCTGGGCGAGCCGGATCCAGTTGCGCGGCTCGCTGACGTCCGGCAGGCTGCCCGTCGGAGTCCCCTGTCCCTGATTCACTCCCCAGGTCACGATCCGCACCTTGCCGGGGAAGATACGCCCAGGGTAGGTGTTGAAGGTCAGGCCGACCCGCTGGCCTGGCCGGATGTTTTCCAGGGCATTCTCGCGAAAGTTGGCGACCACCCACCATTGATCACTGTCGATGAACGTCAGGACTGGCGTGCCAGCATGGACGTATGAGCCCTCGCGGAGCTGGAAGTTGGTGACGTAACCGTTGGCTGGAGCATAAACGCGCGTCCATTCCAGGTTGAGCCTGGCCAGCTCAAGATCGGCCTCTGCCTCCGCGACGAGCGCATGTTTTTCGCCGATCCGCGCCGCGAGCCACTGTTCGACTTTGGAGATCTGCGCCTGGGCTCGCTCTCGGGCCGCCTGCGCTGCCTTGTGTTTCTGCAGGGCGTCCTTGAATCCTCGCTCCGTCGTGGCAGCCCCCTTGAAGATCATGTTTTCCTGGTCGTAGACTATCTTCGCGTAAGCCTCCTCGGCACTCAAGCGAGCCTCCTCGGCCTTTGCCGCCGCGAGTTCGCTTTCCATCTGGGATACCTGGAAAATCGTCTGTACCGGTTTCGCGTCCAGCAAGGTCACGCGTTGCTGGAAGGCTCTGTTGTCGATCTCAAATAGTAGATCCCCCTTCTTTACGGCCTGGCTTTCTCGGACGTTGATCTGCGCAACCAGCCCCCCCGACAGATTGCTGAGACCCTGGAACCGGGCCGCCACCTGAACGACGTAGGCCTGAACGTATGCGTCGCTTGTAAACGGTGTATGCCGGGTCTCCAGTATGTAGTATGCGACCAGAAGGGCGATCACCAGGATCGTGAGCGAGACCCAGGCACGCGCCGACAAAAGAAGCCTGCGCTGGAAGCGCGCCACCCCTTTCAGTCGGCTCCAGAAAAACAGAATCACGTCCCGGAAAAACAGAAGGAGCCGTCGCACGAATCGCCAGATTGTCATGTTACGTCCTCGTAGGTCCAACGCGACTATTCTACTGGCGGCGGCAGAGATTCGGATGATAAATCGGGTTCGCCTGTCAGGGAGGCGCCCTGCTGCCGGCCCAGCGCATAGTCCATGCGAGCCATCGCGGCGAGGTACGTATAGTTGGCTGAGAAAAAGCGTTGCTGCGAGCGGGTCAGGGTGGCTTGGGCGTCCACGATGTCAGTCGGCGTGGCATCGCCGTTTCGATAGCGGATTTCGAGCAGGCGCAGGTATTCGGTCGCCTGGACGACTGCGGTCCGCGACAGGGCGATTATTTGATGCGAGGCGACGAAATTGCGGTACGCCAGGTTGACCTGCAGGCTGATGAGGTTGAGGATGTTCTGGGCGTCGGCGAGGGCGCCGTCGACCTCCGCGTCGGCAATCCGCAGTCCGCCGCGCAGCGCACCGCCCGTGTAGAACGGCATCTCCATATGCAGCCCCGCGCCGTTCAGCGCGCCGTTCAAGATATTGTTCCCTTCCCCATATCCTGCACTGCTACGGACGAAGATCCTTGGCATGAATTCGGCGCGCGCGGCTTCCCGCCCCTCCTGGGCGGCGGCAACGGACTGTCGGGCCAGGCCGATCTCCGGGCGCTCTGTTGCCGCCGTTTCCAGGTATTCGGCCAACTCCCCCGGTAATGCCGATTGAGGCTCGAGGTCAACCACCACCAGCGGCAGACCCGCATTGCGGCCCATAACGTTGTTCAGGGTCGCCACAGCGTTGAATTCCGCTTGCTGTGCCAGCACGAGAGCCTCTCGACTCTCGGACAGCACCACTTCGGCGCGCAGCAAGTCCGCACGTAACACCACACCCGCCTCCCGCCGGACCTCGGTGTTTGCCAGGATCGCCTCGGCGCGGCGGATTGCTTCCTGTTGCGCTCGCCGGGAAGCGCGCGCCAGAAGGATGTCCAGATAAGCCACGGTGACGTCGAATGCCACCGTCTGCCGG
>Ga0206824_10120_pt1 | contig 14266 bp, 11 predicted proteins | sample Alteio_BWOrgCont_82_FD_152874 | JGI IMG/M metagenome (GOLD analysis project Ga0206824, IMG submission 152874) | Enriched cells from forest soil in Barre Woods Harvard Forest LTER site, Petersham, Massachusetts, United States -... | ecosystem: Environmental > Terrestrial > Soil > Temperate forest >...
CAACGATGCCGATCTCCCAGCGCGTCTTTAATGTCATTCTGTCATCCGTTTCGTTCTATCATGGCCGGTTGGTCCCTGTGACTATAACGAATCGTTGGGAGATTCGGATCAAATGAACCGGTGTCGCGACACCTGCGAGGTACGTTTGCGCCAGTATTTCATGGCATTTCAGGAAATCATAAAACGCCAAATACGCCACAAAACACGGTGTTTCTCACAATTTCACGCCCAAGCATGGTATCAGTTTCAGTCCTGATACGCGGGTTCGAATCCCGTTGCGGTATTCTCACATGTCATCCAGGCCTCAAGTATGCTTCGATCCGAATTGACGCTTCGAGCAAATCGGTACTATGGCATTTCCTGGGTTGGTGAGATTCCGCCATAACGATTCCTTCCGTGGCATCCGATTCTGGTGTTTCAGCATCGTTCTCTCAGTTCACAAACTGTTCCGAGATTTGCCATCGACTGTGATAGCGAATTCGGAACTCGAACTGCCCGTCACGTGCAGCGTCATTGATGGAGGCAATTTGTTCTCCGTCAAACTGGACAGCGCCGAGTGAATTGAGGAACCGGTTGCTGGCATCCGCTGGCCACTGGACGCGGAAAGCAATCTCGGACGCACCGCTCATCAATGCTGTTCAATGGCCGTGAAGTCGTTCAATGATGACGTGGGTCGACACTTGCCTATTGCTATGGCTTCGTCAGCGTCACCACATGAAAATCTCGGACATCGAGGACGCTTTCGACTGCCGCAATCGAAATCTTGGGTTTTATATTCACGTCATTTGCCTTCGTCTCGTTGAATACGACTTGGTCGTTGACAAAGACCGTCATCCCATCGGTACTGATGCGCCATCGGAGTCGATACCAGACGCCCGGCTTTAACCGGTTGGCGTCCATGCCCCGAAGCCGGGTGCGACTTTCGGAGAACTGTCGAGATACAAACTCTGGCGGACGCGCGATGGCGTTCACCGCAATTAGTTGGCGAGCGGCTTTCACATCAAGGGTTCGGTGACTGACCGGATCGAGCGTGGTTTGGATTGCGCTTCCCCGGCCAGATAATCAGGTAGGCAGAGAGAATGGTCAATGGAACGGCAATCAACCGATGTGGAAAGATGATGCCCGCATCTCGATGATGTGGCCCCTTAGAGAAGTCGCGCCAGTCGAACAACCAGAACCGCCATCGATAATATCTGCCCGGCCAATTCTTCAGACCCGGCTGCTCCGTGAATAGATAGTTGGAGAATTCAACTGTATCCATACCGTCCCACATCATGCTGGGATCATCGAAACGAAAGTAGTAAACCGAAATGACCTGATTTACTGACTTGATTCCGACGCAGGCACGCTTTTCCGTGCGAATCGCAATTGAACTCTGGCCCACCATGCTTCGAATCCATGCGGCTGCGATCATGCACGCCATCGCCAGCGTCACACACCCCGCCTTTCGTCGCCAGCCGTGGAAGAATGTGGACATGATGGCATGATATCAAATGGAATGGGCCGGAATGGGGCTTCGGCCGCCAATTCCAGTTCCGGCTCGAATCCATGGGCAAGCGGTAGATCTGGGTGGTGTTCTAATTTGAAATTGCAAACTGGAGTCATGACGATGGTGGCCGAAGATATTTCCTACGAATCGTCGCGATCCAATAACAAATCGCTGCGCCAGCCAAGCCTGTTAACGGGCCAACGCAGAGAAGCATCGCCCACGCCGCTAACATTCCCATGCCGCATTGTGGACCAGGGTGTGCTGCGAAGTATGCAAACTCATGGCGAATTCTGGCGATGCCCCAACACAGAGGCGGCGCGTAACCAATTGTAAAACCGAGAATAAACGGATGTCGAGATACGAAAGCGACCATCTCCAGTCCTCCTAACGAACACACCCCGATTTATCGCCGGGGCGGTTCAGTTGCAATCCCAATCACGCTGCGATGGCCGGCAACGAAAACACCCGGCCAGCCACAGTTCGAAAATGATCATGCCTTCGATTTCACAGGCTTCCTTGGCTTCGGGGGAACCTTGGGCTCCGCGGCAACTTTCGTCCGAGGCGCAATACTAATCTGCAGTTCGCAATCCAGCGCCTCGGCAACGCGCGTCAGGGTTGTCAGGGTGGCATTGTGTTCCGGGTTGTTTTCCAGCCGACTGAGCGCGGGCTTGGAAATACCGGTCAGTGTCGACACGGTCGCCAGTGAAATGCCGCGTTCCCGGCGCACCGCGCGCAGCAATTCGAATGCTCGGCGCAGTTGAACGCCCGAGGCGTCATGGGCGGCTTCTAGTGCTCGCTGCTCTTCAACGATTTGCTGCCGTTCCTTCAGTGCCGCTTCGCGGACCTGCTCGACGATGGCGCGCTGTTCTGCGGTCAGTTGGAACTTGGGGATCTTCGGCATGGGCAAGTCCTTTCAATCGATTTCGTATGCGGTAATGGGATAACAATAGATTTCGTGTTCCACTTCGAAGACGCACGCGATCCGCCGACCTTAAGCAGTTTCGCCGATGACCATCGGCCGACCGCTGGAGCGACTGATCTGAACCTCGGCTTGGCGAGCGTCCAGCACAACGAATTCGAACTCTTCCTTCGTAATGCCGTGTTCCGCGATGTGCTCGTCGTTCAGTTCGTCCCAGAGAAAAACATGGAAGTAAGGCATCGCATACGGGGTCCGCGTGAGTTGCGTTAAATGATAACCAGGTTGCGAAATAATGCAACTGTCGGATCGCATCTGTGACGAGCCGCAGGTTTAGTCGATGTCCGCTAGGAAACGAAAATGCCCGCCAGAGCGAATCCTGACGGGCGATGATCTATCGGCCAGGTGATTCTCGGCCGGGTCGAGGAGTTCCAAACTCACGCGGTTGTCGCTTGAGCTTTAACTTTGGCTTCCGCTTCACGTTCTCTCTCCAAGGCCAGTATCCATTCTGGCAAACGTAATCCAAAGCACGCTCGATCCGGTCAGCCACCGAACCCTTGACGTGAACGCCGCTCGCCAACTATTTGAGGTGAACGCCATCGCCCGTCCGCCAGTGTTTGTATCTGAATGACGCCAGTTCACCCGGGTGCGATTCCGTTTTGCGTCGTGAAGTTTGCGCGTCGCGCGGGTGATGAGTCTAATTCGAAAGAGTGTTATTCTTCCCGACTGTTCGCCATTCGAGGATCGGATGGTTTCGGCAGTCAGTTCCGCAGGGAGGCGGTTCGATGGGAGGAGTTTCCGTGGACGGTCGTGACGGCGAATTCATCAATTCGGTTGGGGAGATGCTCGTCCGGTTTACGGGTGGCGTGTTTCCGAAGCTGGCGGAATGGGAGCGGCGGTTGAAGGCGGACCCGCAGAATCTGGACGCCCTCGAACACGAAGTTCAACAGGAGTTCGCGCGCGGGGCCGGATTAGTGGTGGCAGGTTTGATCTCGGTGGTGATGCAGACACGGGAGTTTGCTGCGTCTGCCGAGAAGACGCGACAGGAGTATGGGCTCCCCCTGACCAAAGGCCGCGAGCGGAAGATGTCGATTCAGATTCTGGGAGGGGTGATGATGTGGATCACATCACTTTACTGCGAAGTGCGTCGGAGCCGTGATCGCGACAAGGACGAGACCTTCAGCGGCCTGCATATCGAGCAGGCTCAATTTGGCATCGCGAAAAAAGTGTCTCCCGGACTGGAGACGGTGGTGTCTCGGGAGTCGGCCCTCTGCCCGTCCTTCGAACTCGCCCAGGATGAACTGCATCGTCGCGGACTGACTCTGGATTTGAAGTCCGTCCGCCGGATTTCCCAGCAGTGCGGCGAAAAACTACTGAAGTTGCGCACTGATGATCTGACACAGTGGCGCGCCGGAACGCTGGCGTCCACGGACGAATTGGCGGGCAAACGGGTCTCAGTGCAGATCGATGGAGGTCGCACGAAACTTCGGGGGCTTCTCAGAAAATCGGCAGCACAACAGGAAACGCGGAACGAAGACGGTCTGATTATCAGCGATGCTCCGGGACGTTCGAAGCCCCACCCGAAACAGACTTTTGATGCCGAATGGCGGGAGCCGAAATTGATGACGATCTTTATTCACAATGAGAAGGGACGGATCGAAAAGAAGACGAAGACGACGATAGACGGGACATTTGCAGGGCCGGATGCGATGGCCGAACTGGTGGCAATGCACCTGCATCGGCTGGGTGCGGCGAAGGCGATCAGTCTTACATTTGTGAGCGATGGAGCAGTCTGGATCTGGGATCGCATCGATCAGATTGTCGCTTGCGCGGGCATTCCCAAGGAGGTCGCGATTCATCAGGTTCTCGACACATGCCATGCCGTGCATCATGTTTCCCTGGCGCTGGCCACGCTCGGTGTGACCATGGAACAACGGATGCCCCTATATCGCGATCTTCGTAGCCGACTCCGCAACGGGGAGTGGAAGTCCGTCGTGAAAGAATTGCAAATGTTTGCAGACGACGATCCGATTAACACGGACCTGAGAACAGAATTAAGTTATCTCCAACGCCACGCAGAAGCCGGTCGACTGGACTACGCCGACTTTCGTCGGCGTGGCCTGCCGCTTGGCAGTGGCGCCATTGAAAGCAGCATCCGCCGAGTCATCAATCTGAGACTGAAAGGGAACGGGATCTTCTGGCTCGAAAATCATGCGGAAGAAATGTTGCAACTGCGCGCCTTAGTCATCAGCGGTCGCTGGGATGAACGGGTTCAACGAATGCGATCCTGGACCAAAGCGAAGTACCTTGCCGACTGGCACTGGACTCCTCGCACCATGTCTCCCAAACTTGAACCGCAACCGACCGCTGGGAAAAACACTGCATAATGCCTGATTTCAAGTAAGCAAAACAGGATTGCACCCGTTCACCCTGTGAGATTCCTGTCGGGCGTTTTCGTTAATGGGCTCTGATCACGGTCCGTCGCAACAATTATGGGGCCTGAAGACTGTCAATTGTTGGATAAGTACGGATCGATTTTGAAATCTCGTCCGCATAGTTTCCCTATCGCAAAAAACTTCTGCCGCGCTGGATGCAAGTTCAGGGAATGACTCGTCCGCCAGGTGAGCTTCCGTTCGCTTTAATTTTGGAGATTTCACCATGCCAAGTCATTCTCCGCGAATGATTGTCAAAGCTGTTCTCATTTCGGCTGGCAATCAGTGACTGGCTCATTCGGGAGTAGAGATTGAGGAACAAATGCGGGAGCTGAAGAGCCGTGTTTGAAGTCTGAGACCAGTATGTACGCACTCACCAGTAGAACCCAGGCGGGGAAGATCAATGCGATCCAGGCAAAGTCGGTGATGGCCAGCAACAGCAGCAGGCCGCAAGCAAAGCCGCTCAGTGAGACCCACCGGGCAAGGACGGCTGTCCGAAGGCCGATCGTCGATGTCACGAACATGAAGACGGCGGCCATTCGCATTCCAAACGTGTTCATCAAGGCATACGCCATCGCTCGCCCGACTCGATATGTTTCGCCCCCATTGGAAATGCCGGAGGCAAATGTATCCAGCAAACCGCGAGCGACCGAGACGGCGGCGAACAGCATGGCGACAAACAACAACCCGCTTCCGAGAAAGACCGTCGCGAAAAACCGATCTTCGAGCAGGCCTATTCTGTTACGTAGCACTGCCATGAACCAGAGGAACGAAATTCCTGTGAAAGGAACGAGGTTTAACGCCACGCCAACCCGGAACCGATAGGTCGGGTTCCCAATCCACTCGCCGGGTTCTGCCGGATTCGCAGGGACAGCAAGACGAATCAGGACCAAACTGACGACAAAAAGAGCAGAGAATACGAAGCCGCTGACTGCAACAATTCGAGGAGGTGAAGAGGGGAGTTGAGATCGGGCCCGGGCGTCAGACATGAAGTTCTCCGATTGTCTCTCCTCCGTAAAATGTTTTGCATTTCATGATGATGTCCGCATCATCATTCTGTGCCGAGGTCCTGTCAACAGGTGAGAGTCGATCACCCAGGCGCGATCCGCACGCGAGTGGTCATTGCCTGCAAATCTGCAGCCAATCGAGTTCAATGCCTTGACGTTCCATTGGTCCGACAATCAGAATCCAGCAGCAAAATGAATCCGCCACCTCAGCCACCTCAGCCACCTCAGCCATTCGGCGATGAGGCAGTGTTTGCTGCGTCAATCAACCACGTCGTGATGATTCCATGATCAATACGTTTGAGGCCGTTACGAAACGTCTGGTAGTCGCCTGGCGATCAGACGAGCCGTCGGGGCGCGGGCATAAGTATCGCTGTCAGTGCGGACGGCCGATATTCTTCCGTAACAGTCTATGCCTGGGATGTAAATCCGCATTGGGTTATGAGCCGGAAGCGGCGAGGGTATGCGCACTGCAACCGGGGCCAAGCCCGGATCTATGGAGATTGGATGGCGAGCAAAACAATAATGCGCCTATGTGGCGGCGCTGTGAGAACTTTGATTCGCCAGCAGGCTGCAACTGGCTGGTGCCAGCGACTGAGGAGGAGACTCTCTGCCGGTCGTGCCGTTTGAACCAAACCATTCCAAACCTGGATGATGACGATAACTGTCGCTGGTGGCGTCTGATCGAAAACGCGAAGCGGCTGCTCGTGGCACAACTCCTGGGATTGGGCCTTCCGCTTAAGTCCAAGGTCAGCGAAGATCCCGAGCACGGAGTGATGTTTGACTTTGTGCGTTCTCCTGAGAAGGGGCCGCGAATACTGACCGGCCATGCCAATGGACTGATCACGCTCAACGTCGAAGAGGCCGACGACTCGAAGCGCGAGAAGACTCGCCATGAATTGCGCGAACCGTACCGCACACTGCTTGGCCATTTCCGCCACGAAATCGGCCACTATTACTGGGACCGTCTCGTTGCGGACACGCCCTGGCACGAGAAATTCCGGGAGCTGTTTGGCGACGAGCGGCAAGACTACGCCGCAGCGCTCAAGCGGAACTACGAACAGGGCCCCGCGCCCGACTGGACGGATCGACACATCAGTTCTTATGCGTCCGTGCATCCGTGGGCGGACTGGGCGGAATGCTGGGCCCATTACCTGCACGTCGTGGACAGTCTCGACACGGCGCTGGGATTTGGATTGCGCGGCGAAGACGTGGAATCCGCAGTGGAACCGTTCTCAGTGAGTGACCTCTACGATCCAAATGCTCCGGATGCTAAGCGCGTCGTCTTGCTGGTGAACTCCTGGGTGCAGCTCACCATGGTACTCAACGAACTGGCGCGGAGTATGGGCCAGCACGACTTCTATCCCTTCGTCATGTCGCGTCAAGTGCTGCGCAAACTGCACTTCATTCAAATGATCGTCAAAGAGACCCGGGGCGGGTATTCCATCATCTGAGTGTGTTGTCGCCGTTACATCAACCCCTTGTCAGTTTGAACACGCAGGCCTGCCAGGGAGCCAAATCGACGTACAGCCCGCGTCCTTGCAAGTCGTCGCCGCTCCACTCGTAACTGGCCGGGCTGAGTTGATCCTGCACCTGCCATCTGGCGCCGGCCAGATTTGCAAATGGCAACCGAACATGTGATTGGCTCTGGTTGGGGGCATAGTTCACTGCGACCACCAGAGGCTGTCCATTCGGTGTCTGCCAGGCGAACGCCAGAAAACAATCGTTTGTCCAGTTTCCGTCCCAGCCTGGAGCGCATCCCAGCAACCGCCATTGGCCGTCCCGAACGGCCGGAAGCCGAAGTACTGCCAGCAAGCGGTCGTAAAACTGCTTCAGATTTTCATTGACGGGTTCGACAGGCCCACGCACGAGATGAGGCGAGATCCGCTTCCGTCGGCCTTCGAACTGACCCTGATGGAAGAAACGGAGGCCGGGAGACAGGAATGAAATGACTGCCGCAGCCTGATGGACTTCGGCGGAGAGCGTTGCCGCTGCCCGCGGTTCGTCATGGTTCTCCAGAAAACGAGCGAGCTTGTTCTGGTAATCAAGTCCCGCAGACAAGTGTTCACGCACAGGCCGCGCATGGCCTTCGCGAAGGCGGTCGTACAGACGCTTGTCGTACGCGTAGTCGAAGCCCTGTTGCTGGAGCGTCCATTCCAGGTCCCAGTAAACTTCGGCCATGAACAGAAAACCGGGAACGGACTCGCGCACACGCTGGGTCGCCCTGGGCCAGAAGGATTCCGATCGGGTTCCCCAAGTCCGTTCGAAGACTTCGGGCAGGACAAGCATCGCCATGTCACAACGCAGGCCGTCGCACTGCCCGGCGATCTTCGTGAGCACTCCGATCATCGCCTGCTGAGTCGCCTCGTTGGCGTAGTTGAGCTGCAGCGTGTCTGGCCAGCCCGCAAAGTAAGGATCTCGACCGTACGCCAGAAGCAGATCGCCCTGCTTGCGTTTCACCCAGGTATAGTTCATCGGGGCACGAGCGAGGTCCAATTCCGTTCCGGAGACAAAATACTCCGGGTGATCGTTCACCCAGGGATGATCCAGCCCCATGTGATTGGGAACGAAGTCGAGCATCAGCTTCAGGCCGCGCCGCTTGAGACGCGCCCGTAAGCGCGCCAGGGCGGCATCTCCTCCCAGATCCTTATGCACTGTATAGTCAGTTATGGCGAATCCGGAGCCGGCAATGTCTTCTTCTCGCAAGTCGGGCAGGGTCTCCTGAAATTCGCGTCGCCATTCGGCGATGCTGCGTGAAACATGCTGCGCGCCCTGGCCGGTCTGCCAGACACTGAGGAACCAGACCCAGTCGAAGCCTTTCTCGGCAAGGCAATCAAGTTCCCCGTCCGGAATGTCGTCCAGCGTCGCGCGACGCCCCAGTTGCCGGGTCAACTCCGTCAGCCAGACGCGGGTGTTGATCTGATAAAGGGAGGGATAAGTTGGTGTGCTCATGAAGTATCCTGAGGGAGCAGATCACAGTTGAGCCACGATGACGAAAGAGCTGTGTCGCTTGTATTGTCTTCAACAAATCGATCATCGGCTGCTGGCTGAACTCACCGTCGGCTGGTGTCCTTCCGCGGAACCGCAGCAACGACGGCTACGGGTTTCGGTGGCGTGTCGACTTCGACAACCGCAGCAATCTTGCCCAGTTTCTGTACCTGCTCGGCAGTGGTCGTCGCAAACAGATGCATGGAGCGGGCAATCACTCCGGTCCAGCCGGTCTGATGGTTGGCTCCCAGACCCGCCCCGTTGTCGCCGTGGAAGTATTCGAAGAACTGCAGACAGTCTTTCCAGTTGGGATCCTCCTGAAACTTCTGCGTTCCGCCAAAGACCGGACGCCGGCCATCCTTGTCTTTGAGGAAGATGTTCGCCAACCGGCGCGAAATCTCTTCGGCGACTTGATACAGGTTCATCATCCGTCCCGAGCCGGTGGGACATTCGACGGTAAAGTCATTGCCGTAGTACAAGTAGTATTGAAGCAATGCACGGACGATCAGCGCGTTGACCGGCATCCAGATCGGGCCTCGCCAGTTCGAGTTTCCGCCAAACATGCCGGAATCCGATTCCGCCGGCAAATACGACACACGGTAGTCCTGGCCCCCCGCGTGGAAGACGTAAGGATGATCGGCATGGAAGCGCGATAGAGAACGGATGCCGAACTCGCTCAGGAACTCGTTCTCGTCGAGCATCTTGGCAAGCACCCTGCGGAGCTTGGTTTCGTCGAGGATAGAACAGAGGTGGCGACCGGCGACACCACGCTTGAGCGGATCGTGGATTGCGGACGAAATCTCGGGACGAGTCTCCAGGAACCGCACCAGCCGCCCTTTGAGTTCGGGGTATTTTTCGACCAGTTCACCTTCCATCGTGGTGGCGGCGCATAGCGGCAACAGCCCCACCATGGACCGAACCTTCAGTCGTTGGGCCTGGCCGTCGGGCAGGCGCAGGACGTCGTAGAAAAAGCCGTCCTCCTCGTCCCACATCCCAGTGTTCCCGCCCCCCATGTGGCCCATGGCCGAGGCAATCCAAAGGAAGTGTTCGAAGAACTTGACGGCCATGTCCGCATATTCGGGATCGCTCATCGACAGTTCGACGGCGATTTCGAGCATGTTCTGGCAGAAGAGGGCCATCCATGCGGTGCCGTCCGCCTGTTCCAGGTAGCCGCCCGTCGGCAGCGGCGCGCTGCGGTCGAACACTCCGATGTTGTCCAGCCCCAGGAAGCCTCCTTCAAAGACGTTGCGGCCTGTCCGGTCTTTGCGGTTGACCCACCAGGTAAAGTTCATCAGCAGCTTCTGGAAGTTGCTCTTGAGCCATTCCAGGTCACCCTTTCCCTTGGTCGCCTTTTCCAGACGGTACGTGAAGATGGTCGACCAGGCATGGACCGGCGGGTTCACGTCGCCAAAGTTCCACTCGTATGCGGGAATCTGGCCGTTGGGATGCATGTACCGCTCGCGCAGCATCAGCCGGAGTTGCTGCTTGCCGAAGTCGGCGTCGACCAGCGTCAGAGCGAGCACGTGAAACGCCAGATCCCACGCCGCGTACCAGGGGTATTCCCATTTGTCCGGCATGGAAATGACGTCACCGTTGTACATGTGGTGCCAGTGGTCATTCCGCGGCGCCGCCTTTCGAATCGCCTTGAATGGATCAGAACCACGTTCTTCGAGCCATTTATCAACGTCGTAGTGATAGAACTGCTTGGTCCAAAGCATTCCCGCCAGTGCCTGCCTCATGACATTCGTCTGATCGACGTTCAAAACTTTGGGGATGACCACCGCATAGAAATCGTCCGCTTCTTTGTGCCGAATCGCCAGGACATCTTCAAAGTCGTTGAACGGGTTCGCGGAAGCGGTCGGCGCAAGGGGCGATAGCCGCAGCCGGATCACTTCGGTGCCGCCCGGCTTCACGGTCAGATGATATCGGGCTGCGACCTTGGTCCCCTGATTCTCCGGATTTACGGCGTCGGTCTGACCGTGGACCACATAGTTGTTGATGCCGTCTTTGACATAAGGACTGCGATTCTGCGCACCGAAGATTCGCTGCGTGTTGGTTTCATTTTCGGTGAACAGCAATGGCACATCACCTTCACAGCACAGATAGCGTGCCCCCAGTTTGGGATCGACGGCTTTGACGACGCTGCGCTTGCCGGGCAATCGCTGCAAACTGGGCCGTTCGGCGCTGGCACGCCAAGACCACTGGTTGCGGAACCACAATGTCGGCAATACGTCCAGTTTGGCCGCTTCGGACCCGCGATTGTGGACGGAGATCTGAATCAGGATTTCTTCAGCAGAGTCCTTGGCGTATTCCACGAAGACGTCGAAGTAGCGATTGTCATTGAACACGCCCGTATCGAGCAATTCGTACTCCATCTCGTTCCGCCCCCGTCCGCGGCTCGTGTTCACGAGATCGTCATACGGGTAGGCCGCCTGAGGGTACTTGTACAGATACTTCATGTACGAATGAGTCGGAGTGCTGTCGAGATAGAAGTAGTACTCCTTGACGTCCTCGCCGTGATTGCTCTCGCTGTTAATCAGCCCGAACAGTCGCTCCTTCAGAATCGGGTCCTTGCCATTCCACAGGGTCAGCGCGAAGCAAAGCTGCTGCTGGTCGTCGGAGATGCCTGCCAGGCCATCCTCTCCCCACCGGTACGCACGCGATCGCGCCTGATCGTGCGTGAAGTAGTTCCAGGCGTCGCCCCCTTCGCTATAGTCCTCGCGAACAGTCCCCCACTGTCGCTCGGAGAGGTAGGGCCCCCACTTCTTCCAGGGAACATTCTGATCGCGGGTTTCGTCGAGACGTTCAAATTCGGCAGTCATGCGACACCTGCTTTCTACTCGGAATCGAATTCAATCAGGATGTGGTTCATTCAACGCGTCGGCGGGCGCCGGAGACATGACTTTTTGAAATGCGTTTTTCGACGTGACAATGCCGCTGGGCTTTCACTCAGAACGGCAGTTCCAACAAATACCTGTAATGTCCCGGCACTGGTTCGAGATCAACCTCTTCGCTCAACACTAGAGGTTGGCGGTGTTCCCACGGATGATTCACTACCGGCAAAATCCAGAAGTTACCGTCAGGATCTCGAACAATCCACTGACGCGACGATCGATCCACATAAATTGACATGCTTCTTTTGCCAAGGGGCACCATGGATCGTTCCTCCTGATTCAGCGAGCGGCGCTGCCGACCATTTTGGGGATCGACTCCCACTCAACAAGGCGTCAGCAACAGTCCATTCGCGTCCAAACGAGGATACCGTATGAGGGTATCGCCACCGACAAACATTCTACCAGGCAATTCCCCGAACCGTATTTACGTTTGGTTAAAGTTGAGAGTTTGCTGCCAATACGAATGCTCTCGCGATGGAAACGGTTGGTGGCACCGACATAATGCTCGCTGGAGTGATCGACTTCTACGTCATTGACTGGTTGTCGGATCGGAGCATGCCCACCCAGGGTTCGCAGCCAGGTCCTCACACGGCAGGATCCGACGCTGACGCAAATCGTGGTCAGGCGTGAGCTAATTGGGATTCAAATCACCCTCACGTTTGGAATGAAGTACCATGATTGCTCGCATAGTTGCAACGACTTACCTGCTCGTCTCCTCATTTTTTGCTTGCCTCGTATCAGCCAGTGAGTTGATTCAGCAAATACCGGCTGGAGCAAACGCGCTCTTGCTGATTGATGTCTCGGCGCTTGAATCAACGCCGATGGGTCGTTCTCAGGGGTGGGCGAGGAAGCTGGAGGCGGCTTCTGTTGAACGACCCGTGATCCTGCCCCCGGAGGCAACGCAAATTGTCATCGGTTCGCAACTGAACTTTGTGGAACGGATGAGTGTGCAGTGGCAAGTTGCGGCGATGACTCTGAAGGAACCGATCCTGATGCGAGCAATCGCGCGTGCCGAAGGGGGCTATTTCGACAAGATCGGCGGCGTCGATTGCGTTTGGGGACCGTCCGATGCCTACTTCGTATTGCTTGATCTGAAGCAACTGGGCGTCGTTTACCCGGCGAACAGGCAGCTTGTATCGCGATGGACCCAGAAAACTCTCGGAACGGTGTCTTCAGGTTACCTCAGTGCTGCGGCCAAACATCTTGGTCGATCGACTCAAATTGTCATGGCCGTCGATCTTGTCGATGTACCGCAACCGCACCGTGTCCGAGAGAACGTGCAGGCGTCGGTTGTTTTGAAGACGCTGTCCACGAAGTTGGAAACGATCGAGCAATTGATCCTCGGCGTCAAAGGTGTGGCGTTGGAAATTGCGGTCGGTCAATCGGCCAAGGGGACGTTGACGGTGGATTTCAACGACAGCCCTGCAGTGCTCGCTACTCAGGTGAAGCCGCTGCTGCTGGAAGCGTTTGACAACTTCGGAATCCAACTGCCAGGACTGGACCAATGGACGGCGAAAGTCGAATCGAAGTCGATTGTGCTTGAAGGGACGCTTTCCACCGATGCGCTGCGGCGAGTCTTCAGCCTGTTGGAACTTCCCTCGGCGAACTTCAGCACCGAGAACGATGAACATCCCGATTCACCCAGCGCGACAACAACCAAGACTGTCGATAAAAAGGCTGCCGCGTCATTGGTGTATTTCAAGCAGGTCTCCGTGCTGATCGATGACCTTCGCAAGACGCTGGACAATACCAAAGACAACCACGCAGTGATCATGGAGCGATACGGTCGCAAGGTCGATGCCTTTCCGGTGCTCAATGTGGATGACAATCTACTCGTTTGGGGAGGCCGAGTCGGTGAGACTTTTCGAGAGATGGCCCTGGCACGTCGAGGGAGTAACCTTCAGGGAGGCGTCCGCAAATCGAGCTTCTACAACAATTACTATTCCACCCAAACATTCACCAATATCCAAGGGCAAATCGACACCGAGGCAAATGCTCAAGCCAAAGCCGTGCGCTACAACAATTGGAAGGCGATGGAAGACGCCACGGCTACCATTCGCAAAGAGATGACGAAGCGATACCAGGTGGAGTTCTGAAAGTGGTCTGGATTTCCAATGCGACGGCGTCAAGGCTACTCTGCTGTGTGGGAAATTGGCGGGGCTGTGTCGTGGGCGCGCATCTGCTCCGCATCGGTGGCGGGGTGACGTGCGTAGGATTGATCTTGGTTCTGGTCACGATCGCATTGGGAGGTTGAGCAATTGCGATTGAGCGAACTTGAATTGCCGGCGAGCGGAAAGGAAGCGTTGGTCGAAACTTCGTCGGACTTTCTTCAGAAAATCGCAGTTTTCACATTGATGTCCTTGATGTGATCGCTTTCGAAAGGTCCCACCGCGAAGTAGCATGGGCCACGATTTTTATCTCCCTTCTTAACGCAACGAATTTTTCCGTCCATTTCAAAGACGCGTGAGTCTGATCTGGTGCTCCGACAGACACGACAATGCCGTAGTCTGAGTCAGTGAGAACTCTTGGTCGAATTCTGCATT
>Ga0206824_10151_pt2 | contig 14262 bp, 7 predicted proteins | sample Alteio_BWOrgCont_82_FD_152874 | JGI IMG/M metagenome (GOLD analysis project Ga0206824, IMG submission 152874) | Enriched cells from forest soil in Barre Woods Harvard Forest LTER site, Petersham, Massachusetts, United States -... | ecosystem: Environmental > Terrestrial > Soil > Temperate forest >...
TTAGCGGCTGAACCGGTTATTGCTATTCCTTCAACACCTTGAACAGTTATATTTCCACTACCATCAATAATTGCATCTTGTGCCATGGTTTGTAAGGTTGGTGTATATGGAGAACCGCCTGTTACATAAAGTTGTCCTAATGTAGTACCGTTTGCTAATCCTAAGGTGGCTGTTCCACCTGTTCCTGCAGTAATAGTAGCTCCGCCTGATAGTCCTGTGCCTGCAGAAACAGTAAGTGAAGTATTACCTTGTACTGCTGTATTTGCTGTACTACCATAAGCTACCGCCCAGTTCGATATGGCTGATGAACCATTGTAAACAGAACCTGTTAATCCGGTTCCCGGAGTAAGATTTTGCACTCCGATGGAAGCAGGGGTTATAGTTTCATCTGTTTCCGATGTTATTTGTCCCTGAGCATTAACTGTAATTTGAGGAACTACTGAGGTACTTCCATAAGTGCCTGCGGTAACGCCTGTAGCTGCAATATTTAATGTGGCTGTTCCGCCTGCACCTTCTGTAATTGTTCCTCCTCCTGATAATCCTGTGCCTGCAGAAACAGTAAGTGATGTGTTACCTTCTACCGCTGTATTTGCTGAATTACCATAAGCTACCGCCCAGTTTGATATGGCTGATGAACCATTGTAAACAGAACCTGTTAAACCGGTTCCCGGAGTAAGATTTTGCACCCCGATAGAAGCTGGGGTTATAGTTTCATCTGTTTCCGATGTTATTTGCCCCTGAGCATTAACTGCAATTTGTGGAACTACTGATGTGCTTCCATAAGTACCCGCTGTAACTCCAGTAGCCGCAATATTTAAAGTTGCTGTTCCACCTGCTCCTTCAGTAATCGTAGCTCCACCCGTCAATCCGGTTCCTGCGGAAACTGTTAATGAGGTGTTTCCTTCTACTGCTGTATTGGCTGCACTGCCATAAGCTACCGCCCAGTTTGATATGGCCGATGAACCATTATAAACTGAACCGGTTAAGCCGATTCCGGGAGTGAGATTGGATAATGATAATGCACTTGGTAAAGTATATACCCAGTTTGTACCATTATATTGTAAAATATCATTATTAGCGGCTGAACCGGTTATTGCTATTCCTTCAACACCTTGAACAGTTATATTTCCACTACCATCAATAATTGCATCTTGTGCCATGGTTTGTAAGGTTGGTGTATATGGAGAACCGCCTGTTACATAAAGTTGTCCTAATGTAGTACCGTTTGCTAATCCTAAGGTGGCTGTTCCACCTGTTCCTGCAGTAATAGTAGCTCCGCCTGATAGTCCTGTGCCTGCAGAAACAGTAAGTGAAGTATTACCTTGTACTGCTGTATTTGCTGTACTACCATAAGCTACCGCCCAGTTCGATATGGCTGATGAACCATTGTAAACAGAACCTGTTAATCCGGTTCCCGGAGTAAGATTTTGCACTCCGATGGAAGCAGGGGTTATAGTTTCATCTGTTTCCGATGTTATTTGTCCCTGAGCATTAACTGTAATTTGAGGAACTACTGAGGTACTTCCATAAGTGCCTGCGGTAACGCCTGTAGCTGCAATATTTAATGTGGCTGTTCCGCCTGCACCTTCTGTAATTGTTCCTCCTCCTGATAATCCTGTGCCTGCAGAAACAGTAAGTGATGTGTTACCTTCTACCGCTGTATTTGCTGAATTACCATAAGCTACCGCCCAGTTTGATATGGCTGATGAACCATTGTAAACAGAACCTGTTAAACCGGTTCCCGGAGTAAGATTGGATAATGATAGCGAACTTGGTAAAGTATATACCCAGTTTGTGCCATTATATTGTAAAATATCATTGTTAGCTGCTGAACCGGTTATTGCTATTCCTTCAACACCTTGAACAGTTATATTTCCACTACCATCAATAATAGCATCTTGTGCCATGGTTTGTAATGTTGGTGTATATGGAGAACCGCCTGTTACATAAAGTTGTCCTAATGTAGTACCGTTTGCTAATCCTAAGGTGGCTGTTCCACCTGTTCCTTCTGTAATAGCAGCGCCGCCTGTTAATCCAGTGCCTGCCGCAACCGTAAGTGATGTGTTACCCTCTACAGCAGTATTCGCTGAACTGCCATAGGCAACATTTAATGTAGCCGTTCCACCCGCTCCTTCGGTAATGGTAGCGCCGCCTGATAATCCATTACCCGCAGCAAAGGTAAGTGAAGTATTACCCTCTACCGCCGTATTTGCAGAGTTGCCATATGTTACATTTAAAGTGGCTGTTCCACCTGTTCCTTCCGTAATAGTAGCTCCTCCTGATAATCCTGTGCCTGCCGTAACTGTGAGTGATGTATTACCTTCTACTGCTGTATTTGAAGCGCTACCATATACTACTGACCAGTTCGATATTGCCGATGAACCATTATAAACTGAGCCTGATAATCCGGTTCCCGGAGTAAGATTTTGTACCCCGATGGAAGCTGGTGTAATGGTTTGGTCTGTTTCAGATGTTATTTGTCCCTGAGCATTAACTGCAATTTGAGGAACTACCGATGTACTGCCATAGGTGCCTGCCGTAACTCCTGTATTTGCAAGAGCTATGGTCCCCGTTGAAGTTATTGGATTTGAACTAAAAGTAAGTCCACCGCCACTATTAACTCCCGATGTACCTGGGGCTAATGAAGTAATACCGCTATTAGTATTTCCATTATTATAAAGATAGTACCAATGTGCACCAGACCAAAAGTAAAACCCTGCACCAAAAGGCATGGAAGCATTGGTATTCCATACTATCATTCCGGTAGTAGGGCTGGGAATGGTTGTAGCGTCGTTAATTGATAATAAATTCACATTTGGCAACAGAAATCCCAGATGTGCATTGGAGGCATCACTCAAATCTAAAATAGCAGGATTAGTGCTCAGGTTTCCAGATAAGTTTATGGAAACATTTTGGTTTTGTGAAAAGAGTGCAGATGAAACACTCCAAAATAAAGCAACAAAAGTGCTTTTCAAGTAAGATTTATTCATAATGGCAGAGTTTTATTATGATACTAAGAATTCGGTTATCTGTGTATAATTTTATTAAATAGAAGTTATTTATACGCCCTCTATTAAATATAGTTGGCAATTTAATGATATTTTTAAACAATTTCATAAAGTAGCCAACTATTTATTTGGGGAAATATGACACATATCATATTTTATATGTATTGTTGGTGTATAGGTATATTTTTGGTAGTGGGTCAGTTTGAAATATCTGTTAATTTTACAATATCGGAAATTTCCATAATGTGAAAGTTAGGACTTCGATGGACACTTTTGTAATAAATAAGTGTTTATGGAAACAACGATCAACTCAAAATCGAAACGAGATATTAAAAGAAAGTTAGCCGTATTAAATTATGCAAAAGAAACTGGGAGTGTTATGAAAGCATGTCGGCATTTCGGAATATCCAAAACAATATTGACAAAAGAAAAGGTAGAGTGCAAATGTCTATGCAAGCTCTACCTTTTATTATTAATCCTGCCTAGTTCGCTTTTACTATTTTCTTTTGGCCTATCAATATGCCATCCTTGGAGAGTATTCTTACTAAATAAACTCCATTAGCCTGAGCAGATAGGTTGAACTGCATAGATTCATTATTTGCCGTAGTTGTAGTTATCATTTTTCCTGTGTAATCATATACCTCTATAATTTGTCCGCGTAGTATACCGGCAATAGTAAAGTAGCCATTGTTCGGGTCAGGATAAATATTCAGGGTTGATGAAACATTATCGATATTTTCTATTCCGGTAACAGTAACATGAACAGAAGCGCTTTCTGTACAACCATTTTTATCGGTAATATCCACTGTGTACGTTCCTGCTGTCAAACCTTTAATAGTATCGGTTATTTCGCCTCCGGGAGACCATAGATAGGTATAAGGAGAAGTACCTCCGGTAACATGTACCGAAGCAAGATGCGTTCCTGCATGTGTAGTAGCGTGCAAAGCTGTCGGCTGGGTCATAGTAAATGCAACCGCGGTATTAGCACAATTATGCAAGTCTTTAACAGTTATTGTGTAAGTACCTGCTTCAAGATTGCTTAAAGTAGGGGACGTAGTATTTATGCCATTACTCCAATGATATGTATATGGAGATGTTCCACCTTTTATACCAATAGTGGTCATGCCCTGTCCTCCGTTGCATGTCGGATATGTAATGCTTGCCATGCTGTCCCGTATAGCTGCCGGTTCCGTTGGAGTGAATACAATAGGAGTATTAACACAGTGATTTAAATCTTTAACTGTCACGGTATAAGTGCCATCGGCTAAAGCGCTGACAGTAGTGGATGTGGTTATTAAACCATTAGTCCAATAATAGCTATATGGCGCTGTTCCACCTTTTTCTCCAATAAAAATAGTGGCATTTTCTCCATAACACACAGGAGATGTAATGCTTATTACACTATCCCTTATAGCATTAGGTTGGGTAATAGTGGCTATGGCTGTTGTATTCGAGCACCCGTTAATATCGGTAAAAGTTATAGAATATGTTCCGGCAGACAGTCCGGTGGCTGTAGCAGTACTGCTGACATTTGGACTCCACACATAGGTGTAAGGAAATACTCCATACTTAATTCCAATAGTTAGACTGCCATTAGTTGCTCCGTTACAGGATGCATTTATTTGACTTGCAGACACACTACTATCATGTAATGCAGGAGGCTGTGTAGGAGTGAATACAATAGCTGTATTAGCACAGTTATGAAAATCTTTAACAGTTACTGTATAAGTACCGTCAACTAAAACATTAACTGTAGTAGAAGTGGTTATTAAACCATTACTCCAATGGTAACTGTATGGAGTTGTACCACCTTTTTCCCCAATATAGATAGTTGCACTTCCTCCATAACATAAAGGAGGTGTAATACTTGTTACACTATCTCTTATAGCATCGGGCTGGGTAATAGTTGCTACAGGTGAACTGGAGCCGCTGCAACCATTTTTGTCCATTAAAGTAACTGTATAACTTCCGGCTACAAGCCCTGTTGCTAAAGCTGTTGTTTGACTGCTCGCATCATTCCATAAATAGGTATAGGGAAAACTTGCGCCTTTTAAACCCACTTTTGCCGTTCCAATGTTTTCTCCATTACAATATTCATTTGTACTAAATACAATACTATCTCGTACGAGTACAGAAGATTGTGTAATGGTTACTGAAGCGGCTGCGGTGCATGAGTTTGCATCTACGGCATCAATAGTATATGAACCTGCACTTAAGCCTGTTGCATTAAGTGTTGTTTGATTATTTACATCATTCCATAAATAGGTATAAGGAGATGTTCCTCCACTTACAGTTGTTGTTGCACTTCCACTACTTCCTCCACTGCAACTTACATTAAGTACCGTTGCTAAAGTTGATGTTGAACCCAAAGCAATACTTGGCATTGTTTCACTTGGAGGATAGACACGAGTACGAAGCCATTGAAAAGTTGCATTTTGCTGTGTTGTTTGTATTCCAATGTAAAAGTTAGATAGTGTTTCGGCATTACTTGTGCCGGATAATAAGTCAGTATAGTTAATATCTCCAAAACCAAGGTTACCCGATGAATTGATACCCATGGTCCAAACATTGAAGGCATTGTCATTTGATGTACTGCCTAAAAGATCGGCAGACCAAGGAAAACCAGTACCGCCATTATCATAATCATATACAAATGTAAAATCACTACTACTACTTGTTTCGTCATACCCCGCATATGTTGACGCGCCATTTGCAAGTGACGAACTTGTGCTTACTACAAGTGCAGCCTCAGCAGCAGACGGATTATCTGCATTTTGAGCTATGTCCGATTCTACTACCATGGGCGGGCTAAACGCGGAAGACGTAGTAATATAGGTTCCCCACGCTGGTGAGGATAATGTCATAGTAGCCCCATCATTATATACGATTGAACCCAAAGACCCTATGGTAGATGTTAATCCTGAGGGAATGGATGGTCCGGAGAAGTTCCAGTAATTACCAAATACTAGGCTGCCGTTATCATATTGGGCATAAGTGCCCGATAGTTGAGGCGCTTCACCAGTAGGACCGCTTGCCGACAGTATATTTGATTGCACGAAGTTCATATATATAGTGAGCGAACCGGTTGCAGGGATTGTAGTAGAACCTAAGTTAACCCAATAAATTGTATTGGTAGATGCATTGGATGCACCACTCTCTATCCATGCTTGCAAAACTGTGCCTGTGCTACCAGGTCCGGTAGTAAATTCAACATTTTGTAAGCCGGCCATTTCATAGGAGGCATAATTTGAGCTATTTATAACAACCATTTGCTGGAAGTTAGGTGCTGTTGAAACACTTTGACTGTTAGTAAGCGTTATGGAAACGGATGTTACACCTATTACTAAAGGATTAGGTTGTGAAATATTTACCAAAGCTGTTGCCGTACAACTATTCGCATCCTTAACAGTTAAGGTATATGAGCCTGCGGTTAATACCGACCCTGTAGGATTTGATGTTGAAACTACTATAGAACCCGCATTTACCCATGAATAAGTATAAGGAGTTGTGCCATTGCTAGGGTTTGCCGTTGCCTCACCATTACTGCCACTAAAACAACCTACATTGTTATTTATACTTGCTGTAGTTGTTAAGGTACAAGGAATAGGATTATATTGAATTTGTGCAGAGCCATCACTACTGGTGCTCGATAATACATTACTCAACAGAGCTGCCGTACCAATGAGATATGAACCACCACCACCACCTCCTCCGCCGGAAGAGAACAGGAGAATTGCATTACCACCTCCTCCGCCATTATAGCCACCACCACCGCTGCCTGCATCCCAGCCGCCGCCACCTCCTCCGCCATATCCTCCATTTCCAGCTCCTTGCGCTCCATTACCACCTGCAAAAAAATTAGCCATATCAAAGCCGCCCATACAGTCAAAACTAGTAGTGCTACCAAGGCTATCACCATTACTTATCCAGCCACCACCACCGGAGCCTGCTACAGAACCATTGGTGATGGAACCCCTGTTTCCACCATTTCCACCTACACCTCCGGCTGCATTGCCACCAGTGCCGTTTGTAGTCGTATACGTTATTACATCAATACCTCCATCTCCGCCAGAATTGCTACTATTGCCAAATCCACCACCACCAGCACCTGCCCCTACAACAAGCAGGGTTCCTGTATTGGAATCGAAAACAAAAGTACCACCACCGCCACCGCCGGCGTTATTACTTTGACCAAGCTGACCGACAACGATAGAAATTTTATGTCCTGGTGTAACTGTACATGTAGCTTGTATAGATGCCCCAACTCCTCCTGAAGCAGTTCCGCCTCCGCCTCCGGCTCCTACTGCAGTTATGGTAGCCGTAGTTACTCCCGCAGGCACAGTAAAGTTTTGCACCGCATTTTCCTGGGAAAAATTAACTACGGTTTGTGCAGAAGACGTTAAAGAATGCACTATATATAATACAGAAACAAACAAGCTTTTTAAGAATACGTTTTTCGAGCAGAGTAATTTTTTCATAGGTGTTTTCCAATTAATTTTTTGAGAGCACGAATGTACAATAAATATTTACATAATATATTAATTAAGTTTATGAAGGGGGTAAGTACGTATATGAACAAGGTAAAAAGCAAACCCCTGAAGCAGATTTCTACTTCAGGGGTTTGCTTTGAATTGCACTAAGCTTAGTGATTTCTGATTTCTCTGCTTACGCGGTTTTCCTGATGATTGATGTGTGTTTGTTCGGCTTTGGTGATGTGTCCGCCATTATCAGCAGCATCTCTTCTTTCTTCCTTGCGGATAGCATGGTCTTGTGCGTGAATTTTTGCAGCTTCAGCTTTTGACATTTTACCGTCGGCAACTTTGTTGTCTACACGGGCATTTTGATTTTGCAGGCGGCTATTTACTTCTGCCCTGCGTGGATGGTTTTGGTCCCAGTTATTTTGAGCAAAAACCGATGTGGAAATTAATCCTAAAGCTACTATTGAAAGCGTAGCTAAAATTTTGTTTGTTTTCATGACAGTTTAGATATTGGTTTATGATGCAATACTACTACCCGAAAATGAAGAAACTATGAAAATGAACGCTCTTACTTATTAAAAGCTTTCAATCTTAATTTAGTTATAACTCTTTTGGTAGAAAGCGGAAAATCTCCATCCATCATCCAGTTATAATAGGAAGGCTCGCTTTTAAATATTTCCATAACGGGTTTGCCTTTGTGTTTTCCGAAATTAAAAACCTCCACTCCTTTCTTATCTCTTACAATACGCCCTGCCAGGTCAACGGCATCGTTATTAGAACTGAACTTATGTAAATAGTTAACAGTACCTTCAAGGGTTTCATATCTCTCTAATTGCGCTTGCAACACTTCAAAGGTAGCTTTTACATCCGCTTCAGCGCCATGTGCGCCAATAAGGTCTTTATTACAGTAAAATTTATATGCCGCCGATAAGGTACGCTGTTCCATTTTATGAAATATATTTTGAACATCTATAAACTTGCGGTTTTCAATATCAAAATCTACCTCTGCCCTTAAAAACTCCTCTACTAATAAAGGTATGTCAAACTTATTGGAGTTATAGCCTGCCAAATCACACTGCTCTAATATTTTTAACAGGGTTGGAGCTAACTGCTTAAAAGTCGGGCTGTCCTTTACATCTTTATCATAAATGCCGTGAATCGCGGAGGTCTCTGCCGGAATGGGTATGGTAGGGTTTAAGCGGAAGGTTTCAGTATGGGTTGTATTGTCCGGCATTAGTTTAAGAATAGAAATTTCTATAATTCTATCAGAGGCAATATTAACGCCTGTGGTCTCAAGGTCAATGAATGCTATGGCGCGGGTTAGTGTTAGTTTGGACATATTTTTATTTAATTGTTCAGAGGGGCTAAGTTATTGTATTTTATTGTATTGGAGAAAGTGAAATAAATTAAGAGTAGCAAAGAACGTTTGACCTATTGATATTTTCCATTTTTAATTCAACGAAATTATTACTTTTGCACTTCTTTTTTTAATAAACAGAAATATAATTTAATTGAGTTATGATAAAACGAAACATTTTTCTTGGCTTTCTGCTTTTAGGATTTGCCGCTATTTCTTCTGCTCAGGGTAATGACCCTTTGGTTCTTATGACAGTTGGAAACCAACCCGTCGCTGCAAGCGAATTTAAAGCTATGTATTACAATAACCTTTCAAAAGATTCTCTTAAAAGCGCTAAAGCGCTTGATAATTACCTGCAACTTTTTATTGACTTCAGGCTAAAGGTAAACGCCGCTTTAGACGCCCGTTTAGATACCACCGCTTCTTTTAAGCAGGAAATGAACGAATACAGGCAAAAACTTGCTGAACCAAAAATGCGAGACACAGCAGTTGAAAACCGCTTGATAAAAGAGGCTTACGAAAGAACTAAATGGGATATAAGAGCGGAGCACATTCTGATAAAAGTATCTCCCGATGCATCACCTGCCGATACGCTTGCCGCTTATAGAAAGATAATGAAAATACGCGAAAAAATAATTAAAAAAGATACCACATTTGAGGAAGCCGCAAAAAAATATTCCGATGATACCTATTCAAAAGTTAAAGGCGGCGATTTGGGCTACTTTACCGGAATGGGAATGGTTTATCCTTTTGAAACAGCTGCATACGATACAAAGCCGGGCGACATTTCAAAACCCATTCGTACACAATTTGGATACCACATAGTAAAGGTAATTGACAAAAGAGTTGATGTTGGTCAAATTGAAGTAGCGCATATTATGATTCGCTCAACCCCTAAAATGTCAATAGCCGATTCTATACGGGCTGAAGCAAAAGCTGATTCTATTTTCCAATTGGCAAGAAAAGGTCAGGACTTTTCGGAACTGGCAAAAAAATATTCCCAAGACCAGTCTTCCGCAAAACATGGCGGTGTGCTTCCTTGGTTTAGTATTGGCAGAATGGGCAGGGTTCCGGAATTTGAAAAAGCAGCTTTTGCTATGCAAAATGTGGGAGATATAACAGGTCCTGTGAAAACAGCTTATGGCTGGCACATTATAAAATTAATCGCGAAAAAACCTATTCAACCTTTTGATTCTGTTAAAGATGCAATAACTACAAGAGTAATGAAGGACGGCCGTTCTGAGGAATCTGTTACTGCGCTGATAGCTGAAGTAAAAGAACAATATAATTTTAAGGAATATCCTGAGGCTAAAAAAGAATTTGCAACTTGGATAGATGATTCTTTCTACAAAGGTAAATGGTCGGCTGATAAAATTCAGGGACATACGGCTCCTTTATTTACATTGGGAGGGAAAAATTACACCCAGGAAGATTTTGCGCAATATGTAGCCAAAAACCAAATGAACGGGCAGGATAAGGGTGGAGAATATGCTGTGAATACACTCTATCCTAAATATGTAAAACAACAGGTGCTAAAATTCAAGGATGACCATCTTGAAAAAGAAGACCCTAAGTTTGCTGAAATGCTAATGCAATACAGGGACGGAATATTGCTTTTTGATATTACCGATCAAATGGTATGGTCGAAAGCATTGAAGGATACTACAGGGTTAAAAGCTTTTCATGAAATGCACAAGAACGATTATATGTGGACTGAGCGTTGCGATGCATCGGTATATACCTGTGCTACAAAAGAGGTAGCAAAAGAGGTTAGGAAAATGATAAAAGAAGGAAAAACTAACAAGGAAATTTTTACTACCATTAATGCTAAAACTGCAAACTCGGTTGCCATTGCCACCAATAAATTTGAAAAGAAAGATAACCCCGTTGTTGATGCTAATTGGAAAAAAGGAATATCGGAGGATATGGATAAGGACGGCAAAGTAGTTTTTGTAGATGTAAAAGCTATTTTACCACCTCAACCTAAAACCTTGGATGAAGTAAGAGGATTGGCAACAACCGATTACCAAAATTACCTTATGGCGCAATGGATGAAAGACCTACATGCTAAATACCCTGTAACAGTTAACAAACAGGTATTGGGAGAAATTATTCCTAGATGAGTTTTGCGCACGCTACAATACAAGAGACTTAACAGAATCAGAACGCTTTGTAAACTTCTTACAGCAATCTGAAAGCAGGTTATCTTGGAAACAGCTTGTTAATGCTGCTTAATAAGATTTATCTTTGCTGTATGAAAAGGGATAAGAAGAAAAAAAAGAAACGAGCGCACAAATACGAAACCAAGTTAGCTATTAATGGCACTTTCTTGGACGTTATAAAAGCCTCTACTTTGCCTGATTTGCCTAAAGAAAAACAGGGTAAAAAATAAAAATACTCATGTTTTTACAACTCACTTTTCATTTACCCTTGTCCCACAAAAGCAGTAGTTACCTTATAAATAATTGATAATCAATACATTATTAGTTTTACTTATTTTACACTGTATAAAAAGGTGTAAAATTTACCTACTTCTTCGCTGGTGTTTTAGGCATAGGTCTTGGCTTTAAACTATCAAAGTACGCCTTAGCATTTAAATTAGCAGGATCCAAGTTCAAGGCCTTTTTGTAATAAAAAGAGGCATTTTCTTTATCTTTTTTTAGTACATAATAGTATCCCAGTTGCAAGTAAGCTTCAATAAGCCCGTCTTTATTTTTGAGTGTATCATTGCCTATTTTCTGAATATATTTTTCGTAATAGGGCTTTGCGGAGGTTTGTGTTGAATCCATATACGAATTTGCCCTCGCCCTCCATTGATATCCTATAGAGAGGTCAGGGTTACTTTGTGTGATCATAGCAAAGGAAGAATCGGCCGCAGGATATTGCTTGTTATAATATTGTGCAAGTCCTAAATAATAATAATCGTTCACATTAGCTGTTTGCTTATTTGTCTGAATTCTCTTTTTATAGAACAGGACAGACATGGAATAATTTTGATCCTGAAAATAAATTTGACCGATGAGGTGATAAATGTCCGTTACATCGGGGGAATTCAGGTCATTAATAACCGGAATGGCTTGGTTAAGTGTAAGTATGGCAAATGAATCCTGATTGTTTTTCCATAACAGTTTGCCAAGATAAGTATAGTCACTGCCAATTATTTTTACAATTGTTCCTTTTGATTTGGCAAAAAACTTATTCATATTGGCTAAGCCGTTTTTATAATCTTTTTTCTCGTATTGAGAATAAGCAAGCCGCCTGTATAGAATAATGTTACTTGAATCTTTACTTAAAACATTTTGCAATTCGGTTATGGCATCATCGTATTTTTTAGCCACAGATAAAAATGAACCATAGCGTCCTCTCGCGGTTAATGAATTATTCAATTGTAGATATTTTTTATAAGCTGCAATAGCCTCATCGTACCTGCCTGCTTCGTATAACATCTCTGCCTGTTCACGATACGCGGGAGCAAAAGTGGAATCGATTTTAGTGGCTTTTAAAAAGTAATCGTAGGAAGTACTGTAGTCTCTTGCATTTTTCCATAATTGTCCCAAACGAAGCATGGCATTAACACTTTTGGGATCGAGTGATATGGCAATATTGTATTCTTCAATTGACTTAGAGCCGTCCGTCGGGTTTAGCGCAAGGTAGACATCACCTAAGTCAAGATGGTAAGTAGTATTTTTAGCATCTAACGCGATAGCCTGTTTTATTACGTTTACAGCTTGGTTTAATAAATCAGAAGCAATGGCAGAATTTTTGCTTGCGATGTTAATGTAGGCTTCCGCCATTTTAGATAATACCAAGGGGTCTTTTCCTTTGGATATTGTTTTTGCCTTGTAAAAATTATCCATGCCGGATTTATTGTCGCCATTAGTCATTTGTACTTTGCCAAGCCCAACGTAATTGAGGGGTTCAAGGGGATTTATATTAATTCCTTTTTGGTAAGTGTTTTGAGCGGAATCGGTTTTACCCCAGTTGTAAAAATTTTCTCCCCTGTAGAAATAAATATTCCCCACCGTCGGTTGGGATAATTGTAATGCTTTAAACGCTTTATCCGCTTTTTCAAACTCTTCATTGTTGGTGAGTTTTACAGCATCCTGCAAGGTTTGAGAATGAGCAAGAACAGATATAAATAAAGCTCCAGCTGACAAAAGCGGTATAAGGGAAAACGGTTTTTTCATTTTAAATTATTTGAAAGCACAAAGGTAAAAAGAATAATAAGCGGAAAGATATGCGATATATGCCCGTTTTAGCCTATTAAAAACTTATTATGTGAATAGGTACGGTGGCAGGTAAAATACCTTCATGAAATATAATACGTTGCCCCTTATCAGATGTAACAAAGGAAAGAAAGCCATTGCCTAAGCCCATATAAGGCTCGGTTTTAATCATGTATACATCTCTACATAAGGGATATTGTCCTGTTTTTATATAATACTGATAAGGTTGAAAGTGCTGTCCAGTGGGTGTTGTTGAAACCCAAACCACTTTAACCTTATTTAAAAATCCCACAGTTGCCGAGTCGTAGTCATTGCTTATCCAGTTAACGCCAATAATTCCTACCGCTAATTTATTTTTCGAAACATAGTCAATAACCTGAGGATTGCCATTTAAAGCAAAACAGTATGCAGGAAATTTATTCCCTTTTATAAGATTTTCATGGATGTAGCGGGAATTGCCTGAATTTTCATGGTCAAATACTACTGTTATTTTACCTTTTCCGGGAGAATCCCATGTACTGTCATTATTGAAAACAGCTTTAATCTTATCGAGAGTGAGGAGTGTATCCGGGTTATCATTATTTACTATCAGGGCAAGAGCGTCGGTGGCAATTTGCACTTGCTCCGGGAAAAGTTGTTTATTATGTAAATAGGCTTCTTCCTGTTTTGTTAATTGCCTGCCTGCAACAATCAATCTTGCGGAATCATGCATTAAATCGCTAAACAGGGAATCTTCCGGTTCATACTTTACGTTAATTTTTGTATTGGTATAAAGAGCTTGAAACACTTGTATTTCTGCATCAACCGTAGGTTTGTAGGAATCATCGGCAGCCATATTCAAAACGCCTGTGGTGGGTGTATCGGTATGGCTTTTTATTGTGGAACCGCCACAACCGGTATAAAATAAAACAGAACTACATAAAAGAAATAATACTGCCTTAGTTGTTTTCATCGTCTCTCGAACGTATTCTTCTATAGAATGTATAAACCCTGAAAATGCCATATGCAAGTATACCGCAACCTATTGCAACACGAGTATTGGGTTCAAGTCCAAAATTTAATTTGCCGGAAATAAACGCAATACCCGCAAAAATGTATACAAACGAAAATACTGAACCGGTTAACAGATAAAAGTTTTTCATTTTAAAAAACTCTGAAATAAATTAGCGTAAAATGAACTTAATAGGCACCAT
>Ga0206824_10281_pt1 | contig 14139 bp, 12 predicted proteins | sample Alteio_BWOrgCont_82_FD_152874 | JGI IMG/M metagenome (GOLD analysis project Ga0206824, IMG submission 152874) | Enriched cells from forest soil in Barre Woods Harvard Forest LTER site, Petersham, Massachusetts, United States -... | ecosystem: Environmental > Terrestrial > Soil > Temperate forest >...
AGTCTTCCCATTCTCCTCGCCGCAGTAAGGACCAGAAGACGCTCACATCAGCCAGCACGCGTTTGAGGCCCGTCGGCCTCTCGGGGACGTACATGCGCAGCCGCCGGATCGGAATATCGCCGAGCATTTCGTCCCGGTAAGCCAAGCCACGATCTTCCTCGCGGACCTTCCAGGCGGGATAAAAGGAGAAGGGTGTTGTGACGCGAACGTCGTGACCTTTCGACTTCAGATATTGAGCCAGGTCGGTAAAGAGCGAAGCCCCCGCGAGGACATCCGGATGAAACACCGGAACCATGATCGCAATCTTCAGCGGACGAAAACCGTCACCGTTCTGCGGCAACGCATCGGATGCTGGCGATGGGAAGGGCGAATTCATTGGGGAGTCGCGCGCGCCATGGATGACCAAAAGGCCGAATAGACGGGCGCCAGTCTTTCCGGGGAGAAATGAGGCGCATAAGTGGCCGCTGCTCGCGCCATGGTCCAACGGAGTCCGGCGTCGGTCCCAAGGCGCACGAGAATTTCCGCGAGATCGACAGCGCTGTCTCCAAAGGAAAGTCCGGCGCCGGCGGCGACGATCCCCTGGTAGATCTGCACGCCCGTTGACAGGACGACAGGAAGACCTGCGTGCAACGCTTCCACCACCGCGATGCCGAAGTTTTCAAATTCGGATGGCAGAACAAAGACATCTGCCGCGGCGAGTAAATCGCTCTTCCGCTCACCACCCTGAAATCCGAGAAAAAAGATTTCTTTGCCGCACGCCATCGACTTTGCCTGTTCTTGAAGCGTGGCAACCAAGGCCGGGTTGCCATCCCCCGCGATGAGGAGACGACACGGAGGAAGTTTGGCGGCTGCTCGGTCGAATGCTTCGAGCAGCAAGTGGACGCGTTTCTTTGGATCGATTCTGGATAGATAAAGAAAGACCGGCATTTCCGGCGGCACTTGCCATTCCGCGCGCAACCGCTGTCGGTTCCCCGGCGGGTTGGGTCTTACCGGATGAGATAAAGTCCGGCGGGGAACTTTGGCGCCGAAAGTTTCCAACCGCTCGGACTCGGCGTCGGAAGCAGTCAAAATGCACTTCGCGGCTTCGAGGTTTTTCCGGACGAAGAGCGGTCCGAGTATCTGCTTCAACTTCTGCTTCTTTTTCAAATCCGAAGGATCGAGTGATCCTCTCGGTTGGACCACATACGGGACTCCGCACTCGCGAAGGACGCTCATGGCGCGCTGAATGAAGAGGGACCAAACCTCGCTCACCAGCGCGAGGTCGAATTGCCGGGCATTTTCCCGCAACCACTGAACCGCCCCGCTGGAGTTACCAAAGCGGGAGGGAAAGGAAGGCGGGAAAGTCATTACTCGTGCCCCCTCGAATTCTTCGACCGTGCCTTCGCGCTTCAGACTCACAACGCACACTTCAATTCCCAGGCTTCTTTGAATGCGCACGAGGTCCCGCACCGACCGGACCGGACCGCCCCAGGATGATCTTACATCGATGAGTAGATGGAGGATCTTCATTTTCCATTTACCCCGGTCGGTCGCTCCGCGGTATTCCATAGCTCCAACGCCGCGTCGAAGACTTCTGCAGCGCCGATCAAGTGAATCCCTTCATTTGGACCACATCGGTCACTTAACTCGGGCTTCCAGGTTCCCATGGGTAGTGCCGGGTAAAGGACTCTCACCGACTTCCACGAGCGATGGCCTGGGAACCATTGTCCCGGCGGATTATTCCAGGAGAAGATGGCTAATGTCGGACAACCACTCACCGCAGCCAGATGCGCCGGTCCCGAATCGTGACCGACAAACAAACGGCTTCGTTCCAGAATCGCCGCCGCGACTCGCGGTGAAGTGCGTCCGCAAAGATTCACCGCCGAATCGGACCAAAGCTGCTTCAACCTTTCACTGCGTTCTGCTTCATCGGGCGCGCCGAGCAAGACAAGTCCGACGTCCGGCAGCGCACCCCGGAGACGGCGAATTAACTCGGACCACTTCTCCTCGCCCCAATCTTTATTCGGTCGCTTCGCCCCCACGCTCACCGCCAGAAGATCGCCACCCAGACCTGAAAGAAGATTCGCTGCAGCTTCCCTTTCTTCCGCCGTCAGATTGAGCGCCCACGCCGCTCTCGCCGAAACGTGCGGCTCCCCTAATGGACTCACCCGCCTGGCCAACCGCTCACATTCAGGTTCGTAAAAGCCATCGCCGCCAATCTCCGGGGCGAGATCGCGGTGGCGCCAGGGAGTTCCAATGACCGTCCTGATCCCACACGTTCGGAAAAATACTTCGTCCCGACAGCTCTTCAAAAATCCGCGCGCCGCCATGAGATTCACCATCAGATCAAATTGCCGGCTCGCGATTCTTCGTTGCAGGGCTTTCAGTTTTACCAGATTCCGCAGGCCGTTGGGATAAGCGATGAATTCGTCACAAAGGCCGCTGTTTTCCAGGATCGTTGAAGCTGGCGCGGCCTTTCCGGAAACGGGTTCGTCGCTAAGGAGTGTGATCCTACTCGCTGGATAAATATCTCGCAGGAAGTGTAAACAGGGCAGCGAGACCACGATGTCGCCCAGAAATCCCAATCGGTAGATCAAGATATTTGGCGATTCTTTCATTCTCCAATTCGAACGGTGCGCAGAGCGGACAAATGCGGCGACGGGGCGGAAACGACATTGCAAAATTTGCTGAGCAGAGCCGAGACGATGAAGAACGGAATCAGGGTAATAGGCAAACTGTCAATCGCCGTGCAAGAGTTCGCAAAGTGCAGCGTCGGGATGAGCATACAAAACCAGACGGATTGTCGAATTTTGCCGCCAAACCAAAGATTGAGCATCGCCAAAAATCCGAATTGCAGCAGGAAGGTGCAGACCAACACGCCGGGCAATCCAAAGCTATAGTAGAGTTCCGAGGGCCAACCCCAGGTAGGATAGGTTTTCTGGTTGACGTTCCGTGTTCCGGCGACATCCGCGAGATATTCGGACGATCCCTCCTCAGGCTTCGCCGGATACAGGATTCGCGGAACACTAAGTTCGAGACCCAAGGTAAAAAGCTCGAACCCGTGAAATCTCTCGGACTTTGCCGAATGATCCACCCCGGCAATCAACAAATCCGAATTACCAATCATGAGGAAGCGATCGAAGACCCCGGCGGATTCCGGGAGGTAGGTGATCACGCGATCGTTGGCGTATTTATCCACCTCCTCTTTCATATACTTTCGAAATTTGGCATCCGTCACGTAACTGATGAGAATGCTCTGCAAGAGCGAGGCGCGTTCCGAAAGAGATCCACCGCGAACGCCTTCCACGCCACGCGCGTAATGCATGACGGGGTAGAGCACACCGGCAAAAAGAGCCCCGAAGAGAATGAGCGCCGGGCCGATGACTTTGAATGCACGGGCGCCACGAGTCCCCCAAACCGCCAGAAGAATGTAAACGAGAGGCATGGCCGTTCCGCTCTTTTGCGAGGCAAGAACACCCAAGGCCAAACCGGAGAGAATGAAGAGCCACAGCGCCGGGCGTTTCCAAACGTTGATGCCCAACTTCCAACCATAGAAGATATAAGCGGCGATCGAGAGATTTTGAAATTGCAGGAGAATACTGGCCACACCGAGACCTCCACCGCCGGATTGACCGCCATCCTTGGAGCCAAATTGCGCGACGAAGTAGGCGAGCGTCCCCATCAGGTAACAAACCCAGGCGAGCCATCGGTAATAACTCGGTGCGACACCCGGCACGCAAACGGGTCGGCCACCGATTTTAAGCAGACGGACGAGAAATACCGCGGCCAGCAAGCCGGAGTAGAAGAGCAACATCGAAAGCGGCGTGGAAACCGGGGCCAAAAGACGGGATTGCGCGGGCTCCCACACCAGCACTTTCAGCGGCAACGCAAAAAGCATGAAGTGAAAGAGGGGAAAGAAAGCAAACCAACCGGTCACCGTTTGAAAGCCTCCAGCCACGGCGACGGCCGTCCAGGCGACTACCCAGGCCGCGCAGAGCACCGTCGTGATCGGCACGTCGGAACCGATGAAAAGAAAGATGGCGTAAAGCAATGTGCCGCTTACCAAGCCACCCACCAGCCAGAGGCGGGACTGAGGGCTCAGCCGCCACAGGCCAACGTGGCGAGACATGGAGTCGGCGTCAGTATTCTCGAAATGAATTCGCTTCCCGATAGACGGAGTTGGGAAAGCCGGGTTCATGGTTTCGGTGGTGGTTCCGACTCTCGAAAGGATGCGGGCGATTGTCAGGTTAATTGTTGCATTTCATCCGCAATCGCTTTTGCGGTCGCCTGTACGGAGTATTCTTTGAGTCCTTCTTCCGCCCACCTAAATGAGCGCGGGTATTTGGAAAGCTCATCAATCGCCCGGGCGAGAGCAAGATGATCGTCGACAGGGATGACGCGTACGCGTTCCCAGCTTCCAAAATCCTGGCTGCAGCCGACTGCGCTCGAGACAACGACCGAGCAACCAGCCTGGAGCGCCTCATTGATGACGACACCCCAGGTTTCACCCATTTTTCGCGAAGGCAGGACCACGATGTCGGCGGCCAGATAATAGTCTGGCAGACTGGTCTGGTTCACAAAGCCGGCGAAAATAGCGACCACCGGTTGACCAGGTTTGGAAAGGCTCTGCGCCTGAGTCCTCAAATCCGGTTCGCGCTCGCCTTGGCCGACATAGAGAATTCGTAATTTCTCGCGAACCGCCTCGGAAAGGTGCGGATGCGCATTTAAAGGCAGCGCCGGATTTTTCTTGGGAATCAGTTTTCCAAAAAATGCCACGACTAGATCACCCTCCGCGAATCCCAGTGCCTGACGTTTCTGTGTGCGCCGCCCACCACGTTCCTCTTCGCTAAGTTCCTCAATTGGATTCCGTGCACAATAGTGGGCCTGGCGCAGTTTCTTCGCATTCACGCCATGTCTCAAGTAATGCCCTTTATTGGCGTTACCGATGTAAAAGAACCGACTAACCGGCAAATAGAGCAGCCGGTAGATCATAGTCCGCACGGTGTCTTTTAATTTTCCGCGTTCGCCGGCTTCGTCCTGAACCTCCATCCGCAGCCAGAGCGGAATATTCCTTCGCAATGCCCCGAAATAGACAGCGAGGGCGAAAGGACTGTTAAACGCGTGCGGTAACACGATCGCCTTCGGTCGGTGCTCAGCGATTAATTGATCTACGCCTCGCGCGGAAAACCTCGGTACTTTGGAAGATTCCAGTTTCCCATCGTTGAGGACCAGGTTGGGGTAGCCTTCGAGCAAGGGAATATCCCACGCGAGTTTACTTCCGAAACCCTGATCCATGTATCCCCGCACGGAAAAATCGCTCGCATAGGCCACGAGAAACTGCCCGGGAATCATCTTTTCCAACTCCTGATAAACCGGCGCCCGGTATTGGACCGGATGGGTTTCGAAGATAAGAATCATGGGCGACTCGCAAGATTCGCGTTCATTGCTTTAGCGCCGGCTCCGGGGCCATCGTTTGCAGGATCCGATGGCACACGGTCTCATTTCCCAGTTCGAGAGACTGAATCTTCACCCGGGCGGCGTTCGCCATCCGTTCACGCTTGATTTCATCCTGTAGCAAGTCGCAGCAGGCGGCGGCGCACTCTTCCGCGTCCGACCAAAAAACGGCCTCTTCGCCCTCCCGATACATTTCGGAGTGCTCGGACGTGCGCTCAGCGCAGAATGCCGTTCCGATAAAGGGCACCTCCGCCGATCTTTGTGTGTGCAAGTCACGATTACCTTTCGAAAGCATCCCGATGGCCACCCTGGCATACTGAATCGCCTTGATATAATCCGCCCCGTAAATAGCGGGGCCCCGCCAGCAGGGCTTGATAGCATCCCACTCGCGGGCCTTTTGCCAATGATCGCCGTAGATGGTGAGAGGAATACCCTGACGAAGGAGTTCCACCATGAATGGTCCCCGCTCCGGCATCCACGTCCCGGCAAAGGCCACTTCACTCGACCACTTTGATCGATCGTCGGCAGAATAAGGAAGCCTGGCGTGAGCCACTTCATCATAGCCCATCATGACCCGCAGCACCTTCCGGGCACCGTGCTCGAGGTATTCCTGCCGATTAAACTCCCGAACGACGACGCACAGATCATAGTCGGGAATCGCCCGGCGAAATGTCATCCACTTTGACGCATCGCGCGGCCCGGTCGGATCGTCATTGCAATAATTGATGACAAATTGAGAGCGGCTTTTCAGCCATTGAATACATACCGGCGAAAGCATGTAACCACCGTCGACCCACGAAATATCAAATCGTTGATCGCCGACGTGTTCTTGAATGACTCGGAGCGCTGCCCGCGTGAGAAGACGGTAGCCGGTGCGGTAATGAATTTTGCAGAGCACACGACTGGCCGGCAGAACACACGCTGGATTCACGATGTCTACATGGTGTCCCAGCCTTCGCAATGCGTCTGCCCGTTGCTGGGATGTGGTGCCCAAAGCGTCGGCGCCAATGTAGAGAATCTTCATCGGGCCAGGCCGGGGACTGGGACGAGCGAGAGCAACCGGCTGCGAGTTTCGCCGAGGAGCATACTCCATTGAAATATCCCGAGGGCTGCAACACCCGAACAGGAAGCGGCGCAGACGACTAGCTTGAGGTCTGGCCGAACGCAGAGGATCGCGAAAGTAACTCCCACGAGAACCACCGAAACGATGGCGACCAACATTCGCCCCACGGGAAATGGAATGTCACCCCCGGAGAATGCCCGCATCGCGTGCCAGATCGGGAGAAGAGCGGCGCCGATGGCTTCGGAGATCACCAAAGCGCTACCGACGCCGACGAGTCCGAAAGGGCGAATTAACACCAGACTGAGTGATACCACCAATACCGCCCTCGCGGCACTAATCCGCGCCTGGGCACTGACGTCATTGGTTGCCTGGAGAAAAGCCAAAGCCGGGTGCCCGAGCGTTCTCACGGCAACGCTGACGACCAGCAGCGAGAAAAGAGGGAAATTGAATGGAAGCTTTCCGCACGTCCATGCCCGATAAAGCGGTTCGATAAACAAGGGCAGACTGCATATCCCGAAATTGATCACCGAGCCGGCGACGGTCCAACAAACGCCAAAGACTTCGTATAACTTCACCAGTTCTTTCTTCGCATGATACCGAATCATGTCCGGATCCAAAGGATGCATGATGATCCCCACCCCCTGGTTGGCTGTATTGGCGATCGTGCGAAGCGTGGAAAATGAAGGAACCACCGCCGGCGAGAGCATGCTGGAAATGATCGTGAGGAGACCATTGTTACTAAATGCATCGAGCAAACTGGTGCCGGAGATCACCGCGCTTTTAGTGACAATGCCGCCGACAACGCCCAAACGCGGACGGCCAACGGCAATGTCATAGTTTCGGATCACACGAATGGCACTCACCATGAGCAATGCCTGAGTGACCAACGTGGCCACGCCGTAGGCGAGAGCGGCACTCCATAGCCCACCACCGAGCAATGCCGCCACGCCAATCGCCACCGCAGTAATCACACGGTACAAGACCGACAGAAAGGTAAATCGAGAATAGTAACCGAGAGCATAGCCGACACGAATGAGGATATTGGCTGCGGAACCGAACCCTCCCCAGCACCCAATCACCACGGCAAGAGGCTTCCAACCTTCATCGAGCGCAGGTCCAACGGAAAAAAGACCGGTGAAGTGGGTGAGTCCCAGCCCGACGACCAGCGCGACTTCAAAAACAATGATTACGATTCCGATGAATATTCCTGCTCCGATCAAACCGGGCAGGGCCGCTTTGTCCTGATGCACCAGACGAGCCGCCTCATAACCGACATAAGCTTCCTGGCCGTAGTTAATGGTGAAGAGAAGACTTTGCACCGCGAGCAGGGTAATCCAGATGCCGTAAGTCTCCGGTGTCCAGCGGTGAAGCAGCACCGGAACCAAGGCAAGGTTCTGGAGCAGAATCGCGACGATGCTCGCCACATTGGCGAAGCTGCCGGATAACGCCCGTCGTTCCAGATTGGGGACGGGCGCACTCACGATCGATTTTCGAAAGTTAGATCGAAGGCATCGCAAAACTGGCAGGCCGCCCGATCTTCGACGTCGTTGTTCGCGGAAGCTTGCGCATTCCAGGCATCTGCAGTTCGGCTGGGAAATCTGGCGCCCTCCTTATCCACCCAGCTCTTCATGGCCACCTTGGCCATGAATTCCTCCCTGGACTTGCAGTAGTAATGATTGATGCGAAGGATATCGGCTACTGGAGGTTCCGAAAAGGAACCAAGGACCGGAGCGCCGCTGGTATTCACGGCCAGCGCGCCGCGACTGTAATACCAATGATGGGAGTTTCCGTACTTAATCACCCGCCGCGGATTCACGATCGATTTCACGTGGCGATTGGGGGCGGCCGAGCGCCGGGTGAAATTCCGCAACACGCCGCCGCTGGGACGAGTCAGATGTCCATTGGAACCAAAGTAGATCCAATTTACCGCAAGGGCCGGATGGTCTTCATAATCGCTCAAGATCGATTTGAGGCTCCTCTCGCTCGAAGAAACGAGAAACTCGTCGGCGTCGATGAATGCGATCCATCCGGCCTCATCGCGATAGTTCTCGATACAGTGCAGATCGGCGCCCGGAGAGGCTGGGACATTCGACCAGTGGTGCAAGGTGATCAGATCGCGCTCCACGTACGGCGCCAAAACCTCCCGAAAATCATCGGTACTGTTGTTGTCGTACAGGTAGAAGTGATCGACCCCGATGGCTTCGTGAAATTCGATCCACTCAGCGAGATAGAGAGCTTCGTTCTTGAAGCGCAAGGCCACCGCGATTTCGTATTTGAAAGAGCTTTGGCGAACCGGGGGCGGTAACAGATCGATGCCGATCAACACAGGGCGGCCGCGCAACCGCGAAACCAACCGTGAAAGCCATTCGCAAACCGCGTAAGACCAGGCGCGCCAGCGAAAGACCGATGAATAAAACCACTTCCTGCGCGAGAGCCACGTCTTCAGGGATTTGAGAAGGGCCCTCATCGGTTGCCAGGCGACAAAATGCCCGAGGAAGTCGAGGGGAGATTAAGAATTCCTGCCAGCATCGGCGACGGAGCGAGGTTCAAACCGAGGAGCACAGATTTCGGATTGGCTGTCAAGCATGACCGGGAAGAGGGAAACGATGAACTCGACCCCGTCCTTCATCCCGCGGCAATATTGACGAGCTTCCATTCCCTCCGTTCTCATTTCCCAAAATACTACGAAAAGCCCATGAACTTCATCTCCCGCCAATGTCTCGCCGTCTTTCTCGTTGCGCCATTGGCGCTGGCTCAACAAGCCACCCCAGCCCCGCGTCGACCGGAGCGTTTGGTTTCCCCGCAAGTCGAAGAAGGGAAAGTGATCTTCCGGCTCAACGCGCCCAAGGCGCAGCAGGTCTCCGTCCGGATCAATGGCCGGAAGGAACCGGTGCCGATGCAAAAGAACGAGCAGGGCTTCTGGAGTGCAACCGTCGAAGGGCTCGCCCCGGAAATCTATGACTATCAATTCGACGTCGACGGGTTCGCCTCGCTGGACCCATCGAATCCGTGGGTGAAGGCCGGCTTGCGGCCCAACTCGAGTATGGTGGAAGTGCCGGGCACGCCGCCGGAATTTTGGGAAACGCAAAACGTCCCGCACGGCACGATCACCATGCACACCTTCGTGTCGAAGACGCTGGGCACGCCGCGCACCTTCCGCGTTTACGCGCCGGCGGAATATGATCAGCACGCCGACGCGCGCTTCCCCGCGCTTTATCTGCTTCACGGCTCGGGCGACCAGGACGACGGCTGGGAAATCGTCGGCCGCACCAGCGACATCGCCGACAATCTCATCGCCGCGGGTCACGCGAAACCGATGCTCATCGTCATGCCCAACGGCACTTATCCGCACACCAGCGGACACGAAGACGATTTCGAAACCGACGTGCTTCAGGTGATCATTCCCTTGGTCGAGAAGCACTATCGCGTGGCCGCGGGCGGAACGAATCGCGCGCTCGCCGGCTTGTCCATGGGCGGATTCCAAACGCTCAACGTCGGCGTGAAACACCTGGACCAGTTTGCCTGGCTGGGCGTCTTCAGCGCTGGCGTGCGCGAGGACTATGCGGAGACTCACCGCGCATTTCTGGACAAGGCCAACGATCAGCTCTCGCTTTTTTGGATCGGCATCGGCGAGGACGATTTTCTGTTACAGAGCGAAAAGGACCTCGAAGCATTGCTCAATGAAAAGCACGTGAAATTCAGTGCGCATGTGAGCAAGGGCGGTCACGTGTGGACCAACTGGCGGCATTACTTGCACGATTTTCTGCCGCTGCTTTTCCAGGGGACGAAATAGGGCATAGTTGCGCACATGCTGAAAACCTATCTTGCCGTGATGCTCGGGGGTGCCTTTGGCACAGCGCTGCGCTTCGGGCTCTCAAATTGGTTTGCGGTGCACTACGGTGAAACGTTCCCGGTCGGAACGATCGTGGTGAACGTCACGGGCTGTTTTGTGATCGGGGTTTTTGCGGCGCTCACCGGGCCGGATGGAATCTTCCTCGCATCGCCGCTGACCCGACAGGTGGTGATGATCGGCATCCTTGGTGGTTACACCACGTTTTCGTCATTCAGCCTGCAGACGCTGAATCTTTGCAACGGCGGCGAGTGGATGCGCGCGGGTTGGAACGTGCTCGTTTCCGTGATTTTCTGTCTGATCGCCGTATGGTTGGGGCAGGTGGTCGCATCGTTCATCAATCACCGCTGATCATCCCATGCCTACCGACTCCTCCGGCTCCGCCGTCAGCCGCCTGCCCACCGAGGCGACGCTCTTGCGCGTCTTCATTGGCGACGCCGACCGTTACGATCATCGCCCGCTTTACGAAGCCATCGTCCTGAAGGCGCGAGAGATGCACCTCGCCGGCGCCACGGTTTTAAAAAGCCCGATGGGCTTCGGTCACCACAGCCGCCTGCACACGGCGAAAATCCTGCAACTCTCGACCGATTTACCGATGGTCATCGAGATCGTGGACGAACCCCAGAAAATCGAAGCCTTCCTCCCCGTGCTCGATGGCATGATGGACGGCGGATTGGTGACGCTGGAAAAAGTGCACGTCATCCATTATCGACCGCACACGGAACGCGGATAGATCGGGCCGTCCTTCGACGTCCCACGTTACGAAGCGCCGGCGACCTTTCCGCGGCTACTTTTTCCGCCGGCCGGCGTCGGCGACGAGGCGCGTGGCGGCGGTCCGCGATTTCACGCCAAGCTTATCGAGGATGTGCTCGACGTGCTTTTCCACGGTGCGCGGTGAGAGACCGAGTTCGTTGCCGATGTCGGCATTGGCGCGGCCTTCCGCGAGCAGGTGCAGCACTTCCGTTTCGCGCCGGGTCAAGCCGTAGGTGCCCAAAGCGCGCGGCACCGCTTTCACGCGGGTCGATTCCAAAGTCGTACTGAGCGTGTCGATCCGCTGCGCATCCTGCCGCTGGCGCTCGCAGATGGTCGTGGCGATGACGATCGCCGCGCGCAATTGCTCCTTGCTGGAAAGCGGCTTCAAAAGGAACGCCTGCACACCCAGCGCGCGCGCTTGTTCCAGAGTCTCATCGTCCGACATGCCGGTGAGCACCACGATAGGCACCAGGACTTGGGCCAGAATTCGCCGGGCAGCTTCGAGGCCATCGATCGTCGGCATCCCGATGTCGAGCAGAACGACCCCTGGTTTCAGGCTGAGCGTCTTTTGCACCGCGTCGAGACCGTCACTCGCGGTGCCCACGATCGGGTAGCCAAGGCTTTCCAGCATACTCTGGAGGAGGATGCAGGTGCGTTCATCATCCTCCGCGATCAAGATCGAGGGCATCAATTCCATATCTTCGTTGTTTTGGGAACCATCCATTGCAGCAGGTGTAATGCCGGGGGTTAGGGCGTCCATAGGCCAATTTTTTAAGAGCGGCAAGCGGTGATTTGCATTTAGTGACGGGTGTGTAACGCAGCAGAGGGTAAGGATGGACGCCACAAAATGAAGAAAATCACTCTGAGGGAACCCGGTGTGCTCTTTGTTTAACCCAGTAAAATAGCATTATTTAGCGGCCACTGCTCTTCCCCCAGCACTTTTGACCCACCCATCGGCGCCACCATTTCCGATTCCTGCCGAAGAAAACCCGGTTGCGCTTCTGACCGGGCCATCTAAATATTCACTCCAGACCTGATAAAAATTCTACCCACCGCATGGCCAGTCTCCGCCTTACCTTCCCAGAAAAGGACCAGCCGACCGTCATAGCGCTCACCGGGGCGCGGCTCACCATCGGCCGATTACCTTTTAACACCATCCAGATCATCGACCGCACGGTCTCGGGCTTTCACGCCGAGCTGATCAGCGAACATGGTCACTACCGGCTGCACGATCGCGACTCGTCGAACGGGACGTACGTGAATGGCCAGCGGGTTTCCGATTATCACCTGAACGAAACGTGCACGATCACCTTTGGGACCGTCGAAGCGCAGTTTAACCCCGAAGAGGTGGCCGCCAATGAAGAGGCCGAGACCTTCCCTTCCCGGGGTGAGGTAAACGCCGTTCGGCAGGAGAATGCCGAAATGAAGGCCACGGTCGCCGCCCTGCGCGAGGAGATAGAGGCGCTACGCCAGAGCCATGCCGCCTCATCCGGAGGATCGGGCGAATCCGTTTCACGCGAGGAATACGAGAAGTTGGTCGTCGAGCGTGAGGCCTTGAAGGAGGCGCAATTGCGACACGAGGAGGAAATTTCTCGTTTCAAGACCGACCTCGCGATTGTGAAGCGCGACCGTCTCAATCTTCAACTCGCTTACGACGGCGCCCAGCGCGAACTGGAGCAACTCCGGCGAAAAGCGAGCGGCGCTCCGGAAGAAACGGCGCTCCCACCTGTGGAAGCGGCCGCGGTGGTCGCCTCCCAGGAAGGCGAAGTGCGGATCGAAGTGCCAAAGCCTGCCGCGGCCGTTCCGGCTGCGCCGCTTGCTTCGCCGCAACCGGCCGCTCCGGAAGCAGAACCTTCGCCTGTGGAAGCTGAAGTTCCGCTGCCAAGCGAAACGCCTGCGCCCGAAACCGAGGAGTCCGAACCTGTGACCGTAGCAGCGCCAGCCGCTTCCGCCGCGGCAGCCCCGCTCCCCAAAGTCCCACCGACATTTGCGAAGTTTTCCAAGCCAGCGATACCGGGAGCGGTGGCCGCGAAACTCCCGCAGAAAACCGTGCAGATACCGCCAAAATCGCCTTCGTTACCTGAGACCATCATTTCGCGCGTGCCCAATGGCCTTGAAAGCGGAGTGCGTGCGGTGGCGCGTCCGCCACTGCCCGCCGCAGGAGCCGCCGGTGGCACCTCACCCGCTCCCCCCGGCGCCAAGCCCAGCGTGCCGGGCGCGGTCCCCACGACGAAGCTCTCGCACCGGCCTTTGCCGCCACCGCGGCAAATTAACACGAAGAAGCTCAGCCCCGTCCCCGCTCCGCAATCGGGACCGAAAGGCACGCAAAAGCTCACCGAGTAAGTGGCCGACGACCCGAGCCAGCCAATGCAGTTGGCATCGGCGTGGTTTTCAGCTTGAAGGAGGCGATGTCGTCGCATCCGCTCCTCGCTTTGTACGGGGCTCTCATCTGTTGTCCCAGGACGATTGCCGCACCGTGCCTCCCTGGGAGTGGCGAAATCTCCTCGCCCGTGACCCATGCGTCCTGACCCCGTGTCCGCCGAAGCGACCGCTCCTCAAATTGCGGAAGTCCGCGAACCCGCGTCGCCACCGACCGCCAAAATCCCGTTCCTGGAAAAATGCCTCGTCAGCATCCTGTTCGCATTGGCAGTCGCTCTCCGCTGCTTCTACATCTTCCACTATCGTTACGATAGCGACGAACCCCAGCATCTGCACACGACTTGGGGTTGGACGCAGGGACTCCTTCAATACCGCGATTTCTTCGACAACCACACGCCGCTCTTTCATATCCTTTTCTCGCCACTCGTTGCGGCGCTGGGCGAACGAACGAACATCCTGGATTTCATGCGGTTTGCCATGGTGCCGCTCTGGTTTGTGTCGCTGTGGTGCGTGTGGAAAATCGGTGGCGCACTTTTCTCCCGTCGCGCCGGACTTTGGGCGGCGATCCTGATCAGTCTCTTTCCCTGGTGGGCCTTCTGCGCATTGGAGTATCGGACGGACAATCTCTGGACGCCCCTATGGCTCGCCGCAGTGGCCACGT
>Ga0206824_10283_pt1 | contig 14109 bp, 12 predicted proteins | sample Alteio_BWOrgCont_82_FD_152874 | JGI IMG/M metagenome (GOLD analysis project Ga0206824, IMG submission 152874) | Enriched cells from forest soil in Barre Woods Harvard Forest LTER site, Petersham, Massachusetts, United States -... | ecosystem: Environmental > Terrestrial > Soil > Temperate forest >...
CCTTTCCATCGCTTTGCTTTCTGGCTGCCAGAAAAAGGAAGCACCGGCCAACGAGGTCGCGCAGGAAGCCGAAAGCAAATTGCCCCCGCAGGAGCAGGTGACGCCCACGCCTGCGCCGGTCGCGACGAACGTGGCCATGAGTCCGGCCGACAAGGATAGCTACGAAGCGTGGTTCAAGAAGTACCACCTCGATCTCAACGATCCCAAGATGTTGGACGCGGATCCCGATGGCGACGGGTTTACCAATCGCGAGGAGTTTCTGGCCAATACCGATCCGCTCGATCCCAATTCGCATCCGCCGTATCTGCCGGACCCCGCCCGCTTCCTGCGTTTGAAAGAATACAACGAGGCGCGCCTGCCGCTTACGCTCGAGAGCATCGAAGGTGAAAAGGCCAAGCTCAAGCGGACCGACGCCGATGGCAAAGTCGAAACGGTCAAAGCCGGGGACACCATTCACGGCCTGCCGCTCAAGGTTCTGCACATCGAAGCGCGTCAGGACGTCGATAAAAATGGTGAGCACGTCGATCTCTCGCAGGTCACGCTCGAAGACGCGTCCACCAAGGAAAAATACGTCCTCACGGGCAATCTCCCGGCGAAGACTTCCGCCTCGAATTCCGTGCTCATCACGCGCGACGGCAAGACGAGCTTGAAGGTGCACCACGGCGACGTTTTCACCTGGCCGCCGGAGCACGGCGCAAGTTTCAAGGTCATCGACATGAGCGAGGATCAGGTGGTGCTCCAGCAAATGGATAACAAGCAGATGTGGACGGTGCCGAAGGGCGAATGAGGAGAAGGGGAAATGTCGAATGTCGAAGGGATGGGGGCGAGGGAGACCTCGCCGCGGGAGGAACCGCCAATGGGTTCCCCGGGGCGGGTGGAGGGGGCGATCGAGAAGGATTTGGGGATCGAGAGAAACGCTGCGGACGGGGCAAATCGATCGGATGATGATTTGATTCCAAGGGCTGCCTTGGCGCTTTCTGGTGGAGGTCCCAAATTGTTTGACGGTCCCGCGGGGCGCTGAAATAAAGGCCACCCCGCTATTCGCGGAATTTTTCTCCTCATCGAAATCTGCCATGAACTCCGTCCTCCAACTCAAGACTGTCAAAAAGAATGTCGGCAAGACCGTGGAAGCCGAATTGCAGCGCACCGGTGGCCTGCTGCGTCTGGCGCCGTGCTGGGTGCCGCGCAGTTTTCTCCAGCCGGGCAAACGGCTGAAGTTGCATCCGGACGATCTCTACGCCTACGGCTTGAATCGTGGCGGCATCGATGAGCGTTGGTTTGCGAGCACGACGCCAGCGGCCAATGAGAATCGCACGCCGGACGAGGGCCTGAGCTACGTCGTCGCCGGCAAGCAGCGGTTCACGCTGCAGCAGGCGGTGAGTGAATGTGGGGCGACGCTCATCGGTTCGGCGATCTGGAGCAAATACAAGAAGTGGCCGGTTTACTCGAAGTTCTTCGACAACATGGGGCCGATCCCGCATCACATGCACCAGTCGAAAAAGCAGGCGGCGCTGGTGGGGCAGGAGGGCAAGCCGGAGTCGTATTACTTTCCGCCGCAGCACAACAATGTGGGGAACAACTTTCCCTATACGTTCATGGGTTTCGAACCGGGGACGACCAAGGCGCAGGTGCGGAAGTGCCTGGAGAATTGGAACAAAGGCGACAACGGGATTCTCGATCTGTCGAAGGCTTACCGGCTGAAGGTCGGCAGCGGGTGGTTGATTGATCCGTGCATTCTTCATGCGCCGGGGTCGCTGTGCACCTACGAGCCGCAGTGGGGCAGCGATGTCTTTGGCATGTATCAGAGCCTGGTCGAAGGGCGCGAAGTGCCGTGGTCGCTCCTCGTGAAGGACATGCCGAAGAAGCATCACAAGGATCTCGATTTCATCGTCGACCAGCTCGATTGGGAGAAGAACGTGGATCCGAAGTTCAAGGAGCATCATTACCTCGAGCCGGTGCCGGTGGCGGATACGCGTCGCGAAGGCTACGTCGATCGGTGGATCGTTTACGGCAAGGTCGATGGCGAGCAGCTTTTCACGGCGAAGGAATTGACGGTCGATCCGGGCGTAAAGGCGACGATCAAGGACAAGGGCGCTTACGGGCTGATCTGCGTGCAGGGCATCGGAAAGATCAACGGCGAGCCGCTAAATTCGCCGAAGCTCATCCGGTTCCACGAGTTGACCGAGGACGAATTCTTTGCCAGCGAAGGCGGCGCGAAGGCCGGCGTAACTTTTGAGAATACCAGCGACACCGAGCCGCTGGTGGTCCTGCGTTACTTCGGTCCCGAAGTGAACCCGGACGCTCCCGCCATGGGCGCGTATCGCAAGAACAAGTTTAACTAGCCGGCCGCGGCCCGCGGCGGCCGATCTCGAGCGACCAGGAACTTCAGGCGCGTGGCAAATTGGCCGGCGCCTGCAAAAGTACTTGTTCGCTCGGGGACTTTTCGGCAGACAGTCCAACGCTTCGCCCCCGGTCGTTCGCGACGGACCCTATGCTGCCGCGCGGGGGCATTCCCCAATCCACCGTATTTCCCCATGAGCCACTCTCTCCCGAAACTGCACAACGCCATGTGGCCCGGCCTCGTCGGCAAAGGCGACGGCCCCGGTCAGGAACCGCCGATCAGCCTCGAGCACATGCTCGACCTCACCGCCGCGGCGAGCGTCGACGGACAGAAATTCGAGGGCATCGACTATTTCCTTTTCCTGCCGCACACGCACCCGGAAGCGGGTGACGACGAACTGAAGAAAATCGCCGACCTCATCGCCAGCAAAGGATTCGCCGTCGGTTCGCTGGTCGCGCCGGTTTGGCCGGGAACGGTGGGCGACTCCGCGATGGGTGACGACGCGGCGCAGGAGAAATTCCTCAGCGCGGTGAAAATGGCCTGCCGGATCGCGGCGGTTTTCAACAAGCACGGCGTCCGCAAGTACGGCGTCATCCGGATCGACTCGGCGGAATTCGGCATCGCGAAGTGGCGCGAGAATCCCAAGGTGAATACGGCGCGCATTGTCGACACGTTCAAGAAGGCCGCGCAGATCGCCAAGGATCACGGCGAGCGTCTGGCGGCCGAGGGCGAGATTTGCTGGGCCGGGATGCATTCGTGGAAGGACATGCTCGACGTGCTTGAAGGAGTCGGGATGCCCGAGGCGCTTGGTTTCCAGGCCGACCTCGCGCACACGTATCTCTATACGCTCGGCTACAACGCGCCGGAATACGCGCTCCTCAAGCCGGGCTACAGCGATGCGGAATTCTGGGCGGCGTATGAGAAGATGACCGACCAGTTGCGCCCGTGGACCATCGACTTCCACGTCGCGCAAAACGATGGCGAAGTCCACGGCGCCGGTTCGCACGACAAGACCGGTAAGCACTGCCCGGCCGATGATCCCAACGGAAAGCTCGATATTGTGAAATGCGCCGGCTACTGGCTGAAGGACGCGCCCAAACGCGGCGTTCAGCACATCTGCTGGGACGGCTGCATGTTCCCGAATGCCAAGCTCGAACAAGCGCAGACCTGGAACGCGATCCTCGATGTGATGATCAAAGTCCGCAACGCCCACGGGTGGTAAGCGGACAACAGCCGCTTGCGAACGCTCCGGCGACGCGGCAACCTGTGTGTATGAACGTGACGCACGCTCCAACCTACCGATGGACCGTCGAAGAATACGAAAAACTCGGCCAGGCCGGCATCTTCCATGAAGATGACCGGGTGGAACTGCTGAACGGCGACATCATCATTATGTCGCCCATTGGTTATCGTCACGCCCAGGCGGTCACGCGACTGAATAACTTCTTCGCGCGGCGTTCCGAGGGCCGCTTCGATGTGAGCCCGCAGAACCCATTCAACCTCGACCCGCACTCCCAGCCGCAACCCGACATCTGCCTTCTCGATCCGAGAGCAGCCCGACTCAAATCGCACCCGTCTCCGGATTTGATTTTTCTGGTCATCGAGGTGGCTGATTCCAGCGTTCGCTACGATCGCGGTGACAAGCGGCCCGCTTACGCTCGTCGCGGCGTGCGCGAGTTTTGGTTGCTGAACCTCGAGGACAATGTGCTCGAGATTTATCGCGACCCGCTCGGCGAGGATTTTGCCTCGGAGCAAGTTCTTCCGCCGGACGAAACGATCGTGCCTCTGGCGTTTCCGGATCTGCAGGCGCGCGTTCGCGAATTCCTGCCGTAGGAGTCGCATTTAAAGTTTACCACGGGCGGCAGAATACTTGCGCCGATCGGTTGAATTGGGCAACCTCCGATCCATGAAGGAGTCGAAGCCGAGAGCGAGCAAGAAAGCGCCGTTTACCCTCGAAGCGGCGCGGGCGAAAGTGCTCGCGAAAGTGGCAAAAGGAGGAGCGAAAGGAGCGGGATCGCCAGTCACCGCCAAGACGAAAGAACCCGAGTTGTCGCTGTATGGTAAAGCCTTGGAGGAACTCGAAGCGGAACGAGCAATCTACGTCGACCGGAACAAAGAAAAGCCCAAGTATTTCGCGCGTGAGTTTGCGCCGTCTATTGAGGGAGTAGCTGTAAAGCTGGAGCAATACGCGGCGCGCAATCATCCGAAACTGCTAACTTTTGCCGAACTTAAAAAGGTTCTCAGTAAGACAGAAGAGGCGTTTGCGCAGAGAACCCTGGAGTTGCTTGAAGCTGACCGCCGCTTGGTGAAGTTGATCCGCAAAACGTCAGCCCTGTATGCTTGCGGCGATAGCTTGCGAGCCCTCCTCAGAGTGGAGTCCGCTCAAGTGGAGGATTCCGGTGAAGCGATTCGGCGAAGTTACGTGGAATTGGTGCGGTCAACGGGTTTTCCCGATGTGGAAATCTCCACTTTGCAGAGCCACGCGGGCGTGCCGATGTCCTCACTGAAGGACTGGCTCCGTGTGGAGCATCAAAACGGCCGGGCGAATTTTGGAGTTGGCGACTGGTCGCTGGCCAGCGAAGCCGTTCGAGCAGGGGTCATTGATCTGCCGGGGCGAACGGAGCGCTACCTCTGGGTGCGCTTGGAGGACTAGCCATGCTCGAAGTTAATCCCTTCGATGATTTGATCGTCAACGAACCGCGCCGCCCAGAGCCGGCCGTCAGCGGTTTAAACGAGAAGCCGCTCCAGGCACTCCTCGCGCAATTTCAGCGCCTCGTGGAGGGGGAGCTTCCTCATCCGCAGCGACGCCTCACCCACGCGCAACTGGTTACCTCGATTCAGCCTGGTTTTGGCAAATCGCATTTGATCGGGCGCCTTTTCAAAAGCCTGCACGAACGGGCGACACTCGTCTACGTTCGGCCCTTTCAAAACCCCGCGCTCGCCTTCCAATCTTTGATGGCGACGGTCGTCAAAGAGATGCACTTTCCGGACCGCCTGGATACGGACGCTTGGAGGCCGTCGGAGCCGACGCAGTTGGATGAACTCGCCTGCGGTGTCCTGGCGCATTTGCTCGCCGATCTCATTGCGAAGAACCCTGAAGGAGATCAAACGCAGGAGAAGACTCTGCGGGCAGATCCAGTCAGCGCCTTTGGCCAAGGGCTGGAGACCGACATTTGGGGTAAATGGATGCACGAACACTTTCGCTCCAGCCAGCCCGCTTTCGAGCAGGCCTTGATGAGGCGAAAAATCGAATTGAACTCACCCGAGTGGTTGCGTGTGCTTTTTTCCTACGCGTTCAAATATCCGAACGAAGAGATTCGGCGGGCGGCATTGGACTGGATTGCCGGTCAGCCATTGAGCGTGGAACAGGGGGAGTTGCTCGGCTTGCGGTCCGCGGAATTGATGGCGGCGGAGTCGTCCGCGGAAGCGCTCAATGAAGTCAGTCGCCTCCGTCTCATCGATCTCTGCCGTTTGGCCTGCTTTTACCGTCCCTTCGTCTTTTGTTTCGACCAGACCGAAGCGTATGGGCATAGCGAGGCCTTGGCGCGCACTTTTGGCATGGTGGTCGCCACATTGGTCAACGACGCTGGCCATCATCTCACGCTGGTCACTTCCAATCTGACCCCGTGGAGGGACAGGATTCAGACTCACTTTGAAGACGCCGATCGCCAGCGCATCGCCCATCCGCCGCTCTATCTGAATGGCCTGACCCGGGAGCAAGGCGAGGAATTGATTCGCTTGCGCCTCGAAACGACCAATGCGCAAGAGATGCTCGACCCGATGCTGGCCGAAGATTGGTTAAGTCGGGAGTTCCAGACGACGCAGGAACGCCGCGGAACCCGGCAATTTTTACAAGATTGCAAAGAACGGTGGGAGGAGCTGGCGCACAGGCCCAAACCGCAACCCGCAAAGCTCGAGCAACTCTACGAGGAGCGTCGTCTCAAGCTTCTTGCGGATCCAAAGCGATTGCTCTTCGATGCCGACGCACTCCAATGGTTGGTGAAGCAATGTGCCGCAGGTCTTCCAAGTTTCACGATCTACCAAGGAACGGGTTATTTTACCGTCGGGTGGGGGACACCATCGACGGCGGTGCTTTTCGGTTTTGAGGCGGGTTCCAACTGGAGGCGCTGGGCAGCGATTGCCCGCCACGCGCAAAATCGCGCAGATGATAATCCACCGCTCAAGGCGATCCTTTTCCGCGACGAGACTCAGCCGTCGATTCCCGGTCCCGCTTGGAAGGTCGCTGGCGAGATCAATGCGGCCAAGACCGAGTGTTTGCACCTGATCGTTCTTACTCGCGATGAATTGGCCGCGCTCTACGCGGGATACGATCTGTATTCTGAGGCCCTCGGTGGCGACATTCCGCCGCACACGGTGGAGCACGTGCTCGGCTTCTTGCAAAAACAGTTCGCTCCGTGGTGGGCGCGGCTCACCGGAGCGATCGATCCAGACTCCAGGGCCCCTGAACCAAAACCGGACGACGAGCAGGCGCTGGCGAACGGTGTACGAGGCATCGTCGAACGCGGCAAATTTCTCAGCGTGAACGAAGTTATCGCTAAGTTGGGCGGCCAAGTCACTCAGGACGCCGTCCTCGCGGCGTGCCGGTACCACGTCGCCATTCGCGTACACGTGCATCCGAATATGACGGTGCTCCAGTGGCAGAAGCTTTGAAGCAGAGGAGGGTCGCTTGCCGAAACGCGCCATCACCGTCACCCAACTGAAGTGTGCCTGTCTCGACGAAGCCTGGCTCACGGCTTGGTTGCGTGGCGCAAATCCGCCCACGTTGATCTTTTCCGGTAAAGCCGGTCCGCCTGTGCAGGGCGCGCTTTTTCATCAACTCGCAGATCAATACACCGACTGGCTCGTGGAGTCTGGTTCGAAAAGGACGGCGACCGCACTGAGTGATCCGGAAAAGATCTGGGAGCAGCTCTACGAGCAATTCGCCCAGCCGCGCTTGGATGAATTGATCGCGGCAGGAAAGCTCCCGTCGGCGCATCATCTCAGCCAGGCCTTGCGGGCGTTTTGCGCGCGGCTTGTCGAGTTGCGCACGCGCACCACTGGCTTTCGCTCGTGGCAGGACGTTTTCTTCACCAGCGAGTTTCAACTCGAAGCGGTCCGTTTCGCCGATGACGCCGGCGAGTTGTTCGTTTCCGGCCGGCCCGATGCCGTGCGGGCGCATCCGCAGGATGGTGTGGAAGTGGTCGACTACAAACTTTCGCGCGGCGCGAATTTGAAACACGATTTGCTGCAACTGGCGATCTACGCGCGGCTGCTGCGAGAAACAAAGCCGGGGCTGCGCTTCAGCGGTGTGCTGGAGTTTTACGAGCCTGAGTTGCACGTTGTTCCGATGTCGGAAAATGACCTCGATGGCGTGTTCGAGGAAGTCGTGCACCCTGTAATCCGAAGAATCAATAGCACTCCGGACCCGCGCAGCCCGCGGAATATCATTCCCGATTTGTCGGCCGGCGGATCGACTCCCGCCCGGCAGGGCCATGGCGAAGCGGATGTCGCCGGCGCGTTGATTCGCAAGACTTATGCGGATTTTCGGCTGAATGTCTCGATCCTCGGTTGGGAGGAAGCGCCGCAGCTCATTCGCTACCGCGTCAAGCCGGCCAGCGGCGTGAAAGTCGCGTCCCTGGCGAACCGTGCCGAAGATCTTCAAGTGGCCCTGCGGCTCAATCAACCGCCCTTGATCCAGGCGGCCGCCGGTTGCGTGACCATCGACCTGCCGAAAGAGCAGCCCGACTTGGTGCGCTGGTCGGACTTGCCCCGCGATCCACGACCACTGGCCTTTCCGATTGGTGTGGGAATTGATGGCCAGGTGCTCACGGCCGACCTCGCCGATCCCAATATGTGCCACGCTCTCGTGGCCGGCACCTCCGGCAGTGGCAAAAGCGAATTTCTCAAGTGCCTGGTCGCGTCGCTCATTGCCAGACATCCGCCCACTGATCTCCGACTCTCCATCATCGACCCGAAAATACTGACCTTCGCTTCGCTGAAAGATGCGCGTCATCTGGAGGGGCCGCTAATCACCCAGATCGACAATGCGATTGCCTGTCTCGAAACTGCAGTTACGGAAATGGACGCACGCTACGCTCGTCTGGCTCGCGAAGGATTTGAAAACCTCGGCCAGCGCGGTGCCCAAAAGGACATGCCGTTTCGAATCATCGTCTTCGACGAGTTCGCGGACCTTATTTTGGCTGGCAAACATCAGCGGGAGCAGTTTGAGGCGCTGGTGGCCCGCGTGGCCCAGAAAGGGCGTGCCGCCGGCATCCATCTCGTCCTCGCCACGCAGCGGCCGGACAGCAAGATTGTCACCGGTCTCATTAAGTCGAATCTTCCCTTGAAGGTGTGCCTGCGTGTCGTGAATGCCACGAATTCGCAGATCGTTCTCGACGAACCCGGGGCGGAAGCGCTGCTCGGCCGCGGTGACCTATTGTGCCAGCGGGGACGAGGACTGGAGCGTGCCCAGTCGCCGTTTGTCTCGCAGGATGAGTTGCGCGGTCTGGCGTAACGGTGGGTGAGGAGTTCCGCGCCGGATCGGATCGCGAACCTGTTGCCAATTCGCCGCATCTTTGCTCGAATGCCGACCCTTCTGTTCCAACCCCGTTTTCATTTCCTCATTTTTTATGGCAAAAAAACCCCTCAATATCGGCATCGTCGGCTATGGATTCATGGGCCGGACCCATGCGAATGGCTATCACAACGCGGCGAAGTTTTTCGACACGCCGCTCGTTCCTGTCCTCAAGGCGGCGTGTGGCCGTGATGCCGAAAAGTTAAAGGCCTACGCCGATAATTGGGGCTTCGAGTCCACGGAGACGGATTGGAAAAAGCTCATTGCCCGCAAGGACATTGACGCGATTGACATCGTGACCCCGAATGATTCGCATGCGGAGATCGCCATCGCGGCGGCACGCGCGGGCAAGATGGTGCTTTGTGAAAAGCCGCTCTCGCTCGACGGCGCGCAGGGCGAAGAGATGGTGAAGGAGATCGAGAAAGCCGGGGTGCCGAATACGGTGTGGTACAATTACCGGCGCGTCCCTGCGGTGATGCTGGCCAAGCAGATCATCGACAGCGGCAAACTCGGGAAAATTTTTCATTACCGCGCGAACTTTTTGCAGGACTGGACGATCAGCGCCGATCTGCCGCAAGGCGGCGCGGGTCTCTGGCGGCTCGATGCCAAAGCTGCGGGTTCCGGCGTGACGGGCGACCTGCTCGCACACTGCATCGACACGGCCATCTGGCTGAACGGCTCGATTGCGGACGTCAGCGCCGTGACGGAGACTTTCATCAAGCAACGCCAGCACAACCTCACGGGCAAAGTGGAAGAAGTGAAGATCGACGACGCTTGCACCTTCCACGGCCATTTTGCCAATGGCTCGCTCGCGCTCTTCGAATCCACGCGCTACGCCCGCGGCCACAAGGCGCTCTACACTTTCGAGATCAACGGCGCCAATGCCTCGATCAAGTGGGACCTCCACGATTTGCATCGCCTCCAGTATTTCGATTACAGCGACGAGGGGATCGTGCGCGGCTGGCGTTCCATTCACGTCACCGACGGTGACCAGCCGTACATGAAGAATTGGTGGGTGCCGGGCCTGCAGATTGGTTACGCCGAAAGCTTCACCCATCAAGTGGCCGACTTCCTCAAAGCCGCCGGCGAAGGCAAGCCTTGCCCGCCGACCTTCCGCGACGCGCTCGAGACCCAATACGTCTGCGACGCCGTCCTCGCTTCCGCCCGCGAGAAGCAGTGGAAAACGGTGAAGAAGCTGGCCTAAGGCCCGCATCCTTCGCGGTTACCGGCATTTTCCGACTGCCGCCGTCTCTGCTGACACCCCCGTGAAATCCAAAACCGAAAACGCGGATCTCGGTGGGTCCGAGTTCATTGATACCAACCTCGCTGGCGCCAAATTTCGCGATGTAAATCTCGCGAACGCCGAATTCGTCGACGTGAGTCTTGCGGGTTCGCGCTTCGAGGATGTCTCGCTCGTGGGTGCGGTGATTCGCAATGTCAACTGTTCCGAGGTTTCGATTGAAGACGCGAATTACGAGGGGATGCGCATCGATGGGATTCTCGTTTCGGAGTTGCTTCGTATCTATCGCAGCCAGGCTTAGGGCGCGGTGATGTCAGTCAGGGTCATTGTGCCTTTTCATGACCGTCCATTGCGGCTGACGAGGATTCCCGCCATGATCGCCTGCATGTCGATCGCATTTTGTCCCGGAGTGGTATTAGTCTGTGCGCCGCAAAAAGCGGCGGCCTGACATGAAACCCAACGACGTGAAAATCCGATCTGCCGAAATGGCAGATGCCGCGGCCATCGCTGAAATCTACAACGAGGCAATTCGGACGACGACAGCGACTTTTGATACCGAGCCCAAGACCGTGGAGGAGCGCACGCGATGGCTGCAGTTGCACGACGAACGGCATCCGGTGCTGGTGGCTATCGTCGACGAGCGGGTTGTCGGGTGGGCGTCGCTCATGATCTGGTCGGATCGACCAGCCTACTCGGATACGGCGGAGACTTCATTCTACGTGCACTCGACGCACCGTGGGCGTGGGATTGGGCGCCTGTTGAAAGAGGCGACCATCGAGGAAGCGCGGCGGTTGGGCTATCACACGCTGATCGCGCGCGTGGCCGAGGGAAGCGAAGAGAGCCTGCATCTCAACGAAAGTGCCGGGTTTGTTCTCGTCGGCACATTGAAGGAAGTCGGTCGCAAGTTTGGCCGGCTGCTCGACGTCCACATTCTCCAGAAGATGCTGAAATGAAACGCGCCGTGCGGTGGAGTCTGATCTGCGCCCTCGCGTTGCTGGCAGGCGGTTGGACGCCGGGCTTTGCGGAGGAACCGGGGAAGTCGTGGGTGACAACGGCGGTCGCGACGAAGATCGATGAAGTCCCGTTCATCAATGGCGGACTCAACATCCCATCTTTCAAAAACACGAACAATCGCGGGACGATCCTCCAGCAGACCGTGCCGGGCGTGACGCACATGGAGGCCTATCTTTTCTGGCGCTATCTCGAGCCGGAGAAGGATCGGTGGAATTTTCAAGAATGGAACGAGATGCTGGCTCTCTGCCAGTCGCGGAATCTGAAAATGCTCGTGTTGCCCTGGCTGATGTACGCGCCGGATTGGTTTAAGAAGACCGCGGACTTTCAGCCGGTGGTTGAAATGAAATCCGGCAATGCGACGGATATGCTTTCGCCGTGGGCGCCGGGGACGCTTGCGGCATTCGACCATTTCTACGGGGAGTTGGCCAAGCGGTATCGGGATCAAATTGGCATCATCAAGCTCGGTTATCCGGGCTCGGATTTCGGCGAAGTGGGATTGACGCTGGGCAGCCCGGCGTTTCTACCCGGCGGAGGATTCTACGAACGCTTGGCGCAAGATCCCGCGACGTGGAAGCGCGGCTATTGGTGCGGCGATTCCTACGCTCGAGCCGATTTCCGTGAGCAGATGCTGCGGAAGTATGGCGGCGATCTCGCGCGACTGAATGCAGCTTGGGAAACGCAATTTGCCTCACCGGCCGCAATCGAGTTTCCCGATCCGGATCACCGTACCGAGTCCCGCCTGCGGTGGCTGGACTTCGTAACATGGCTTCGGGAAAGCCAGACGCGCAATATGGTGAAGATGCTGCGCGTGATTCGAAAACATTTTCCCGACACACTGCTGGATATTCCGCTCGGATTTGGAAACGACCTGCCCAGCGACGCGTGCGATCGGACGGCGATTTGCCGTGCGGCGGCGGAGTTCAAGCCCATCAGCGTTCGCTCGACCCACGCGAGCGTCAATCGCGGCGCGGTGCCGCGCGCCTATTGGTTCTACAAGCGGATGGCGCCGGTGTGTCACGAATATGGAGTAGGCTTCGGCACAGAACCGCCGGGCGGCGACGTCACGACGAATGAATTGTTGCGCCAGTATTTTGAGGACGCCAGCGCTGGGGCGAATTTCATTTTTCAATACTTTCAGAACTTTCATCGGCGGCCCGATGTGGTAGGGGACTACAAGCGTGTCCTGCATCCGGAGGAGCGATCGCTGGTGGACGTCGGTGTGCTTTATCCGACGACGCAGATGATTCTCGATATGGGTCCCGCGCCCGAGGGTCAGTGGCAATTTTGTGCCGAAGGCCGGGAGCTTTTCGATTACGACTTGGTCGACGAAAACATGGTCGAATGGGGTCTGCTCAAGAATTACAAAGTGCTGATTCACACCAGCGGCCATGTCTTCCTCCCGCCGACTCTCGAAGCGATCTCCAGGTGGGTCGAAGCCGGCGGTATTCTTATCACGAAAGGAGACCCCAAATGGGAATCCGTGGTCGGGCAAACTGAAGTCGCCGAAGCTTGGATGACGCACGAGCAGCGGCTGGATGCCGTGTCGCCGGAGGTGCGAGTTTATCGTTTCGGCAAAGGTTCGATTTACGCGGTGATGGCGGGAAAGATTACCGTTTACCTTTCGCGTCTCGCTCCTCTCCTCGCCGCCCAAGCCGCTCCGCCCCATGGATTCAATGAAGCTGGCGACGGAAACTACGTCACCGATTTTCCCAGCGGTCGCCTGATCTTCAATCCCAAGTCGCTCGAGACCGTCTTTACTCCGCAAGGTAAACCGCCGATAAAGGTCATCGGGCCATAACGAGTGATGGCAAATGAAAGCGCACTTCACGCCGTCAGAGAAAATGGCAACATCCACCCGATGAAACTTCACCCCCTGATTCTCTCTCTCATCCTCTCGCTCGCCGCGGTTATCGCCAATTTGTCGGAAGCCGGGGAACCCAAGCTCGAACCGCTCTTCAATGGCAAGGACCTCACCAATTTCAAGGCCGAGGAATCGAAGGAATTCTGGCGGGTCGAGGACGGCATCCTCATCGGCGAAAACAACGCTGAGAAGAAAGGCAACTACCTCTGGACCGAGAAAAATTATCGCGACTTCGTCATCGATTTTGACGTGCGGTGGAAGGGCGTGACGGAGCGTGGCGTCGATACCGGCGTCGAAATGCGCAAGCCAAACATCCAGCTTCAACTCGGCATCTCCGGCAGCCTCAAGGTGGATATGTCCGGCTCCTGGTACACGGGCGGCAAAGAAAAGTATCCCGAGGCCGGCCAGGCCAAGGAAGCGAAGACTCTCATGAAGCCGGAGGGCGAGTGGAACCACTTCCGCATTCAGGCCAAGGGCGACACTTTCACGTGCTGGATCAACGGCCAAAAGGCGTCCGAGTACACCGACCCGAAATTCTCCGGCGCCGCTCCCATCGGTCTACAAATCCACCCCGGCGTCGTGATGAAATGCGAGTATCGCAACATCAAATTCGCCGAGCTGTGAGCCAAGGATTGTAGGACGCGTGTTCCCACGCGTCGGGGGCAACGGACGGCGGGCTTTCCAGCCCGCCAAAGCAGAGGGTCCCTCAGCGCGTCACCACGAGCACGATCGCCGAGGTCATCAGCGCCGCGCCGGCGAGCCGCCACCGAAACACACTTCCCCCGAGCTGCGCTTCGGTGTTCGCGAACCAATGGCCGATCAGCCACACCGCGGCCACACTCCACACCCCGCGGGCGCTGTAGACCACATTCATCGCCGTGGCATCGCCAAAGAACGCCACGCCGCAGACAAAGGTAAACGACTGGAACGCCATCGAGATCGCTCCGGCGGCCAATGAAGGCCACGCCGCGCGCGGCACCGCGCGCAATGGTTCCCGGAAAAACGGCACGAACCCGAGCGACATTACCGCCGAAAAACCGAGCATGATGGGCAGGAATCGGCCCGCGCCCCAGACCGGC
>Ga0206824_10284_pt1 | contig 14081 bp, 12 predicted proteins | sample Alteio_BWOrgCont_82_FD_152874 | JGI IMG/M metagenome (GOLD analysis project Ga0206824, IMG submission 152874) | Enriched cells from forest soil in Barre Woods Harvard Forest LTER site, Petersham, Massachusetts, United States -... | ecosystem: Environmental > Terrestrial > Soil > Temperate forest >...
ATGGAGATATTATATTTTTAACATCTGAGGGGCCAATAAAAATTGAACCTGTTGTTGGTAATACTGATGTAAGAGGAGGAGGGAACGTCTCAGAAAGAGAAACTTATGAAATTGTTAAAGAAGATTTATTTAAAATCTGTGAATCGGAGGTCCTTGATATAAAAATAAGTGGTGATAGGTCTTATGTCCAAATAGATGATGCGAAGTCTTTTTTAAAATTATGTAGGAGGTTTTACAACAATTTTTATGACTCAAATAAATACACTGAACCTGTAAAAAGCAGTTCAAAAAGCAGTAAAAGTTACATTTTTTTAATTCTGTTTATTGTAATTGGTTCTTCAGTAGTGTATTATTTTGTAAACGGGCAATCATCTACGAAAGAATCAATTACTGAAACTGTAGCAATGCCATCTAATAATGACCGTTTAAATGCGATTGTATTATCTACTAATGGATTAAACCTCCATGATAATCCAAATTCTAATGCTGTAGTTTTGACAACTATACCATATAATACCACAGTAATGATATTAAATAAAAACGGTTACCAAGAAACAATTTCTGGTAAAACTGCAAGTTGGTATCAAATAAAATATAATGGTACTATTGGTTGGGTTTGGAGTGGGTTCTTGAAACATTGACAACTGGAGTAATTGGGGATCCTTTGTTTTTATGAAAGAAGAAGCCATATTAAAGAATATTTCGAAACACATTACTCTTGACGAGGAAGAGAAAAAATATTTTCTCAGTCTCTTGCATTATAGAAAGATAGAAAGAGGAAAGATTTTATTGATGTATGGAGAAGTATCCAAGAACCAGTGTTTTGTCATTGAAGGTTGTTTGCGCTGTTATTCTGTTGATAAAGATGGTAAAGAACATATTGTCAGGTTTGCTTCCAAAAATTGGTGGATGTCCGATTTATATAGTTACATAACTGAAACTCCTGCCGAGTATATTATAGATGCACTTGTTCCTACCGAAGTTTTTGAAATTTCGAAAAGAGATATGGAAACAGTATTTGAACGCATTCCCAAATTCGAACGGTTTTTCAGAATTCTTTTTCAAAACTCTATAGTGCAGCAAACGCGCCGTATAAAAGAATCAATGTCTGCTCCGGCAGAGGAGCGGTATAAAGTATTTATTAAACAGTATCCGGATATATATGAACAAATACCTTTGAAGTACATTGCTTCCTATCTGGGTATATCTCCTGAATTTCTTAGTAAAATAAGAAATAAAATAGCCCACGACTGAATTTCTTAATCTAGTTCAATGTCTATACGGAAACACCGTAATAGTTTTGCATTGTCAAATATTCATTAAAATAATAATTCTAAAACTTAAAAAATTATGAGCACCTGGAAAATGGATCCCAATCATAGCCGCATCGAATTCAAAGTTAAGCATCTTGTAGTAACTACCCTTGGAGGGCATTTCGCAAAATTTGATGCTACCATGGAATCGACCAAAGACGACTTCACTGATGCAAAAATTGCTTTTGAAGCGGATGTGGATAGTATTACTACCGGCAATGAACAACGAGACGGACATCTTAAATCAGATGACTTCTTTAATGTCGCTATATATCCAAAATTGACATTTGTTTCGACAAGCCTTAAAAAAATTGAAGGAGAAAATTATAAGCTCGAAGGTAATCTTACGATAAGAGATAAAACACTTCCTGTTACACTGGATGTAGTTCATGGCGGTACGATAAAGAACTTCTACGGAAAGACTATGGCAGGCTTTGAATTGAGTGGAAAAATTAATCGTAAAGATTTTGGATTGAAATGGAGCGCCACTACTGAAGCCGGAAATGTAGTTGTTAGCGATGAAGTAAAATTGGTAATGAGTACAGAGATGATAAAACAAGATTAATAGTTGCATTCATAAATAAAATGATTGTTTGATTTGGAGGTGCATATATCATGCGCCTCTTTTCATTGACTGTGGCAGATTTCAGGGCACATGATATTTTTTTATGTTGCATTTTTGAAATAACACTAGACCCATTCTAAAGAAAAAATCAAAAAGACCTGAAATATTTTTCCTTAATGTTCGGTTTTTATTCTTCCTCTCAAAAAAATATTTCAACTATTTATTATTGCTTGAATCACTCTATCCATAAGTGTTTCCGAATGTTTGAAATTTTCAATCAAGAAAATTTTACAAAATCATTTCATGCTTATGAACATTTGAATGTTAAAAAGTACTCACTACATCTATTTCTTTTCATTTAAATATTGTCTTATTTCGTATCATAATTTAAAAAATCAACAACATGGCAACAAAGAAAGCAAAGAAAGCTGCACCTAAGAAGAAAGCAGCTGCAAAGAAAAAACCTGCTGCGAAGAAAAAAGCTTCAAAGAGGAAATAGGTTTAAAAGGCTCCGAAAGGAGCCTTTTTTATTTCTGCTTGTTTTTGTTACTATGAAATCCTGCTCCAGTCGCCCTTCTCCTTATCTATTTGCTTAAGCTGTTCAGCAAGCAGGCGATACTTGTCAAGTCGTAAGTTTTTATCTTCCGCTAAAATTTCAGAAGCAATTATTCTTGCTTGGCGAAGTACATTACTGTCTTTTGCAAGGTTGGCAATTTTCAAATCAAGAATTCCGCTTTGTTGTGTTCCCATCATATCACCGGGACCACGAAGACGCAAATCTTCTTCAGAAATTTCAAACCCGTCATTTGTTGCAACCATAATATTGATTCGTGCTCTTGCATCTGTGCCGCGTTCATAAGGAGTCATTAAAATGCAATAACTCTGATAGGTGCTTCTTCCAACCCTTCCGCGCAGCTGATGGAGTTGTGATAAACCAAATTTTTGTGCGCTCTCAATTAATATAATGCTTGCATTGGGAACATTCACTCCTACTTCAATTACTGTTGTTGCAACCAATATTTGAATTTCACCCGCGACAAATTTTTTCATCGTTCTTTCCCTGTCCACAAATTTCATTCTGCCATGCATCATTCCTATGGTATTGGCAGGGAAAGCTTTTTGTATCTCTTCGTATCCATGTATCAGGTTTTCAATATCAGAGTTTTCAGATTCCTCTATAAAGGGATAAATTACATAAGCCTGCCTGCCTTTTTCTAATTCCTTTTTGATGAATGAAAATACTTCACTGCGTTTTGTATCAAACTTGTGTAGGGTTTTTATGGGTATCCTCCCGGGAGGCATTTCATCAATGGTAGAGACATCGAGGTCTCCATATAAGGTCATGGCAAGTGTACGAGGAATAGGTGTTGCAGTCATAACAAGTATATGCGGGGGCATATCGCTTTTCGACCAGAGCCTTGCTCTTTGGTTCACTCCAAAGCGATGTTGTTCATCAATTACAACTAATCCCAGGTTTTTAAATTTTACTCTGTCTTCAATTAATGCATGTGTACCGACTATAATTTGCAATTCTCCGTTTTCAAGTTCTTCGTGCAATATTTTTCTATCCGATTCTTTAGTTGAACCGGTTATTAGTGCAACCCTTGCAGGCATGTCTTTTAAAAATTCTTTCAATGTGGCGAAATGTTGTGTAGTAAGAATTTCAGTAGGAGCCATCATACAACATTGGTATCCGTTATCAAGTGCAATTAACATGCAAAGCAAAGCGACCAATGTTTTCCCGCTTCCCACATCTCCCTGCAATAAACGGTTCATTTGTTTTCCTGAGCCTGTGTCCGTTCGTATTTCCCTGATTACTCTCTTTTGTGCTTTGGTCAATGGAAATGGAAGATAGCTGTGATAGAAATCATTTACATATTTATCTACCTTAGAAAAGGTAAATCCTTTTACTGTGACTTCCCTTTCTGTTTTGTTTCGCAGTAATCGTAGCTGCATGTAAAACAGTTCCTCAAATTTTAAACGGAATTGTGCCTGGTTTAATTTTTCGATACTAGTTGGCAGATGAATATTTTTCAGTGCTTCTTTGCGTGGCATCAATCGCAGCTTTTCCATCATATAGGGTGGAAGTGTTTCCGTTATCTCATCCTCTAATTTTGAAAGAAGAGCACGTTGCAACTTCATTATACTGGTTGAATCGAGAGTTCTAGATTTAAGTACTTCTGTACTGCTATATACAGGTTGCAAACCCTTAACCATTTCTAAATTCTCCTTTGTCATTTCTTCCATGGAAGGATGTGAAATGCTTACTTTACCCTTGAATACAGAGGGTTTTCCAAATACAATGTATTCCACATCAGGGCGCAATTTTTTGCTTACCCAATTTATTCCCTGAAACCAGATTAGTTCTATTCTGCCTGTTTCATCTTCAAAATCTACTTTCATTCGTTCCTTGCGTTTTGGTCCCGTGATTTCGACATGGGTAATTTTTCCGCAAATCTGAATGAATGGCATTTCCGCATTCACTTCTTTAATTTTATAAATGCGTGTGCGGTCAACATACCTGAAGGGGTAGAAATAAAGCAGGTCTTTGAAAGTATGAATGTTTAGTTCTTTTTTCAGAACCTCGGCACGTTGAGTTCCTACGCCCTTTAGGTATTCTATTGGACTGTCAAAAACAGATATGGATTTAGATATAACAGACATTTATTTATTACCAGCCCTTCTCAACAATATCTCTTGCATGATAGGTGATGATGAGTCCTGCTCCTGCTCTTACAAACGCATGCATATTTTCCATCACTACAGCTTTTTCATCTATCCAGCCTTTGGAAACAGCAGCTTTCACCATGGAGTATTCACCCGATACATTATAACATGCAATAGGCAAATTGGTATTTGCCCGCAGACGGTTCATAACATCAAGATAAGCGAGTGCTGGTTTTATCATTAATACATCGGCTCCTTCAGCTTCATCGAGCCAGGCTTCTTTCATAGCTTCATTCGGATTACGGAAATCCATTTGGTATGATTTCCTGTCGCCGAATTGTGGAGCTGAATCAGCAGCTTCACGGAATGGGCCGTAATAAGCTGAAGCAAACTTTATGGAGTAGGACATAATAGCAGTATCCTCAAAATTATTTTCATCAAGTAAGTTTCGTATAACTCCAACTCTGCCATCCATCATATCAGAAGGAGCAACCATATCGGCTCCGGCTTCTGCATGTGTGAGTGCCATTTTTGCAATAGCCTCTACTGAAAAATCATTATGCACATGTCCATCTTTTATGATGCCACAATGCCCGTGAGATGTATATGCACAAAGACATACATCGGTAATTACATAAATATCATCCTTGAAGTTTTTCTTCAACAGTTTTATGGCTTGTGCAACAACCGTATCTTTTTTATAAGCTGCTTTTCCTTCTTCTGTTTTTTCTTCACCGCTGCCAAATAGGAGAATCTTGTTTATTCCTTTTTTCAATCCCTTTTCTACATCTTTCACCAGTGTATCGGGAGAAAAATGATTGATGCCCGGCATAGAGCTTATGGGTGCAGTAATGTTTTTTCCTTTCTCAACAAAGTAAGGATAAATGAGCATGTCTTTATGAAAACGCACTTCTGCTCTCAACTCCCTTATAATGGAATTTTTTCTCAAGCGGCGCGGACGGTGTATCATAATATATGTATTAGATATGCAAAGATACGCGAATGGTGAATATTACAGAATCCTATGGTTAAAATGGCGATCTAACTATGAGGAGACAATTTTAATTGCCTGATAAGTTCATACGTCTCCTAATACCCAAACATCACTTATCTTATTATCATTAAAAGTAAAAACAGCTGCGCCGGTATAAGCAAATGGCAGGTTTGTCGGAAGCATATTAAATATTTCTCCTTGGTGTGTTCCTGTATAGGTTAACTTAACAAAGGATTTATTGTTTTCAGAAATGATTAAATCTATTTGATTGTGAAAATCTGGGAAGGCCTGTCTTACAAAATCAATATATTCAGAAATACCTTTATGCCCTTTTTTTGATTGCCCGAGCGATCCGCGAAAACTTATTTCGTTGCAAAGAATTTTATTAAATACAGATTTATCCCACTTATTCCACATTTGGAAGTACCATATTTCAATAAGTTCCTTATTTGTCATATTAAAATGTCAAAAACAGTAGGATTAAACACTAAATATTGCCTGTAACAGTCCTATGTCATCAAAAGAAGGAACCAGGTAAACCGATTTAACCCCACATTGTTTAAGGGTGTGTGAAGTAGCATCGCCCATGGCAATTACTTTTTGTTGTGGGCTTATTTTCTTCTTTTCAAAAAAAGCTTCCACGTTAGATGGACTTGTGAATAGCATTATATCGGCATCGGGGGTATTTTCAACCGGCTTTTGAGAAGTTTCATAAACTGTCAGATCTCTTGTCTGACTTTTATTTACAAACTGTTGTTGTACAGTCCGCATGCTATCTTTTGCTTGCGGAAATACCACCGGCGCTGACTTCACCAAACTTGCAAATTGTTTGCCTGTCAAGCGGGTATCGGTAGAATAGCCAATAAATTCAGCTCTTTTTCCATAGCTTCTAATTGCAGCAGCAGTAGATTTTCCGATGGCTCCGATTTTTGTATTCCCAATCTCCGGTTTCTGTTCAAAGAAATATTTTACCGCATGTTTGCTCGAGAAGAAAATCCAATCGGCAACAGGTATTCTTGAAAAAGGGATGGATTTGAACTCTATAAAAGCTCTGCCCGAGACTTTGTAGTTATTTCCTTTTAATACCCTGCTGAAAAAATCATCTTCGCGAATATCTCTTGTTATAAAAACAGATACAGGATTCTCTGCTTTTATTTTTTCTGTCACCTTCTCTGCCCATTTTTCAGGCTCATACGTATGAAAGTGGAAATAGCGTGGATATGCATTAGCATCATGTGCATAGGCAGCCCATGTTTTGAAAAATGGCTTGTCTGAATCATCTCTGTGCTTTTCACAATAAATACCTAAGGGCAAATTGCATCCGCCCTGGAAGAGACTAAATATTTTACGTTCAATAGATACAATTTCTTCTACTTCCGGGTGATTTATTTTATCAATAACAGCTTGCATATTTTTATCCCCATCCCTAATCTGTAATGCAAGCACCCCTTGAGCCGGGGCAGGAACTAATTCTTGCGGGGTAAGCTTCTCCACATGAAAATCTGAAATATCTAATTCTAATCTTTCAATAGCAGCGGAGGCTACTACTATAGCGTCGTATTTTTTATCTCTTAGTTTTTGTATGCGTGTGGGGATATTTCCACGCAAATCTTTTATCTCTATGTCAGGCCTGAAGGCGTGTAATTGTACTTTTCTTCTCGCTGCTGAAGTCCCAACTATTGCCTTTGGTTTAAGGCGTAATTTTCGTTTCTCGTCAACGCACTCCTTTAAAATAAGCAACATTTCCGAAGGATCCTCCCTATAGGATACCGCACCTACTTTAAGCCCTTTTACAGGAGTTGTAGGTAAGTCTTTATATGAATGGACGGCTAAATCAATTTCTTTTTTCAAAAGGGCATCTTCTATTTCTTTGGTGAAAAAGCCTTGTCCTTGCATTTCTGAAAACCTATCCTCTTGCTGCTTATCGCCCTTTGTCTTGATGATTTTTAATTCAACTTTAACGCCAGTCTTCTCCAGTTCCTTTGTAATGAAGTTAGCCTGCCAAAGCGCAAGTTCACTTCCCCTTGACCCTATAATTATCTTTTTTGCCATGGTACAAAATTAAACCAAAACAGCTCATGTCGCATATTCTTTTGTACTATCTATATTTGCATTAAATATTGACAGTTATGGATTTAAAAGCATTTAAGAAAGCTATACAACAGGGTATCCCTGATACATTGCCCCAAATGCCTTTGTATGACAAGAATATAAATCATGCCCCTAAACGCAAGGACATTCTTACTAAGGAAGAAAAAAAGCTGGCAATTCGTAACGCCTTGCGCTATTTTCCTGCCAAGCACCATGCCAAACTGGCCAAAGAATTTGCCGAGGAACTGAAAACCTATGGCAAGATATATATGCACCGTTTCCGCCCACAATATAAAATGTATGCACGTCCTATTAATGAGTATCCGCATAAGTCAAAGAAGGCTACTGCCATTATGCTGATGATTCAAAATAACTTGGATGAAGCGGTGGCACAGCATCCCCATGAGCTGATTACTTATGGTGGCAACGGAGCTGTATTTCAAAACTGGGCGCAATATTTACTTGTTATGAAATACCTTTCAGAGATGACAGACGAACAAACCTTGGTTATGTATTCGGGACATCCTTTGGGATTGTTTCCTTCGCATAAAAATGCACCGAGGGTAGTTGTCACAAACGGTATGATGATTCCTAATTACTCCAAGCCGGATGACTGGGAAAAATTCAATGCGCTTGGTGTAACACAATATGGACAAATGACAGCCGGTTCTTATATGTATATAGGCTCACAAGGTATTGTACACGGTACAACCATCACGCTGCTTAATGCCGGAAGAAAAATAGCCCCCAGCCCCAAGCGGGGAGCAAAGGATGATGGCAGTTTAGCTGGAAAAATATTTGTATCGTCGGGCTTGGGAGGAATGAGTGGGGCTCAACCTAAAGCTGCCGTTATTGCAGGTGCTATAGGAGTTATTGCAGAAATAAATCCTAAAGTAGTAGAGAAACGCCACAAACAAGGCTGGGTCAATGAAGTCTACACAGACCTTGATAAACTAATAGAGCGAATTAAAAAAGCAGTCAAGAATAAAGAAGCAATATCCCTTGCCTACCAGGGAAACATTGTTTCACTTTGGGAAAAGTTTGCTGCTGAAAAGATGAAAATAGAATTGGGTTCTGACCAAACTTCTTTACATAATCCTTTTGCCGGAGGCTATTATCCTGTAGGCTTGTCATTGGAAGAGTCAAACAAGCTCATGGTTTCAAACCCCAATGAATTTAAAAAGAAAGTCTATGAATCTTTGAAGAGGCAGGTGAATGCCATTCGCAAACTCACTGATTCAGGGATGTATTTTTTTGATTATGGTAATGCATTTTTACTGGAAGCAGGCAGGGCAGGAGCTAATATTTTCAAAAAAGATGGAACCTTTATTTATGCTTCTTATGTGGAAGATATAATGGGACCTATTTGTTTTGACTATGGTTTCGGTCCATTTCGCTGGGTGTGCACTTCCTGTAATCCGAAAGATTTGCAATTGACAGATACTATTGCTGCCAATGTATTGGAAAACATTTACAAAAAAGCCCCTGCTGAAATAAAACAACAACTGCGTGATAATATACATTGGATAAAAGAAGCACAGAAAAATAAATTGGTAGTTGGCTCGCAAGCCCGTATACTCTATGCTGATGGTGAAGGGCGCATTGCCATTGCTAAAGCATTTAATAAAGCGGTGAGAGATAAAAAATTATCTGCACCTGTTGTGTTGGGGCGCGACCATCACGATGTATCGGGAACTGATTCACCATACAGGGAAACAGCCAATATATATGATGGTTCAAGATATACTGCTGATATGGCAATACAAAATGTGATTGGAGATTCTTTCCGTGGGGCGACATGGGTATCTATTCATAATGGAGGTGGAGTAGGCTGGGGGGAAGTGATGAACGGAGGTTTTGGAATGGTGCTTGATGGCTCGACGGACAGCGATAAAAATTTAGAAGCTATGTTGTTTTGGGATGTGAATAACGGCATTGCACGCCGCGCATGGGCAAGGAATGATGGAGCCGTATTTACTGCCAAAAGAGAAATAAAACGCTCTAAGAATTTGCAAATAACATTACCTAATTTGGTAGAGGATAAGTTGATGGAGGGACTTTTTTAGTCGGAGCCCGACTGGCAATTATCTTTGAGAAGTAGGTGTCATAGATAGATTAAATAGAAAGGGTATATTTGTTTTATAAAAAACTATTTATTTATGGGTGCTTGTAAATATTGTGGTCAAAAAGCTGGTTTTTTCTCCAATGTACACAAAGAATGTGAGCAAAAAAATGAGAATGGTCGGTCTCAAATAATTCAAAAAATTTCAGATTTTATTATTGATGGGGGAGATTCAGGTTTTGTGGAAAATAATATTAATGGATTAGCCGGTGAGGCATTTATTGACAGGGATGGGTTAAGTGAGCTTTTTGGTCAAGGATTTGATACGGCAATAGCAAGATTAACAATGGATAGCGTTATTTCCGAGGATGCAGAGAATAAGATAAATGAATTTTTTAAGTTTTGGAATAAGTCATTAGGTGGAAGGATTTTATTAGGTGAGTCCTATTCAAAGATGTTGAAATCTGTAATACTACGGGAATTACTGCATGGGGCTATTCCCACTAAGTTAGATAGTCTTAAGCAAGATCTTCCTTTCAATTTTCTAAAAGATGAAAAACTGATATGGACAGAAAAGAATATAGCCTACTGTGAACAGAAAACCAGAACGTATTATCAAGGTGGTTCAAGCGGTATTAGTATGAAAATTGCAAAAGGTCTTTATTATAGAACAAGTGCTTTTAGGGGGTACCCTGTGCAGACTACTGCATTAGTAAGTTATGGTGCAGGTACAATTGCTATTACAGATAAATATATTTATTTCAGCTCACAGGCAAAAACTTTTAGGGTAAAAACTGATAAAATCATAGCATTTCATCCGTATAGTGATGCTATTGGATTTGAAAAAGATGGTGCATCTCCAAAACCTCTATTATTTAAAAATCTTGATGGTGCATTTTATTATAACCTGCTTACTAATTTGACTAATATAAATTAAAAGATAGGCTCCTGCATGTCCGATATTGTCTTCAACGATTTTACTTATCTGGAAAAATACAAGGAATTTATTTCCCGGAAAGAATTTTGGCTGGATGTGAGTGAGCAGTTAAGTAAGGATTTTAATAATACCTTTTCAGTAAAGTTGGACGAGAAGACTGATTTAGAGGGAGACCATATTGCTGAAATATTTGTGAAGGAATTAGAAAAAGAATTACCATCGTATACTCCCCGCTTATCAGAGATTTTATACCGTATTGATGTTCCCGAAGGACAGATAGCATCCTTGAAAAATGTACCTGATGATATTTATTACCGTTGCCTTGCTGAAAGAATTTTGAAAAGGATAATTTTGAAAGTCGCGATAAGAAAGCACTATTCTCAAAACAAACCTCTTTAAAGAAATATGCCACTAAAACCCAAAGACACAAAGAAATCATGCACCAATAATTTTGTGGAATTTAGTGATTTGGTGTTTTTGTGGCAAAAAATAGAGTCTATCATCAAATCATCAAATTAATCTGTGTCAGCATCCTCCATTTTCATTTGCCTGCTTGTTTATTTCATTGTATTGATGAGTGTTTCCTGGCTTACCGGTCGCATTAATACCAATGATAGTTTTTTTCTTGCCAATCGTAAATCACCTTGGTATCTTATTGCTTTCGGCATGATAGGCTCTTCTATTTCAGGAGTGACTTTTATCTCTGTTCCGGGGGCAGTGGGAGCGGATAGCTTTTGCTATTTCCAACTTGTGTTGGGTTTAATGGTAGGTTACTGGATTATAGGATGGGTGCTGCTTCCATTATACTATCGTTTGCAGTTGACCTCCATTTATACTTATTTGAAAGAGCGATTTGGATTTTTTGGATATAAAACCGGGGCATCATTTTTTCTTCTCTCCAGAATAATCGGAGCTGCATTCCGATTATATGTGGCAGTGGAAGTGCTGCAATTAGAATTCGGTCAGTTTGGAATTCCTTTTTTAGGAACTGCTTGTGGTATGGTTGCACTGATATGGTTATATACCCGCAAGGGAGGAATGAAGACTATAATATGGACAGATGCACTACAAACTACTTTCTTGGTTGCGGCGTTAATTGGTACTATTTATTTGATTTGTCAATCCTTGCATTTTGACGTTAGCGGATTAGTTACAAGTGTTCAAAATTCGCCACATTCTCAAATTTTCTTTTGGGATTTAAAAAGTCCTCAATCCTTTTTAAAACAATTCACAAGTGGAATTTTTATTGCGATCGCCATGACAGGACTCGACCAAGACATGATGCAGAAAAACCTCACTTGTAAATCTATTGGAGAAGCACAAAAAAATATTTTCACATTTAGCATAATACAGTCTATTGTTGTATTTATGTTCTTGATACTAGGTTCGTTACTTTATACTTATGTAGCAGCAAATCATATTGGTGTTAATCCTTTAAAACCAGATGATTTATATCCTATACTTGCCTTGCATGCTGCCTTCGGAACACCTGTTGCATTTCTTTTTGTGATGGGCATAATAGCAGCTTCCTTTGCCAGCGCCGATTCTGCGTTAACAGCCCTCACCACCTCTTTTTGTGTAGATATTTTAAATATTTCAGCAAAACCCCAACCAACACAATTGAAACTCCGTAAGTATATACATATATTAATGGCAGTGAGTTTAATAGTGGTAATGGTTATATATAAGATAATTGATAATCCAAGTATTATTAAAGCTGTGTACAAAGTGGCAGGATATACTTATGGTCCTTTACTTGGGTTATATGCCTTTGGAATGTTAACGAAAATCAGTACTAACGATAAGTGGATTCCCGCTATTTGTATAGGTTCTCCGATAGTATGCATAATAATTAACAACTACTCTGAACAACTGTTTTCAGGCTATAAATTTGGGTTCGAAATGCTAATTATAAATGCTTTGCTTACCTTTATAGGGCTTTTGGTTGCATCTAAATTCATTTCGAAACCTTTACGTGGATAAAGTAATTAAAATATTGTCAATTGACGGAGGCGGAATACGCGGAGTATTACCGGCTACATTCCTGAGTGTACTCGAAGAAAAATTACAAGAGGCATTGGGTGATAAAAATCTGCACCTTGCTGATTGCTTTGATATGATTGCAGGCACCAGCACCGGAGGTCTGCTCACATGCATGTATCTTACTCCCAATGATGAGAATGCTTTAGTTCCAAAATACAGTGCACGACAAGCGTTGGAATTTTATTTTGGATATGGTGATTCTGCATTTACACCCAATAAAAAAGGTGGATTCCATAAATATTCTCCCTTGGGGCTTGAAACCGGATTAAGTAATTTTTTTGGAAATCTTCAATTATCGCAACTGATAAAACCCTGTTGCATTACTGCATACGATATGCTGCATTGTGAACCCTATTTATTTTTCTCGCATCGTGCAGTAAGTGACCCGCGCGCTAATTATTATATAAAAGATGTTGCAAGGGCTACATCGGCATTGCCGGGTATATTTCCACCGGCTACTATTTTTTCTTTAGCAGACAGAAAACATACTTTTATTGATGGTAGTATTTTTGCACATAATCCTGCATTACAGGCATACATAAGAGCCAAAAGTATTTTTCCTAATGCGGAAGATTTCATGTTGTTCTCACTTGGGACAGGCCTGCCTGCAACAGCATATACTCCTGCTCAATTAGAAGACACAAGTGAAAAAAACTGGGCGCGCTTGCTTGCAGACGTTGCCTTTTCAGCTCATAGTGATATGGTGCATTACCAACTGGAACAAATATTTATGAATAAAGCCGGCTCCACTTATATACGAGTACAACCTTCCCTGCAAGGCTTAAATAAGGAAATGGATAATGTATCGCAGGATAATGTTCAAGCCCTTTATAGGGCGGGATTAGAATTTGTGAACAGCAATGAAAAAACAATTACTGAGATAGTAAATATTATGCAAAATGGTAAATGAGAGAACTGATACTATCTCCGGTTGCATATTGTGCCGACAAAAAATAGTACGTTTGTAAATAATGGCGAATAAGACTAAAATAAGCGCAATAATTTGCCTCGTTCTTACTCTGTCAGTTTTTTTTTCCTGCCGTAAAAATGCTCCCTCATGGGATGCGCAAATTCTTGCACCCATTGTTAATGCATCCCTATCTATTAACAATCTTCTTACCTCTAATTATATAAAAAGCAATCCTGCTGACAGTTCAGTTTCTTTGGTCTATACCGATTCACTTTATAATTTGAATATTGACACACTGTTAACTATACCTGATACGACATTAAAATATTACGAAGCAGATCCTATCCCATCATACACTGTTGCCCCAGGGAACATAATGTTTTACGCAAAACCAACTACCACTTCTTATCCGATAGGAACGGCGCAATTGGTTAAAGGAACACTACAGTCAGGTTTTTTGATTTTTAAAGTCGCGAACCCTTTAAGCCAACCATTAGAT
>Ga0206824_10286_pt1 | contig 13979 bp, 12 predicted proteins | sample Alteio_BWOrgCont_82_FD_152874 | JGI IMG/M metagenome (GOLD analysis project Ga0206824, IMG submission 152874) | Enriched cells from forest soil in Barre Woods Harvard Forest LTER site, Petersham, Massachusetts, United States -... | ecosystem: Environmental > Terrestrial > Soil > Temperate forest >...
ATCATTGGCGCCTGGAATCTTTTGAACTGGATCGGAATTGCCGGGTCTGGGATTGTCTATTCGCTGGGGCGACAATTACTTGTCGGCTGGCTGGAACTGCCGCATGCAGCCCTGTTTGGCTTCGCTGCCGTCCTGATGCTGCCAGTCGCACTGTTCTATCAACCACCCGAAACGCAAATCGGAAATCAGGCAGTGTAATCTTGCTTCATTCGCGCTGATTCGTGCGATTCGTGGTCGGCTCTACTTCGTCAGGGGATGCAGCTCGAACCACTTCGGAATAGAAAGGTTCGGTCAGTCCCGTCAGGCGGATTCCAGAATCGAAATCCAGTCTCGATTCGAGCTGGTGATCGCTCTCTGGTTCTTCAGAAACGGAGGAATCCCGGCTTACATCGGACGCACGCTCCCGTTCTCTCCGTGCGATGGTCGACTGGCCAACCGTATGACCGGCAACCGCGCCGCCGACCGCCGATATCGGAACAGTCAGCAGCGGCAATGGCGTGGCAAACGAAAGGGCCGATTGTCCACCCAACGCCGCATGAACTCCCAGCAATGGGTAAACGACCCGGTACGTTTCCCGCTCGACATCCCAATCGTTGTTCACTCGCGCATATCCTAGGGCATCGTTGACGGCATGCGTGTGACGCCAAAGCGTTAATACAGGAATTTCGTTAACGCACGCATAGGGACCCGGCAACTTGCGGCGATGAATATCCTTCGCATACGCGGCCTCCACGATTAACATTGCCGGGACATCCGAATTGACGTACAGGCTGTTGGTGAAGGGATTGTAGGTGTCGCCTCCAAAGACACGGCCTGGAAACAGGGTGTAGGCCACCAGTCCACCTGCTCCAAATGTGTAACGCCAACCGGCCGAAATGCGAGTATTCTCACGCAGTCGCCGCCATTCGCCTCCAGGATCGTATTGATTCACTCGGACCAGAACGTCCGTGATATCATTCTCCTGCATGTAAGCGGTCAGCTTGTCTGACGTCTCCTGCGAGAATTCATGATTGTTGACATTCTTGCTCATCGGCAGGATGCGAGATGGGAAGCCGACCGCCCAGGCCATGCGGTCGAGGAACTTGTTGGGTTTCCCATATTCAAATGCAATCTCCGACGGAGGGCTATCGGCCGCAGCCGTCTCATGGAAACGACCATACTGATACGGGGTCACCGCGCAGCCAAAGCCGCACGATCCGCAGCCAACCAGCAAGATCAGAAGTTGCAAACGGCAGAATCTGCTCATGACACCGCGCGAGAGGGAAAAGGAACGCACCTTTCGAACCCCGATCGGACGCCTTTGGAATCGCTCACCAAAGCTGTCGAGTCTTCGAATCCTTACAGAATCCTGAATCCAAGTCGGCATCTGATAGTATTTTTGCCGGGTTGCGGCAACACGGGATTCTATCGGGAATGTGAAAACTGAATTTACCTATCGGTAGCTCTTCCGCCGTTTGCAAGCAAAACTGCCAGACCGCCAGTCAACCCCGCAAACTACGCAATCCGCCCTCGCTGTATGGTCTTGGCAGTTTGATATTTGCAACCCGCAGCTCCAGCGGAATCTGCCGTTGGCCGGCAAAGGGTCGACGGTGGACGGAACCTACCGGGAAGAAGGCGCTCTCTCAAAAAGTAGCCCTGTCGCTCCGCGACAGGAAAGCCGAGTTAAGTTTGGCACGGATTTCAAATCAGCACTGATAAATCAGGTGACGCGTTCATCGGCTATCCTGTCGCGAAGCGACAGGGCGACCATCCAATGAGCGACTGCACTCCGATCGACGTAACTTCTAATAAATGTGATTTGAATCACTTGGCGCTTGGGGGTGAATTCTGCGAGGGGCCGCGTCATTGAATTGAGAATGACACAACGTATTTATTTTCAACGTGTTATCGCCGATTTCTATTTCTTGGCGAGATTGACTGAAATGTCCGACGTTATTGACGCAACAATTGTCTGGTACAAAAGATATGGATTAGCCGTTGTAATCCAGAACGTCTGCACGGCGTCAGTTGTCAGTTACGTCGATTTTCCCACGCCGGACGAAACGATCCGATTGAACATCCTTCGCCATTCTGTCTGTAAATGTGTTTGTCGCAACGGACAAGAAGTATACACTATTTTGTCTGTATAATCAAGACGAATCGGTAGCCAAACGACTGCGGAGATCCATCGCCGCCTCCCCTTTTTCCCAAGTTCTCCCAACCCGGCTACTTGGGCATTGTCCGCAATCTCGCGGTAACTTCGAGCGGGTGGCTTCGAGCAGGGTGGGATTACTTGATACTTCGAGGTCAAGAGGACGTGCCGCTGGGAGTGGAATGCCAGTTTTTCATGATCAGGACACACCACACACGCATGTAAATATGTTGATGTGTTCACGACAAGTGTGATCCGATTTTCTTTCAGTTGCGTTGACTCTCCCAGCCCCTCGGGTCCTGGTGATAATCCAGTCTCTGCCGACGGGTTTGGATAATCGCCGCCAGGCGGCAAACAGAGACGTCGTGTACGACGTCAACGCGAGAACTGAATTAGATGAACATCGTTCCACTCATTATGATTTGGAGCGGATTGGGATTGATCGGCTCAATCCTTTTGCTCAGTAAATCCGCCAGACCAGAACGTGCGATATTCCTGGTACTCTTCTCGATTCCGCACGCAATGATCTTTGGGCCGATGTTCTTGCTGATTACTTTGGCCGGACGACCAGAGAAACAATGTCCATTCTGTCAGTCGAGCATTGATCGGGAAGCATCTGTCTTCGCCAAGTGCACTCGTGAGTTGCCAATAGAACTGATGACTGGCGAATGCACGCAACGATAACTCAAATCTCAATCGAAATGGCAGGCGGTTGTGCCATTGATCAGCGATTCCTGAATCCGAGCCAACTCTGACATTGTCACGTGCGCGAAATGCCTCGAACAATGTGACCGACGCGAGTTACGCGAGGGCGACGATGTGTTCGCTTTGAGCTAGAGTGTTCGCCCAACGCAACACGTGTTGCTAATGTAGGGTTGTATCTCTTCAAACACGATTTAGTTACGGTTGCGAAACATCGCATGGAAACCGAACAGTTCCGAATCGACAGCCGTGATGACCGGGCAAATCGATCTGCCTGGTGGGGCCGTCGCTGGCCACCCGGTCGTCCTGATGGTGCCTGGCGGATGGTTCATGGACCGCGACGGATACATGGGTGGTTCCGGCACCGAGCGAGACCTGATCTACCGGGACTTGGCGAACGACTTCCTGAGGGCTGGTCTTGCGGTAGTAAGGTACGACAATCGAGGTGTCCACTGCAATGAGATGACCATGCCGTGCTGTCCGGCGAGCAGCAGCGAATTGGAAGTCAGCCGGCATTACCTGAATGTCTGCGTCGATGCCGACATGAGGCAAACAGTGACCGTGCAGACTCAGATGGATGATGTGGAAGATGTCTGGCAGGTCATTGCTGACCACCCCGCGCTCGATGCACAGCGGATCCTTGTGTGGGCGCATTCCGAGGGCGCATTGAACGTGGCTCGCCTGATCGGCAGAGGCCGCATCGACCCTCAGGGCGTCCAGTTCGTCGGTGCGATCACCGAGAGCCCGGCTGCGATTTTCCGTTGGCAGACTATCGAGCGTTACCTCGAACATGTCATGGATTGGGATCAGGACGGAGACGGCTTTATCACCCAAGCCGACGTCGATCGGCACTTTCCCGACGACCAGATTTTCGCAGCGGTGGGAATAAGCTCAGATGTATTGGCAGCACCAGATAATGGATGGAACCGGACATTACTTCACGAGTTATTCGCTGCAGAGTACGAAACGATGCGTACGAGTGCTCTCGCGAAGCCAGACGACGCTCCTTATCCAGAGCCGTCACCGGAATTGCGAGTGGTTGCGGCTTCAAACAACTGGTGGAAGCAATGGTTCGTCGATGAAACCTCGCTGATCGACCACTTAGCCAGTTGCCGATGTCGTGTTGTTTTCCATCTTGGCGAATTGGACTCGCAAAGCCCTGCCTGCCGACAACTGGCTTTCGGTGAAGAGAGAATCAAAACCGGCATGTTCGAGATCGCGCCCCGGCTGGTCCTCCACAAGGGACGTGGGCACTCGCTACGGACGGGCGAGCCGGTGATGGGCCCCATGGACGAAGCGGCGAAAGCCAGCCTGGCTGCTGAAGCTCGAGAGCTCCTGTTTACGCGTTGAGAACATGCAAACATGTGCAGAATGATCAGTTCTCTCGACCCAAAGCGGCCTGCTTCTCCGCAAACTCCGAAGTGGCACATTTTCCGTAGTTCAACGGGAGCAGAACAATGCCACCCAGCCTCTCTGCCGCGTACTTCAGTATGAGAGGACCATCGTCCTGCAGCGTTTCCGGGTGCTGTTCCAACAACTTGCGAAGCTGGTTGATCGTTCCCTCGCAAATCGCAGATCAATGGAATGGAGGCATTCGAGACTGGAGCCTGTCGACCGAATCGCACAATTCTCGCGCCGGCCTGCAAGTTCACGACCATTTCTTCTCGGTTGTTCGATCAGCGGAATTCCTGGCTCGTATTGAATTGTGCGGATCGAGTAGTGAGAGGCCTAAGCACTTCCAATACATGCTTGGTGGAGTAAGACTTTCCCTTTTGGAGTGCCCCGACGCCATCATTCGTCGGAATGAGGACATCATCCGAGCTTGCGTGCAACCACAATGCTGCAAAGTACAGGGCCGGTACCAGTAGGAATCGAATCTCAAAATCGGTCTTGTTCACCTCAGGCAGCGACTCGGCGACATGCAAGGCATTCAGTGTGTTCTGGGCGCTTGTGCCGTGGTGGATTGCCAGAAATCGACTAACAGCCTCTTCTCCTTGGTCATTGACGGAAGTGGCAACCTCCAGTTCACCGACTCCTATTGCGTTTGCGACAAGAAGGTAAGTCCAACTTCTCGGTTCCGCTCTGTCGAGCAGATGCCCATCAAGGATCGAATTGAGACCAACGAAATAGTTGCGAAACGGGTCGGAATAGATCAGGTCATCGGGTGCGGTCCCGACAATCCGGCCCGGAGGGCCAGTTAGGTTACTGCTTTTAATTCTGTTCAGAAATGGTGCGACAACCTGCGGATCGAACTTCGGAGCCATCGGGCTTTTTATTGGCATCGTATCTCTCCTCGTCGCTTAACGACCAACTCGTGAAAACAAATGTTGACCCGACACATGAAGTTCAATGCACTTGCCGCAATCATTCAATGCGGCGGAGGCACGCTCGCCCGTGTCAAACGGGACTCTGGGATACCACTCGACGGTCTTGCGAGTGGCATTTACCTTGCCGCCGCGAAATAGAATGCGTCCGCAATCCTTGCCCGTCCCCGTAAAGGCGACAAGGCATTCGCCAGTGCTCGCTAGTGCAATCGCAGGAGCAGTTCCGATATCAAATTGCATATCGGCCCCCCACATGATGCTTGAAACTGGCTCGGTGTCACGAAAAGAACCAATGTAATCCACTTTCCCAACTCGGAAAAAGAGCATCCCTGCCGTCGCGTCAATGCCAGCGTGGACCTCGACGCAGTTGCCGTGATTATCGATGGCAATATTATTGGAAGAGCCATTCCCGTACCAAACATAATCAACCCAGGTGATCGTCCCGTCGTCTTCCACCGATCCAACCTGGTAGTAAAGGTGTTTTCCGGCCCTGTGAACTTCGAGCGCAATACCGTAGTCGGCAAGCGCAACCGAGTTCTGGTCACCTGTTCCGTACTCGTTGACAGCCTGCCAGTCAACGGTCATGTCGCAGACATCCAGCTTACCCACCCGGTAAAACATCTTGCCGTCGTTGGTATGGACTTCCAGACAATTGGCATCGTTGTCGAGAGCTACGGAAGCCTGTGTTCCGCTTTCGAATTGCAAATCATTTCCCCAAGTGACCTTCCTGTTGATCGGATCGATATGTCCGACCCGGGAAAACAGCTTCCCGTGCATTGCATAGATGGAAACACAGTTACCGTTGTTATCGATCGCCACGACAATCGAATCCCCCGTACCTGCATACTGACTCGGTCCAAACCGGCCTCTGGTCCGGAACGTGTCCGTCCATTGCCCGCCACCCAAGTAATTAGCGGGAAAGTCGGCATAAGGAAGAGTTGTGGTACCGACACCCTTGATTGTGTCGGAGAGGGTAGCCATGACGTCGCTATCGGCCGGGTTGGTGCATCCGCAGATTGTTGTGAAGTGTGCAGCGCCGCTGGCAACGGGGTACCAGGCGATCCGAAGGCACAATAGCTCCCGTTGACGGGACAAAATTTCGAACAAGGTCTCCGCAGTAGGTTTCTTGGACTCCCAATAGTCAAACGCGCCGACCTGCTGGAGTGAGAAGAATAGATAGCCGTAAACATTACAATGACTACTCGAAGACGTGGCGCAGCAGTTGTTCAGTTCACCAGGGAAAATAATGTCATTCACTTGAGCGGTGGCAATAGCGCACTGAGTCCAGTTGCCCGTCCCGTAGTATACGCCCACGGATGTGGCGACAGCGGACCAGCACCAGTTTTCAGATATTTGGACCTGGGCGGTGAATTCCAGGAGTGCGTCAGCAGGAGCAAGCTCATCCTTCTTCAGGTTCAACTCGCGGATATCATTAAAGAGTGGTTCGGCAGCGTGGAACGATAGTGACGTGGGCAAAGTTGCTGTCATCGGCAATTCTCCAACTGTGACTGTAGCGCATTGATCGTGATAGGTCCCTCAAATACTGACCCGGCTTCTTCGAGTTGAGTGGGATGCGCGGCGTCCATCAATCGGAATTGTGACGACACAAGCGAGTTTTTCAACTCGTTGGACTACCCTGTTCAGGGTGATTGTTGACGCTTGACACAACAGGTCGGGCCACACTGTGGCGTAACCGCCCGGCGGATCAATTCAGGATCGGTGATCGGGTTTGGATGTAGTCCGGCACGTGGCTAATGCGCTGCGGTTGATAAGGGGGACCGGCGGATCGCCCAATCATCCGCAACGCGTTAGCATCCGGTTTGACTTGCTTCCGATTGACAAATGACGGTTGGGCGGAGTGGCATAACTCAATCGTATTTGAGCAAGTTTACGCATTTGCTCTGTGAGCAGGGAAATGGCTGGGCGTGGTAGTCGCAGCCGAGATTCTTGTTCGCGGTCCTCATGACAGCCTGCGAATCATCAAAGATGTGCCACTGTTTGGCAGCTCTGGGACAAGCAGTGTGGTGAGCGAGTTGAGTACCGATGAAGACGTCATCGAAGCCGATAAAACAAGCGATCCCCAATTGGACCGTGAGCGGTAATCGGCACGGCTTCTCCGAAGCTCCGAAGTGGCACAATTTCCGTAAATCAACGGGACAGAACAATTCCACCCAGCCTTTCGCCTGGGTGCGGTTGTTGTGAAACCACTGTCGAAGGATGGTCTGCCACAGGAGGATGACCTGCCACGGAGGTATTGTTCAACCTGCGCCTCAGTACAGCGTTCCTCCATGCCGCGTGTTTCTGTGGAAAAATGACGCGATCTCAACAAACCTACGTGACACAAACGACAGGCAGTTGTATCGTCAACACCCAATCCGTCCGCCAACTCAGCTTTCCACATTGCCGGTGATGTTGTCGTCAGGGCGTGCTCGCCCACTAGTTACCTCGATTGCACGGACGCCGTCGTTCCTCTTGAGAGAGTCAAAGAAAACCGAGGTGAAAGTCTATGCTACGCTGACTGTTCGCATCAGTGTGCGTTGTCCTTTGCCTGGCATGGACGACGAACGTGCGGGGCGGAGGCGCTGGCAAATCGCCCCTCGGTGGTGGGGGATCGATAACCATTGGAAGCGCTTCAGGCGGGTTTAAGGGCGCGATTGGGGCCACTTCCGGCGGCTGTCGCCAGGCAGCCGGGATGGTGAGCGGCGGTTTCCCACATGCTGCTCGAATGGTTGTGAAATTCAATGGTCGATGATTCATCCTGGTTGTGCTTCCGGTTGTTTCTCTGCAGGTTGTGGGAAGATGGTGATTCGAACGCGAAGTTGAAGTTCGTCTTACCAGACATGGACAAGACGTAGAAAATGAGACGGATCGCATGGAAGTGACCGTACGTCCCGAAGGGATTCGCATAATCCGGAGACGAATCTCATGGTACGCAGCTTCCTGAGCGCGATAACTCTTTTCTTCTGTCTGACGTGGCAGCCGCAGGCGTGGGGTCAACTGTCGTGGCCGTCGCATGCGCCGTCGGTTTCCGCGCCGACAATGGGAAATATCTCAGGCGGCTTGAGTCATGCTGGCGGAGTCGTCTCCAGTGGTTACCAACACACAGCGTCGATGACCAGCAGTGCTTATCAACACCAAAGCCAGATGGCCTCCAGTGCCAGTCAGCACACCGTCAGCGTAGCGAAGCAAACTGTTCAGCATCCTCCCACTCTTCCAAAAACTACGACATTTTCCGGCAGCGCCCAGCGATTGGGAACGGTCGCTCCGGGCAATCTCTCGACACTGGGCGACCGACTGAATAGTGGCGGAGGGCAAGCAAGTAACTACATCCACCATGAAAGCGGTTCAGCGAGCGTGGGTGGGGTCTTTTCGACGGTTGCCGACAACTTTAAGCAGGCAGCCCATGACGTGCCTCAAAAAGCCAACCAGTTGAGCCAGGAATTCGAGCAAGATATGAAGCACCCTGGGCAAACGAAAAGCATTCCGGTGCCGCAACTTCCCAATGTGCCACTTCCAAATATTCCCGTACGTCCTCCATCAAAGGTTCCCGACAACTGGCAGCCCAATAAGATCAAATTACCTCACGGCGATGGTTGGGGAGGTGGTCCCGGAAGCGGACGAGGGAACGGAGGCGGAAACTCTGATAGCGGCGGGAGCGGTGCTGCAGGGAATCGGAGCACAGGTAGCCAGCCTGCGTCGCCGACAACGTCGCCTGGAAAGCCCGCACAAACCGTCGATATCGACACTTCAGGGAATCCCGTCGTCGTGGATAATTCACAGACTTCGGCGGGTTCGGCGCAAACTCCCGTGTCATCGCCGCAGTCACCAAACACGGATCCCAACCATATCGGCGTCAGTGAGTACTCTCTTGCCGGGCAAATGACATCGAACACATCCACTGCTGCGATGCGCTCGTCGGATCTCGCCCGAACAGTCCAGCGTTCTACAACTTCCCTGCAGCGCGCTGGTCAGGATCCGCGGCGTCCAATTGGTCCCTCGAACTGATTTTTGAACAACGAGTTCGTAAACATTTTTGCCAGAGTAGTGTTGTGGTGTATAGCTTGAATCCACGAACTGCGTGTCAGATAAGTCTTTGGTAATATTCTGATCATTGAAGAGAATCAGAGTGACACCCGCTACAGCGTTTGTGTAGATTCTGTAAGATTGCTGGCCAGAATCTTGTCGTTCCGCGTCAGTCTCTGAATGGCCAATCAACAGGCATAGACAATAAGCAAATCGGATCGCATGGAAGCGACCGTAACTCCGGAGGGATTCGCCATCGACCGGCGCCGAATGCCATGGCACATTGCTTCGTTACTGGAATCGCGTTTTTCTTTTGTCTGGCCTGGCAGCCGGACGCGTGGGGTCAATTGTCGATCCCAACGCCGTCCTGGTCGGCACCGCCGATTCACGTTCCCGCGCCGACCATGGGAAACATCTCTGGCGGCTTGAGCCATGCGGGCGGTGTCGCCTCCGGCGCGTATCAACACTCAAGTTCGATGGCCAGCGCCGCCAGTCAGCATGCAGTCAGCGTCGCGAAGCAGACGGTTCAGCATGCCACCAGCCTCCAAGCGCCACAATAGTTGTTTCAAAACAATGGATCGTCACTAGGGCTACCACATGAAATCGCGACCTCGGTTCCTTCTTCTCAGTACTGCCCTGGTCATTCCTGTCTGCGACACAGCCACCGGCCAGCAGCATCACAGCGCCCCCAGTCAAGCTCACTCTCAGCCGGCTCCCAGGCAGCAGTCCTACCAACCGCCTCCCCAGCAGCACCAGTCGTACGCGCCGCCAATCCATCAACAGGTTCCGCAGTTCCAGCAACCACAACAGCCGCAGCGCCAGCAGTCAACGTTTCCAGAGCAGCATTTTGAACAAGAACAGCCGTTCCAGCAGCATCAATCCGCTATCGTCACCAACATTCCTGCCGCAGCGGTGAACCAGTTCCGGGCGCCAATTCAAACGGGGAATCCACAGAACAGTCAGGTACCCATCAGTCAATATCCCGGACAGACGTTCTTCAGCGAATACCGCACGCAGCCAAGCGATAATAATGCTGCACAAGCCGCCCGCGAAAGAGCACTGGCCGCCGCGCGAACGCATCAGTCAGGTTCAGCCGCGACCTCCATAACTTCAACTGCCACTACAACGCCGGGTCCAGTCCATCAGAATGCCGGACAGACATTCTCCAGCGAAAACCGCACCCAGCCAGGCGATAATACTGCTGCACAAGCCGCCCGCGAAAGGGCACTCGCCGCCGCGCGAGCACATCAGTCGGGGTCAGCCGCGACCACAACAACCTCAACTGCCACTACAACGCTGAGTCCAGTCAATCAGAATGCCGGACAGACGTTCTCCAACCAAAGCCACACGCAGCCAGGCGACACGAATGCTGCACAAGCCGCCCGCGAAAAGGCACTGGCCGCCGCACGAGCACATCAGTGGGGGTCAGCCGCGACCACGACAACCTCGGAAGGACGTGACGCAGGTCGAGTTTCTGCGGGGAATCAGACATCTGGCACACCTTCGCAGACGGAACAATCGAATGCCGAACGTGCCAAGCAGGCTGCGTTGGCGGCAAGGACACGGAACGCGCAAACGGCTTCGGAAAGAACAGCCGTGGCGCGACTTTCGAATCCCGCGTTGCCGAGTCGCCAGAGTCCGGAGAGTACCCTGTGGGCGAATCAACTGGAATCGATGAAAACGCGACGCAACTCCAACGCACAGGTTCCTCGGTCGATAGTGAGCAACGCGGCTTTCAAAACGACGCAGCAATCCGCCGTCTCGAAACTGCCTCCAGAGAAGAAGACGGCGGTCAACGCCAAGATTCTGCACAACAGCTCGGTCGTTTCCTCTGGAACGCGTCCCACCACATTGAAGCCCCAGAAGGGGCATGTCGATTTGGCCAAGTTTCACCCAGGGCCGAAACTGATCGGTCCCGATATCCAGGATCGTCGTTCTCACGGCTCGCGTACGCCGGGCAAGAATCCGCAAAACGTCTCAGACGCGAGTTCGGGCAAGAACGGACAACATCAACAAGGGCAGACGACGAATCCCACGGTTAATCCGAAGGCTTCGCTGGGGGCCGCCAACAGTTGGCAATCGCCGACAAACAACGTCGCCCTGCAAGGCTTCATCGCCGCGTCCGTGATCGGTGCGATTGGCGACGCGATCGTGTTGGGGGCCGGTGCTTTTGGACAGGGTGCCTTATCGTATGCGGGCGGCGGTGGTGGTGGCTATGTCGACGATGGGTCCGGGGGCGATTGTTCGTCGCCATTCAACTCCGGCTGCGTTTACATCCCCAACGGCGATCCCAGTCAGCCATTCGATCCGAATGCCGACGGCTCGGGAGTCGTCATGGCGGTGAATTCGGAGCCGTCCTACAGTGACGGTTCGGCCGATGGCGCTGATCCCCAGGGAAACACGTTTGACCAGCAAATTCCACTCCCTTCTTCGACAAGCACTCCATCGGACGCCGGTGTTTCGCCGAACGATGGTTCGCAAATGATCAACGACGGAACCACGGTTCCGATCGACTCTGTCCCCCAATCGGGTCGGTATCTGAACATCGTGAACCTGAGCAGTTCCAGGACGACGATCCATGTCAAATACCACGCGGTCGACCAGTCGGGTCAATGGAACTGGTTTCCATCTGCACCAGATGCAGATGACGATGCGCTTTCGTTCGATCTGGATCCGGGACAGACCGCCGAGCTTTGGGATGGAGACTGGCACGTTTATGCCGACAAGCCCCGCATCTGGGCCGATTCGGCGGATGGACAAAACCACTGGGCGCGCTATCAGACCAGCGACCTGCTGCTCGTGTCGGAACAGGACGATCAGGGCCAGCCCAGCTATCTGTCTCCTGATATCCAGACGCTCAGTTTCGGCTTGAAGTGATATTTCCGATCATCCCACATCTTCGTGATCTGCATCTCTCTGGAGATTTCTAATGCTGTTTTCGAAAATCACACATGGATTGGGATTCGTGTGCCTGGCCTGGCTCAGTTTCCTGCCGGCAAATGTGATGGGGCAATCCGTCCTGGCAGAGGCGTATCTGGAAAGTGCCAACGCCGCGCGGGAAGCGTCTAATATCGGCAAGGCGGCTCGCCTGTATTCCCTGGCATTGACTGAATCGCATGGTCAACAACATCCGATCCTCACATCGCGAGCCCTGCTGGGCGCAGCGGCTGTGCATATCGAACTGGGCGAACTGAACCAGGCTGAAGAAAACGTTCGCGCTGCGCTGGCGCTGTGCGACTCGCTCCCCACTTCCCCGCGCGAACTGCTCATTGCAGGCCTCAATGGGATGGCCATGATTGCCTTCCACCGCCACGATTACGAACAATCCGAGGCGTGCTATCTGAAGCTGCTCAATAGCCTGGATTCTGCAGAAGCAAACCAGATCCTGCGCGCCATCGTGCTGAACGATCTGGCACTGGTGAATATCGCTCTGAACAACCCTCACCAGGGCTGGAAGCTGGCAACCCAGGCTGCGGACATCATGTACGAGAAATTCGGTCCCGCCAGCCCTCACTATGCGCAGTGCCTGGACACGCTGGCCCAGACCTACCACGCGGGGGACCAGGTGGACGTCGCCGAACGCCTGTCGCACGCGGCGCTGCAGATTTTTGAGGACGGCATCGGCGCCGACACCCCGCAATTCGGATCGGCGTTGCTGACCTTGGGAAAGATCCAGCATCATCAGGGCCGACACCTTGAGAGCGTGCAGACCACCGAACACGCCGTGTCACTTCAGGAACGTCATCGCGGCGCCGCCCATCCACTGGTCATCAGAGCCAGGCACACACACGCCACGGTCCTTCATTCGCTGCCGACAACGACCGCCATCACGTCTCCGTCCGATGACGAAAACCTGATGTTTGACGAAATGTATACCCACGCAGGACTCAACCCCAACGAACTGGCCGCATTGCGCGAGCACTGGAATAGAATTCCAGGTTCAGAGCGTCTGAAGCAGTATGTCGACTTCCACGCTCAAATCGCCGTGCCGGATCGCCAGGGCGCCGGCGTTCCCAAGGCTGCGGGCGGCGAAGCTGCGCCTGCAGAGACAGAGACGACTGCCGACGAGGAGGCCCTGTTCCACAGCCTGTTCGGCCGGCACAAACTGTCGAAGGAGGAATTGAAGTCCCAGCGCGAACAATGGGACGGTCTGACCAGCGAACAGCGCCGCGCCGCCGCAAAACTGTTCCACAATTCAGTACGGTCGCGGATGTCCCCCAAGTAGAAATGCGCCTGCCAGGGATTTCAAATCCTGCGAAGCATCAGTTTCGAGGCAAATCACAAGGAGTGAATTGTGACCCACGGGGTATTTCGAGTTGTTTGCACGTTGTTGGTCACGCTCTGCCTGACACAGGGGTACTCGACGTTCGCCCAAAATGTTGACGGCATCAAAGCCGAAGGGGAACGTTTCCTTGACCAGAAGAGGTGGGACGACGCAATCGGCGAGTTCTCTCGAATGATTGAAATCAACCGATCAAATCCAGAGGCGTTCCGCCTTCGTGCCAAGGCCAGGGCGGCGAAAAAGGACTGGAAAAGCGCCATCGAAGACTATCGGCAGGCTGTCCGGCTGGATCCCAAACTCGCCGAGGATTACTTCAAGCTGTTGTCGGATAACCTGGGCGCAAATCCGACCGAAGCGGCCCTGTTTGACGCAATTGCGTGGCTCCAGGCAACTTGCCCGGAACCACATCTACGTAAGGGCAAGGCAGCCGTCACTGCCGCCCAGGCGGCCTGCGAAATGACCGAGTACAAGAACGGGGCTTACCTTGCCACACTGGGAGCAGCGTGCGCCGAAGCCG
>Ga0206824_10287_pt1 | contig 13971 bp, 11 predicted proteins | sample Alteio_BWOrgCont_82_FD_152874 | JGI IMG/M metagenome (GOLD analysis project Ga0206824, IMG submission 152874) | Enriched cells from forest soil in Barre Woods Harvard Forest LTER site, Petersham, Massachusetts, United States -... | ecosystem: Environmental > Terrestrial > Soil > Temperate forest >...
TTGGCCGAGGCTTTTTGAATTTCTAAAGATATGTAAACGATTAACGCTTAACGAACTGGAATTTACGTCGAGCGCCTTTTTGACCGTATTTCTTACGCTCTTTTAATCGTGAGTCTACGGTTAATAAACCATGTTCACGCAATAGAGGACGCAATGTATCGTTAGTTTCTAATAAGGCACGGGCAATACCAAGTTTAACAGCATCAGCTTGTGCACATACACCACCGCCATAGATATTTACTTGCACATCATAATTAGATGCCTCTTTGCAAATACGAAACGGCGTTGTTGCAATTAAATGTGTAACTTCTGTATCAAAATACTCAGCCCCTTCTCTGCCATTGACGGTCAAGTTACCTTTACCACGGCGCAACCATACACGTGCTACGGATGATTTACGTCGACCCGTTCCATGAGCAAGCGGTGCTTGAGCATGTTTTTTTGCAGGTTTAACAGCAGCTTTAGTTTTTGTTACCTTTTTTTCTGCAACTGCAGCTTTTTCAGTTTTTTTAATCATTCGTTTAACAATACCCTGTGTAAAGATTAGAATAACTCTTTGGTTACTATACATAAATTCTTATAGCTGAGTATAGGCATAACGAAAAAAATGTCAACGACAAGCCACATTGAAATAATTTCAAATAGAATGATATTTATGCTTGCGGGACTAATCGATCTTATCTAAATTTTTTACCCACACGTCACCCATTGATCTTATTGTTAACGAACGTACACTTAAATGAAACCCTTTTGCTCATGAAAATCGTATCATGCAACAAACCTTCTCTATTTTAAAAAATCTTTTATGGCGTGATCTACTGCTTATTAAAAAAGATTTTCGTGATAATTTTATTGATATGCTTGTCTGGCCAACAACGGCTTCGCTTGTATTTGGTAGAATTATGCCGCATATCGCACAGGTTGATAGCTCATTTGCAGGCTTAACGCTGCTTGGTGCAATTATTTCGATTATTTTTGTTAATGCATTGCATCATATACAGTTACAGGTAACAGATTTTGAGCATGATAGAATTATCGATTATTATTTAACACTGCCATTATCGTCAACCATGGTTTTTATGAAACAAGCATTAAGCATTGTACTGCGTACGTACATTTTTGGGTTGCCGCTGTTTATTATAGCAAAATTATTATTGCCCCAAGCTTTTAGCATGGCAACATTTTCATTTACTAAATTCTTACTCATGTTTAGCGCAGTAGCTTTATTTTTAGCATTTTTTGGTCTTTGGATATCAAGTTGGGTACGCAATAAAGATGCATTTATTCATGTATGGCTGCGCATGTATACACCCATGCTCTGGTTTGGCGGATTTTTGTTTAGCTGGCAACAAGTGCATACAAAGTTGCCTATTGCTTCGTATCTTATGCTCTTAAACCCTATGACCTATATTATGGATGGGCTGCGGGCCTCTATGCTTGGTCAAACAGGATTCATTAATTTTTGGGTAAGTTTTGGTATGCTGACTGCGCAAGCGGCACTCTTTGCTTTTATTGCTATTCGTCGTCTTCAACAACGTCTTGATACTGTGTAAAAAGGAAGCCATGTCCGTACTATTAACGCTCCAGCATGTGAGCAAACGATATCCAACTAAAGATGGTTTTGTTGAAGCATTAACCGATATTAACCTTACCATCATGGAAGGTGAAGTCCTGGCCCTTTTAGGTATTAATGGTGCCGGTAAAACCACCTTATCATCTATTTTAGCCACACTTCATCCAGCAACATCTGGAACGATTTTGTATCGTGATAGCTCTATTTATCAGGAATTACATCGCTACAAAAAAGCCTTAGGTTTTTGTCCCCAAAAACCTAATCTTGATCCAGCACTTAATGTTCAAGAGAATTTAGTATTTGCAGGCCGTTATTATCTCATGCCAGAACAAGAGATTCAAGCACGGGTCTGCGAGATTATGGCAACATTTAATCTTACCCGTTATGCACAATTTTCTATCGATGCTCTTTCGGGTGGCTACAAACAACGGTTGCTGATTGCCAGAGCTCTTATGCATAGGCCGCGGCTTATTATTCTGGATGAACCTACCGTTGGCTTAGACCCCGATGTACGTCGGCAAATCTGGGATATTATTAAACAGCTTCGTGCGCAAGGAGTAACCGTTATTTTAACAACGCATTACCTTGATGAAGCAGAGGTTCTTGCTGATCGTGTCTGCATGTTAAGCAAAGGACAAATACTTTTTATTGATAATGCAGCCAATCTTAAGCAATCCTATAAGAAAGAAAATCTTGAAGAGGTCTTTTTACATTTATTAAAAGAAGAGGCTGCATGATTGCTCAAGCAATCCGCTGGTTGTTTCCTGATATTGCGCGCCAAGAATTAAAAAAATTTGGGCTGCTCACCTTTATCTTTTTTTTGATCATAGGCTCGTACTGGTTAGTTGGGCTGTTAAAAGATACATTATTTTTTAAAATTGCCTTTCCAGCCAGCCTTGGTTGGCCAGAGGGGTATGGACGACTTATGCAACCGATGGCAAAATTCTGGTCGCCCTTTATTGTGATGGTGCTCATTCTTGTCTATTCCAAGCTCGTCGATTTAGTCCACCGATACCAACTATTTTATATTGTTTGTAGTTTCTATGCTGCTATTTTTACTGCAATCGGTGGCATACTCGCTGTTCGCGCACTGTATGGTGATATTTTCATAGGTAAATGGCTCCTGGCGGCAACAGGCTGGCTTTGTTTTTTTGCTTCCGATAGTTTTGGCTCGCTTATGGTTGTTCTCTTTTGGTCATTTACCATTAGTATTACCGATATTCAAAATGCTAAAAAAGGCTTTCCTCTTATTATTGCCGGTGCACAACTAGGCAGCATTGGTGGCTCTGCATTCACCATGCTAGCTCAACGGATCGGCGGCATCTGGCCCCTCTTTTTTGTAGGCAGTTTTTTTATTCTCTGCATCATCTTCATGGTTGCTTATTTTGTGCGCACTATACCAGGCATTTATACAACAACCAACAACATCATCCCCGAACAAGACAAAGGCTTCAAAGGATTTGTAAGTGGTATTAAGTTACTCTGCACGCAACCCTATTTTATGGGCATTTTTGTAATATCCACGTTTCATGAAGTAGTGGCCAGTATTGTTGATTATCAGATGCGCTCCTATGTTGATACCTATCCAACATTTAGTGGCGAGCTGGGTTTTGCCTATTTTCAGTCATTATTTGGGATAGCCGTCAATGTGGCTGCTTTGTTTATTGCCCTGTTCGGTTCACGCTATGTATTAAAACGATACAGCATTACGACCTGCCTTCTGCTTGTACCATGCATTTTTAGTATAGGGCTCTTAATTCTGTTGCTGCTGCTCGCAAGTGGGATGTCTACGCCTACGTTCATCTTGTGGACAACCTTTACACTTATGATTGTAATTAAAGGCTTGGCGTATGGTTTTAATAATCCAACACGGGACATTCTGTATATTCCCACCAGCAAGGACGCTCAATTTAAAACCAAAGGGTTTATTGATAGTTTTGGTGCACGCATGATGCTGATGGGTGGCGCTCAAGTTAACAATATATTAAAATACAACCTCCATAACCTGATGCTTTATGGGACACTGCTCAGCCTGGGCAGTATCGGGGTTTGGCTGCTTGCTGCGGTCTATGTCGGCAGAAAAAACCTGCAGCTCATACGGCAACAAAAGCCGTTGCAATAAAGGTTTTTTTGACATAAAATCATAGTTAATCAACAAAAACAAAACACAAAAAAAATCAATATCATATGATTAAACAAGCCATTCTTCTGATGTTCTGCATCACAGCGCACATACAAGCGGCGGATATAAAGGGCCATCCGCTCATGAATCAAGCCAACAGAGAGCTGCTGTATCAACTCACCTTGCGTTTCTCACAAGCCATTGACATTAAACACAGGGGCAAACGGCAAGTTATTTGCGGTCTGGGCCAATCACCTGCCTATGTCATCGAATTACTTAAACGTATCGATCATGCGTTCAACAGAACTGATCGAGAATATAAGCATATCGCCTTTAGCGGCAACCATTATCCTGCACCAGCAGATTATAAAGATCCTAAATCTCCTTGTCCTGCAACAGAAGAGGTACGCACAACAGGCAGCGATCATTTTTCCCATTTTTGTGCTGTTGTTGATGATAATATACGCAAAAATAGCGCTGCCAGGCCCACCGATATCCAAAAAATTATGTATAGAAGCTATCTAAAAACGTTGGGATTATCCTACGTTAGCTCAGAAGAAAATAAAGTTTTTATTCTTGTTGATAGAGTCCGGTTTGGAAGCAGCATGCGCTCCGCCCTAGATGTACTTAGAGAAAGTCCAACGATACAATATCCTGATGTTTTTTTCTTTTATAATTTTCCGCACTATCTACCTGATATAGAACCAAACGGTATTTTTATGAATCCAGAAACCCATCAGCTGATGTTTATATTATCTCAAGCCGATACATCTACAACATTCAAAGATAGGCTTATACCAGAATTTCGTTATGCTAACTGGTGCTCAGTAAACCCGCAAAATTTTAAACCTAGCATGAATGCGTTGGCAATTATTAAAGCGCTAGAAGCGTTTTTGCAAGAAAAACAACAAAAAATTCAAGAACGAGAACGAAAGCTCTTAGTGCTACCAACGCCGCCCAAACCGCCTACTATGAGAGCTCAACCTCAACAATTCCCTCTCAGAAAAGCATTTTCTACAATGACAATCCCGAGAAGATGATGATTCTTTTAAACTACACAACCATGCTTAAAAAAATTATTTTTCTTATTTTTATAACCCTTCATGTTGTCGCACAATCAGCTGACGATCTTAAAGAACATCCGCTGATGAACAAGGCTAATCGAGAACTGCTATATAACCTCGTGCAATGTTTATCTAACAATATTGATGCGCAATTCCCTGGCAAACAACAGATCATTTGTGGCCTAGGACAATCACCAGCATATGCCATTAAAATGCTCGCCAGATGCGACAAATTAAAAAGACGCACTGATAGACAGTATAAATATATAGCCTTTAGCGGTGGTCATTATAAAGCAAAAGAAAAGTGTCCTGAGGGTAGCATTGTACGAACCCATCTCTCTGAAGATACAACGAATTCTTTTATGCATTTCTGCGCAGCAACTGATGACAAAATTGTAAAAGATGAAACCGCGATCCCCGATCGAGCACAAAGAGTCGCCCTGTTAAGCCATTTACAATCGATAGGCTTAGCAGACAGAGATTTAAACAATAAAGCATTTATTATTCTTGATCGCGGACGTTTTGGATGCGGCATGCGCTCATTTAACGATGTTATGGAAATGGCACGATACATTAATAAACCAACCTTTTTTTTCTTTTACAATTGTGCGCAATTTGGCTCAACATTTCCTGGCAATCAGGGTATACCTATGGATCAAGCAACATATAAACTCATGTTTAACTTATCATATGATACAACGTCTGCCCGTTTTCATGATAGACTCTTGCCAGAATTTCCGTATGCAGCATGGTGCACAAACGATCCAAAAGCATTCAGACATCACCCAAATGCTAAAAAAATTTTGGCTGCGCTTCGCCACTTTGTTAATACTAAACTGAAGCAACCGGCGCAACTACGCCCCGTAAAAAGGATAGTAGATGCAGCTGCTGATTCCGCTCCCTCACAAAAAAAAGCTTTATCCGATTTGTCATCCGATTTAAAACCATATAATTAGATGCTATTGTATGCTATACTTAAAGACAGGAAACTAATTATAGAGGGGTTTTTATGAACAATAGCTCACCAGACAGATTTTTTCATCCTTGGCACTCTTTACCAGTAGGTAATAATGCTCCACATGCTGTTAATAGCGTGATTGAAATACCACAAGGTTCACGCACTAAGTATGAGCTTGATAAACAGACCGGCTTTCTGCGTCTTGATCGCGTCCTGGCATCGTTGTTAAGCTACCCCTTTCATTATGGTTTTATTCCACAAACATACTGCGAAGACAAAGACCCGCTGGATATTATTATCCTCTGCTCAGAGCCGTTAATCCCCTTAAGCATTGTAGAAGTTACCGTGCTTGGCGCTGTGGAGATGGTTGATCAAGGAGAACAGGATGACAAAATTATCGGCGTTGCTACACATGACCCGTTCATGAAGCATAAAGAGAAGCTGGCTGATATTAATCCAGAAATATTAAGCGCTATCCAGCACTTCTTTGAAGAATATAAAAAGCCTGAAGGCAAAAGTGTGGTTATCAAAAAGTTTTTAGAGAAACATGAAGCCACGGCGTTGATTACGAAAAGTATTGAGCTATATAGGCAACAAAAAGATGCGATTGTAGCAACAATTTTCTAAACGCTTTCTTTATCCTTTTTCTTCTTCATTACATAACATAGCTGTAGCTTAAATAAAATTTTGATGTCCTACCCGGACTTAGCCAAGGTTTTAATGCGCTACCCGCGCTGGGCCTAAAGTTTTAATGTCCTACGCGGACAGCGCCAAAGAAGGTTGCTTGCCCAACCTCTTTGGAATCGAAGGGCACCAGGAACACCTGGACCCTAAAGCATTTGTAGGCTCAGGTCCTCAATACCTCTGGTATTTCGGATGCGACTATCGCCAAACGTAGTTTGGCTGCAATCGCCCCGACAAATGCGCTTAGGAAATTTTCATATAAATTCTTACAATTAAATACATTCACGCTTGTAGTGTAGGCCGCAGCCGTGCCTACGTTAAAACTCCGGCAGACACGGCCACCAGGCGAGAGCCTATCCGGAATTGCGCAAGCAATGGAGGACCATAGCCTTACAAGCGTTTAGGAGATACAAGGGGAACCCCTTGTTGTTCTTGGGTCCAGGGAGGTTAAACAAGTAACCCCCCTGGCGCTGTCCGCGTAGGACATTCAATTTTTATACATAACCCCATCTATTGCAATTCCCAGTCAATATCTTGCATACTAATTATAAATACAAATAGAAAAAATTAATATTTTGGATGGATTTAATGAAAAAAATTTTATTAACTATATTTTTCACCTGTCTCTATCTACCAGCCGGCATTGAAGCGGCTACCAAACAGGAGATTTCTAAAGAGGTCCCTTCATTGATACAACTGAGCACACAAGCACTGGCCCGCCATGTTGATGCTCATGCCAAAAAACCAGAAGTTCAAGACAGTTTGCAAGCGTTGCCGGTAGAACTTCAGGAACTTGTTCAAGAGCAGAGAATATCTGATTATTGGGGAGCTATCAAAACAGCGCTTGCCAACTCAAGTTTTGCTTCTTCTTTACACGTCATACGGTTAACAAAAAAACCTAAGGACAGTAACGCTCTTCTATTTTCTGATGATGGAGAATTATTGGTAACACGTGATGGGAACGAGCTATCCTTTAGCGAGATACCAAAGGGTGCGCAGGGTACAAAAAAAACATTCTTCATACCATCGATATATACTATCAACATTGACAAGCATGAGAAAAAACAACCACGTTTTGCACTATCACCAGATAAAAATTATTTCTGCATACTAACAAAAAAACAGACACCTGAGGGGACTCAGGACGCCGTTGTCGGCATTAACATACAAAAGTCGCAACTCATTAAATATGACTTAGGAATAAAAGATGCTCACATTGAAGCGATCACCATATCATCCGATGGCACAAAGCTCATTGTATTTTTTCAACTGGAAAAAGGCACAAAGAGTTTTAAGGCTATCGCAAATATTGCCACAGGGTATTTTTTACCACCAGGCAATGAACAAATTCCAAATTTCTACACACTAACGCTGTCTTCAAATAAATTCGCATTAGTAGATGAACCAGCTATCAACCTGTGCAACCTCGAAGGGAACTCTTCATGCACCACACTATCCCCACTGCCTGATTTTGTATATACAGATGCTCTATTTTTACCTTATACAGATGATATTGCTACAATAAGCACAAATTTTCAGAGCAAAGAAGAAGAAGAAGACAACATAACCTTATTTGCCGGCACACCAGAAAAAATATCCTACACAGATAAACGCAGATATCTTGGAGAGCCTATAAGATGGCTTAAGAAAGATCTTCTAGGATGGCAACAAAGAGATAACACAACAGCAACCACCCAAGTAATTCCATCAAAAGACAACGACACTTTTATTCTGAAAGATCTTTTTCGTAGTCATTTTTCTTCTGCTACAGAGGCAAATTATACACACCTATACGATACTAATAGATTTATAGATATTATCTTCTCAGATGATGGCAACCTTATGATCGGTCTAACGGCGGGTGACGACATAATCTTCTTTAACTCTTACGGCACAGAATTAGGCCGCTTTCAGCTACCTCATGAAGTAACATTCATATATGAAAAAAATCTCTATCTTGATCCAACCAATAGAAATCTTCTTGTGGTACTGTCTGATCAGGCATATGACCTATTTGAACTCCCGCTTCCACCATCACCATACACGACAGTGCAAAAAACAGCAGCCGCGGCATCAGCTGCATACTAATGATCCACGGAAGCAAAAAAGATTAATACAGCGCGCGAACAAGCTTATTGGCTGTTATCACCCTCTTGCAACTTACCTTCAGAGGTCATAGTGACATGGTATTCTTTATTTTCTTGAGAAATATCCATTTCCACCGATTCTTTACCAACAGTCACGCGCATGGTACCTGGCACAAAAAATGGCACCCAGCCGGTTTTACGTGCTGGCATTACATGTTCTTGCACATGCAGGTCATTATTTTGTTGCATCAATGTTAATTTAACGACTAAATCATTATCTGTTTGATTTTCTAAAGAAATTTTGCGCATAGTCTTGGTAAAGTCTTGCGCCTTTAATTGCTGTTCCATCGTGGCAATAACATGGTTACGACGACGGCGACGGTTGAGCAAATAAACCACTTTTGCTATAAGCACAATGGTCATCATAATCCAAAATGTCGTTGATGATTTCATATAATTCTTTCTATGTTCCTTAAAAACCATCGATTACTGTAGCATAAAGTTGTATGAAGGCCAATGGATTATTGTTGAGCTTTGATATGACTTTTTAATAACATGCATCGTGTTTTATATAGAGCAGTTGCTGAAGGTGACAGTTTGCAGATAGTTAGACAATCACGAGACATTACAAAATAATCATTTTTATAGCAAAAATAGATCCCCTTGACCCTTCGTTTTGGATACACTATACAAAGTTCATTATCCAAAACAAGAACATCATGTAGTTGTAGAACAAACGATTTTTCTCCACTATAATGCTTATGCATCTGCTCTTTAAGCCCTGCTTCTAATGTATCAAAAAAAGACTCAGGCTCGATTCTAGGAGATAGAACACTCAAGTGCTCAATAAGAATTCTTTTGCCTTCCTGTTGAGCAATGTTTTTTGTTAAAAATGCCTGAAAAATGTCCGCCATATTCTGTTGTTGTTTGTGCAGAACGACATGACTGAATAACGTATTACGTTTTTTAATGACCATGAGAGGCATTGAACCTTCTAGAACAAAAGGGTTTACCACACATGCACGATCAATACATACAATCTCTTTGCCCTCTAAAGGCGTTACATGCTCTTGTGTATCAAAAAAACAGATTTTTGCATCCGGCGCTGTCATGCGACTTTCCAACAGACAAAATTTTGTCGTTTGAGGATACCGGACCATGGGTATATTAGGCGCAGCAAAACCAACCTCTCGATGATCGTTTATGGCTGTAATGTTGTTAACTGCATCACCCAACAACAATGCTTTAGCACATACTGCATCAAAGAAATTTGCAAAACTAATGTCACTCTTTATACCTATTTTTTCATTCTCATTTGCAATGTAAGGCTTCCATCCGCACACTACGTCCGAACCTGCACCGATAGCTACAATGGTGTAATTAAACTTTTTAGGACCAGAATCTGTCAAATAAGGCAAGTCGATATGCGCCAACCCACTAAAACATGTTTTATATAATAAAACATTAACTTTAATGACATTGTTAAAAAAATCCAGCATGGAACAAAATACTGGCAGTGTCATACCAGCAATATAACCATCTGCTTTGTCGAGCATGCTTTTTAATGGATGGGCAACGTCAGCAGCATCGGCACTCCCGGCAGCTGCTGACGTAAACGTTCTTAAAGGAGATTTGTCAATACTCAGATCTACAGGCTTCGGCTTTTTTAAGCAGGTGTTCTTTTGAATCTCTTGCAATATAGTATGTTTATCATGTTGAACTAACGCTTGTATAGCAACATCATCAGGATAGAGCGTACACATCAAGCGATCATTCATCGTAGAATATTGACCATGACCCACTATACAGAAATTCCACGCACACAAATAAGCTGGGTCTTCTTGTACAACAGTTTCAGTGGCAGTAGATAAGTCATACTTATTAACCAATATAGCGGTTAAGGCCGGTATAATATCACAGGAACGCTGCATGGGATAGTGCGTGAATGTGCCCACCATCATGTTATTCCTGGATTTTCTTAATCCACCAATTTTAATACCCAAATCAAGCTCATGTTGTTTTAATACTCTACCCGTTTGAGCATCTTTGTAGGAGGTTTTGACAGATGATGCAGTATTAAGACCTATTTTTTGCTTATATGCATGTGGGATAAGTAACCAAAATGAATCATTAACACGGTATATATCCCATGCAGTTAATGTAAAAAAATCCGACAAAAACATACTAATCACAAAAGGATTGGCAGCCGCTTGCTCTGTTATCTTGTCCCTCTCCGGCGCAGCTTCAGAGCAAGGGTTTTTCACTAAACGGAAAAAACGTTCTTCCATCGTACCTGCAGTCATCAACCGTTTCATGCCTTCTTTAGCATGAGCTAAAACATTAAATATCAATGACGTACTTGCCAATATAGGCGCCGCTTTTTGCGATAAAGCGGTCATCAATTCTGCAGTCGCAATACCAAAAAAAAGTTTTTGCTCGCAATATTCCGTTCCATCAACAAAAATTAACATATCCCGATGAGCAGCAGATGCACGTGTACCTGATAAAAAAGCCAATAGCACAATGGTTATTGCTAAAATTCGTTTGTTATATTCCATAAATCCCCTGCTATACACGCCTATGCATTATTGTTGAGCCTTGATATGACTTTTTAATACCATATATTTTTTTTTGTAATCCTGTGCTTCATGAGAATCAAGGCGTTGTATATCAGTTAAATCTTGAGTTGCAACAAAACAATTGCGCTGATACGAAAAATATATTTTATTAACTCTTTCCTGACTGGCTCCTAGAATGTCGATCCCATTATCAATAATAAAAATATTTTGTAATCGCATCGTATATGACATGCCTTGACCGTAACACCATAAAATATGCTTTGCTAATCCCTGTTGCAATGTATTGAAAAATAATACAGGGACAGGATCGGAATCGTTAACGCTCAACTCTTCAATAAGAATCTGTCTACCTTCTTGCTCACCTACTACACATGTAAAAAAATTATTAAAAATAGACTTCATTTTGATCAAATCTATGTGTACTTTTATCCCTTCAAATAGTACATTCCGTTTTTCATTGACAATCAGCGGAAATCGCTTATCTATAACGAGTTGCGGCACACAATTAACATTAACACAAAACACTTTTTTATCCGCTAATACCGTAGGTGGCGATGCTTCATCAAACAAACAGATTGGGGCGTGCGGCGTTGTTATTTTACTCTTTAATGGACAGAATTTTGTAGCCCCTGGATACCGTATCACCGGGATATTACCTAAGTTCACCTCACAGCCTCTATTAACAAATGCAATCCTATTAACAGCATCACCCAATGTTGCCTGTGACACCGTATGCAAGTCTTCAAAAAAATGTAAGAAATCATATTCAGTTTTAAAGACCATTCCCCCAACATCACGCTCAAAATATGGCCGAAGCATGGCCGACGGGGTAGCATCTATGCCTGCGGTAGCAACAGAATAGTTTAAACGTTTTGAACCAATATCAAGCAGATATGGTAATTCACGATGCAATAAACCGCTATAGCATGTCTGATAAAAAAGGAAATTTGTTTGTATGGCATTATTAAAGAAATCAAGCATAGCCCGAAATTCCAATACCGACATGCCGGCAATTCTACCATCAGCGCTACGTACCATAGCATCCGCCTTAGTGAGTTCATCAGCAGTTGTAGCTGCATGTTGTTTTGATTGTGTATCCGATGCATGCACCGATACATCTTGTGTGCTATTCGTCTTGCATACATGGGTTAGAACTTTTTCACTGATACCTCGCAATAGACGACTGTTATCATGATGTATTAATTCATGCGCAATAACATCTTCAGGATGCAAAGCACATAAAACTTGATCATTAACGTGAGAGTATTTGCCATGACCAGACATATAAAAATTCCAGGTATGCAGTGGCGTTGCATATTCTTGCACAACGTCTGCGGGCATAGCTAAATCAGATCTAGTAACAAAAAGTTTTGGCAATACAGCACTCAGCTTACTTGAAGTTTTTACAGAACCTTGCGCAAAACATTCTAAATACTTCCTATTAATTTTTTTTAATCCGCCAACTTTAATGCCCAAATCTATCTCATACTGTTCAAGCGGCCTCTGTGTTTGAGCATCTTTATATGTGGTTGTTAATGCAATCTCATCATGCAATGCTAACCTGTTTTTATACGCATGAGGAATCAACAAGCAGAATGAATCATTAACTAAATACATATCCCATGCAGTTAGTTCATAAAATTCAGACAAGCCCGCACACATTATCAATGGATCATAATATAATTGCTCAAATAAAGCTTCCTCTTCTGGGGTATACGCCAGGTTTATATGCAGGAGCAACTGACGCCACTGATATGGCTTACTACCTTGATATCTAGTCTGTTTTACATATTGATTAATATAGTACAGAACCCTATGAACCAAAGCATTACTGACCAATATTGGAACCGCCTTCTGATGCAAGGCATGGATAAGTTGAGCTGTTATAGCACCATACTGTTGAGCGTTATATTCCGTTGCATCAATCAATATAATCATATCTCGATGCGCACCATACGCACTGCCGGCTGATAAAAAAGCCAATTGCGCAACGATTATTGCTAACATCAGCTTGATAACTTTAAGTTTTGGACAGGTCGCGGTCATACTGAGCGAGATCGTAGATCGAGTCGAATGTATCGCAGACCGTCCTTCGACTCGGCTTTCAGCCTCGCTCTGGATGACCGGTCTTGTGAAAAGCTTAGTCAACTTTGCTATAGCTTTCATAAATTTCCCTTATTAAGTTCTAGTCCATAGCTCATAACTATCATATTACCAAATAGAAATAAAAAATCAATGAGTAGCAGTTCATAAAACTATGGTATACTCAGGAAGGTTGACCTGTTTGTTCTTAAAAAAAACGTTTTTTACGATGCCTAAAGCACCTTTAGATACCTATTTAAACCTGTGCACCCAGTATTATGACTTGGAGCCGCATAAAGATAATGCGGCCTGTATCGCCTTTTTTTTAGACTATGCTCATAAGGCCCAGGGACTCATTTTAGAGCCTATGTGTGGTACAGGACGGCTTCTTATCCCTATAGCACAAGCAGGCTTACCCATTGAGGGTTTTGATGCCTCTACCCATATGCTCAAGGCTTTGCATGCTCACTACGCTCATGTCAGCAGCCAACCCGCACCTGTCTGGCAACAATTTCTAGAAGATTTTAATAACGGCAAGCAGTATGCTTTTATATTTATTGCTTATAGCTCATTGGGTTTAATAACGGATATTGAGCGTGTTAAAGAAAGCTTGCGCACACTATACAGCCATCTTGCGCCCGGTGGCAGATTGGTTTTAGAAGTCGATACGGTAGCTTCTGTCTCTCTTTCTTCATTGGGCATATGGCACCGCGGCGTTCACACTCGCCCCGATGGTGCTTATATTGCGCTCAATACATTCCCTACCTATGATTCAGCAACACAAATCTTTAAAGCAACCTGCCGCTATGAACTCATTATGCA
>Ga0206824_10261_pt1 | contig 13925 bp, 12 predicted proteins | sample Alteio_BWOrgCont_82_FD_152874 | JGI IMG/M metagenome (GOLD analysis project Ga0206824, IMG submission 152874) | Enriched cells from forest soil in Barre Woods Harvard Forest LTER site, Petersham, Massachusetts, United States -... | ecosystem: Environmental > Terrestrial > Soil > Temperate forest >...
GGGCCTGCTTCTTCTTGTCATCAAGGGCCTTGGCCTTGCTGGCGCGCTCGGCATCACTCAAATTCGCGGCCGGGGCCTGGAGCTGCTTGGTCAGCGTATCGACATCTTGGCTGAGCTGCTGGAGCTGACTCTTCTGCGGGTCAAACTTCTTCAACACATCGCCAATGTCGCGCTGAAACTCGTTGGTGGCCGTAACGGCGGTCTGGAAAGCGATGACGGCAACCTTGGCGGCAGTCGCTGTGGGGGCGGACGCGGCGGCGGGGGTCTGGGCGATGACGTTCCCGGCTGCTCCCATGGTGAGGGCGGCGCCAAAAACGGCGGCGATTGCGGATACACGCTTCATGCGAATCGAAAACTCCTTCTGGGGTTCCTGCAGCTTGGACGCCGGAGCGCAAAAAAGGCTCCGAACTACCTTTAAAACGTACTGGTCTTTTGGGAAGGCGATGCGTCAGAGATGACGCTTGCGGCAAAGACACAGACGGCACTTACAGCAGAAACTTATCTGACCGTAGTATATGAGGCCGGGGTAGGAGCGTCAAAGGGGCAAAGCGTGAATTTATGCGGGAAGGGCGCGGCTTTCGCCGCGCCCTTGTGTTTTCAATTCCCTACTGCCTTTTAGAAGGTGGTTGAGACCGTCAGGCGGAAGGTCTTGCGGGGTTCGCGGAAGAGGTTCTGCGCGCCGTAGCCCGCAATGGCTTCCGAATATGTATAGTCGCCCGCGCCGCCCGGCGGGAACAGATCGCGAGTGATGAGCTGCGCGGAGCAGGACATGTTCTTTCCAGTAGAGAGAACCGAGTTGCAGAAGGGCCGCTCATAGAGGCGTAGCGGGTTGTAAGCATAGTAGAGCCGGAAAGGCGCGTTGATGATGGGCATGATGACGGAGATCTCACCGCCGAGTGACATACGCGGAACGAAGTTGGTTCCGGAGACGGGGTGAATGTCGCGGACAAAACCCACCTGCGAGCCAGGTATGCCGCCCTGGCAGGAGCCGTTGTTGTAGACCGGGCAGCCATAGAGCGGAGCGGTGAGGGATGCGAAGCCTTCGGGGCTCTGCTTGAGCTGACCACGGTTGAGGGCTGAGTCGATGCCGAAATCATCGAAGAAGGAGAAAGTGACCGGGCCGGCGATGGGAATACGGTACTCGGCGTTGGCCGTAAGGCTGGTGTCGCCGCCGATGGAGACGATGCCGTAGACCGGAATGGGCACCTGGATGCACTGATTGAGCTGCGGATTGGTAGGATCGCGCGGAACGCAGGTGCCGTCCGGGTTAGTGAGCTGCAAGTTCGCACGATTAGGGATGTAGCCGTAGGGCGTGGCGCCGCGGATGTCAAAGCCGCGCAGGTCAGCTTCACCGCCCGTATAGAAGCGGTTGTTGGGTGGAGCAACATCGCCGCCGAAGCCCTGAATATATGCCAGCTGCGCACGAAGCGCGAGCACATTGCGGCCATCCGCGCGCGGCTGCAGGTAGTGCATGGAGCGGTAGCTCTTGTAAGCGATGGCGGGAGAGAAGTAACGCAGGTTGCCGCCGATGCCTGAGAACTGGAAGGCTGCCGTGTACTCCTTGCCTGTGCGCGGCTTCATGGGGTTGTTCACCGTGTTGTATTGATAGGTGAACGAGGCCGAGCTGTTCTGGATGCCGTTCAGCGCGTTGGACCCCTGGATGCCAGACCGGAAGGCGATGGTCTGGAAGTAGGTCGATGAAGCCGTACTGAAGGCTGTGATATTCGAATCGTTGAAGGAGTAGGTTAAACCAAGCCGCTGGAAGTTATGCCGCTTGAGCGGGTAACCGAGGGAGAAGTTAAAGCCCCTCGATGACTGATTGTAGTTCTGCGTAAGAGACTGCTGCGCCGCCGTGAGATTGACGGATTGGCCAGTGGTGGCCTGATAGTTCTTGGCGGAGTTGTAGTCCTGCTTGGTGTCAAAGACCTGGAAACCGAAGTTGAACGGCCGGTTGTGAATGTAAGGCTGCGTGAAGCCGAAGAGGAACTGGCGGCTGACGTTACCCAGATTGCCTTGCAGGCTGAGCGTTTCGCCCAGGCCGAGGAAGTTATTGGTCTGGTAGTTGACACCCAGAAAGGCTCCAGAAAGGCCGCTAATGCCGCCGTTGAGGCCGATGGAGTTCTTGCCTTTCTCCTTGACCTTGAGGAGCAGATCGACGGTGCCGGCTTCCGTGTCCTGATGCGCTTCAGAGTCCTGATCGACCTTGAGGGGTTCAAAGTACTCGAGCTGGTTGAGGCGGAGCAGGCTGTATTCCCAAAGCTGGGAGTTGTAGACCTGACCTTCTTCCAGCATCAGCTCGCGGCGGATGACCTTGTCGCGGGTGGTGGTGTTGCCTGTGACTTCAATGCGGGAGACGTAGAAGGGCTTGCCTTCATCGATGTCGATGTTGATCGAGACGGTGTGGTTCACATCGTCAAACTTGGGCTCAGGAATAGCGCCAAAGTTGATATAGCCGAGCCCGCCGTAGGCCTTCTTCAGGGTTATTCCAAGCAGCAGGGCTTTACTCTCGTGATTGACGAGTCACAGGACCAGCAGCAGGCTCCGCTTGTGCTCTACCGTGCTGACACAGTCGACATCACCAAGGCTATTGTGGATGCTTACAACGTGAAGTCCGGTGTGCCCGCGCCTCCGCCGCAGGCTCCCAACGCTCCGGCGCCTACCGCACGCCCCGCCGCTAAAACGCCGCCGGCTAAGTAACCGTGCCGCAGCTTTAGAGCCGCCCCGGAAAGCCGTACAGGTTTTCCGGGGTTTCGCTTACGCGGTTCGTCAGATCTGAGTTCAAGCAGCAGCTTTTAAGGAGTTCTCAACCGAAATGAAGCGTATGATCGCACTTGCCGCGCTGGCGGTTTCCAGCTTGTCTCTCGCCTGGTCCCAGACGCCTGCTGCGCCGCTTCCGGCTGCGCCTGGTGCCAGGGCGAATGCCGCCGCGGTGCCCACCGGTTCCACGAAGATTGCCCTCATCGCTTTTGAGGTTGCTGTCAGCAATACCAATGAGTTCCAGCTCAAGCTGGCGGATCTGCAGAAGAAGTGGGCACCGAAGCAGCAGCAGCTAAAGACCGAGGGAGATGATCTGGACAGCCAGACCAAGCAACTGCAGGCCCAGGGAGCTAGCCTCAGCGAAGCAGAGCGCGCCACCCGCGCCAAGGCCATTGAAGACAAGCGCAAAGTTCTCCAGCGTTCCTTTGAGGACGCCCGTAACCAGTATCAGCAGGACATGCAGGGGATTCTCTCCGATGTGGAGCAGAAATTCTTTGACGTCATGCGCGAATATGTGGAGAAGAGCGGCTACACTCTGGTACTGAACATAGCCCCTCAGAGTTCGCCCGTGATGTACGGCATCGAAGCGAACAACATTACTGCTCCCGTGGTCGAGGCCTACAACGTAAAATCCGGCATCGCGGCGCCACCGCAGCCTGCTGCTGGCCCTGCCGCCCCCAAGCCTGCCGCCCCCAAGCCCGCTGCACCCAAACAGTAGTTTCGAATCCCATCCGGCCCAGATCAGATCCGGAGCGGAGGCTGCATTCAGCGCCCCGCTCCGGGTTTCTTCATTTGAGGCAATTTTTCCTCCGCGGCGCAAGCCCCGACCTGTGGAAAAATTGTGAAAAAGCATTTGGGGTTTCCCAAATATTTTCTGCAATTTCTCCTTGCCAAGCTGTATGGGATTCTGTTAATCCGCGTAAGTCTTTATTTTTCTTATGGTAATCGTTGCCAACGGTCTGACGTTTTCACCTACTGCCCAGTTTAGGCAGATTCCCACTTTTGGACCGCTTTCCACAGATGGCAATAAGTAACTTTTACCCGCCCCGCGCATCTGTGCTTCCGCAAAGCGCTTATTTTTGCTGATCTTCGCCCACGCGAAGCACGGCCAGAAACGCCTCCTGCGGAATGTCCACCTTCCCAATCCGCTTCATCCGTTTCTTGCCCTCTTTCTGTTTGTCGAGCAGTTTGCGCTTTCTCGATATGTCACCGCCGTAACATTTGGCGAGAACATTTTTCCTCAGCGCGCTGACGGTCTCGCGGGCCACAATCTTTGCCCCGATCGCCGCCTGGATGGCTACCTCGAACTGCTGCCTCGGAATCAGCTCTCGCATCTTCGCCACCAGCGCCTTGCCGCGCTCGTACGCAAAATCCCGATGCACGATAATCGACAGCGCATCCACCGGTTCACCCGAGACCAGAATGTCCATCTTCACCATCGGCGAAACCCATGACCCGGCAAGCTGATAATCGAGCGACGCATATCCGCGTGAGACGGACTTGAGCCGGTCGTAGAAGTCCAGCACAATCTCGTTCAGCGGCAGCTCGTACGTCAGCAACACACGCGTTGGTGTAGCGTACTCAAAGTTCAACTGTTTGCCGCGCTTCTCCTCCACCAGCTTCAGAATCCCGCCAACGTACTCCTCATTGGTCAGAATCTGCGCCTTGATCACCGGCTCGCGGATGCTCTCGATATTCGTCGGCTCCGGCCAGCGCGAGGGATTGTCGACCTCAAGCTCGCTTCCATCCGTCATCGTGATCTGGTACCGCACGCCCGGCGCCGTCGTAATCAGGTCCAGCTCGTACTCGCGCTCCAGCCGCTCCTGGATAATCTCCATGTGCAGCAGGCCCAGGAAGCCGCAGCGGAACCCAAAGCCCAGCGCCACAGAGCTCTCAGGCTCAAAAAAGAAGGACGAATCATTCAGACGCAGCTTTTCCAGCGCATCTCTCAGCAGCGTGTGCTCATGTGAATCAACTGTATATAGCCCGGAGAAGACCATCGGCATGAGCTCTTCAAATCCAGGCAACTGCGCTGCGGCCGGCGCGGCATCATCCGTTACAGTGTCGCCAATCTTCGTATCGCTCACGGTCTTGATCGTCGCGACAAAAAAACCAACCTCGCCCGCGCTCAACTGCGCAATCTCAACCGGCTTCGGTGTCAGCACACCCATCGACTCCACATCGAACGCCTTGCTGATCGACATCAGCCGTATACGCTGGCCTTTACGCATCGTTCCCTGCATCACGCGCACCAGCACAACCACGCCGCGATAGGGATCAAACCACGAGTCGAAGATAAGTGCCTGCAGCGGCGCGTTCGGATCACCGGTCGGCGGAGGCAGCCGGTGCACAATTGCCTCCAGCACATCTTCCACGCCCAGGCCAGTCTTGGCGCTCACAGGAATCGCATCTGTCGCATCCAGGCCCACAGCCTTCTCAATCGCCTCTTGGGTGCGCAAAATATCCGCGGAAGGCAGATCGATCTTGTTGATCACCGGAATAATTTCGAGCCCGTGATGAATCGCAAGATAGGCATTCGCCAACGTCTGCGCCTCCACACCCTGGCTCGCATCCACCACCAGCAGCGCGCCCTCGCATGAAGACAGAGCGCGCGAAACCTCATAGCTGAAGTCCACATGCCCCGGCGTATCGATCAGATTGAGCTGATATGTCTGCCCATCGTTGGCCTTGTACATCATGCGCACGGCGTGGGCTTTAATCGTGATACCGCGCTCGCGCTCAAGATCCATTGCATCCAGCACCTGAGCCTGCATCTCGCGTTGGGTCAGCGATCCGGTTAGTTCAAGCAGGCGATCAGAAAGAGTCGACTTTCCGTGGTCGATGTGGGCAATGATGGCGAAGTTGCGTAAGAGGCGAGATTCCATTCTGTAGGCTTGACGAAAATTTCTCGCGGCTGAAGCCGCGTCTAAAGTTGTGCGGATTAATCCTGCCCGGCGTCAAACGCTTGTGACCGATCCCATCGAACGGCCGCGATTCAGGCGCTTTTTCGAGCAGTTCTCCTATGCCATAGCTTATCATCGGCAGAGGGTCATCCCGCGTTTACAGAGGAAGACCCAAGCCGCACAGGGACGCATGAAGGAATTTGTTTTGAGCAGGATTTTGAGTGCAGGGCCTTTCTTTTTGCCTGCCTTCCGCAAAGCGTCAGCGGCCCTCGCCACGCTTGCACTCCTGTCTGCGGCTCCTTGCTTTGCGCAACAGGCTCTCTCAGCCCAGGCCCAGCATCAGCAGCAGTTGCAAAAGCTCATTGAGCAGGTGAACGCAGCGTATGCCGCCGGTGACGCCGATTACCGTAAGGGCCGTCTCCCGGAAGCCAAGGTCGAGTTCGACCACGCCGTGGATCTCATGCTCTCCAGCGGCTTCGACATCAAGAGCGATCCCGCGCTTGAGGCAGTCTTCAATCGTATCGTCGATAACATCAACGGCCTCGAAATGGATGCGCTCAAAGAGGGCAATGGCTTTGCTCCGGCCGTAGAGCCTACGCCCGCCGATGTAGCGGCAGATGTCACCTTCGGCACAGTGGACCCCAACATCATCGCGAGAGCCAAGACGCAGCTCGCCACCACTAAGTCCGATTTGCCGCTTGTGGTCAATGAATACGTCGCCACCTACATCAACTTCTTTGCAAACACGCAAAAGGGTCACAACACGCTCCTGCATTCCTTTCAGCGCGGTGGCCGCTATCGCGCCATGATTCAACGTGTGATGGCTGAAGAAGGCGTGCCGCAGGATCTTATCTATCTCGCTGTGGCCGAATCCGGATTCAATCCCCGTGCCATTGGCCCACGAACCAGATCCCTTGGCAGGGCAGGCGGCATGTGGCAGTTCATGCCCGTTGGCGACTACGGCCTGGAACGCAATACGTTTGTCGATGAGCGCTTCGATCCTGAAAAGTCGACGCGTGCTTATGCTCGTTACATGAAGTTTCTCTATGACCAGCTCGGCGACTGGTACCTGGCCATGGCAGCTTACGACTGGGGCGCAGGTAATGTGCAGCGCGCAGTGCAGAAGACGGGCTATGCGGACTTCTGGGAGCTCTATAAACGCAACAATCTTCCTGGCGAAACCAAGAACTACGTGCCGGAAATCCTGGCCGCCATCATCATCGCCAACAATCCCACGCAATACGGCTTTGATGAAGTCACGCTCGATCCACCTGTGCTCACCGATACAGTCGCAGTGAACTACTCGCTCGATCTGCGCCTCGTTTCGGACATCGTCAACGCACCCATCGATGAGATTCAGGCGCTCAATCCAAGCCTCTTGCGCATGGCCACGCCGCCGGGCGCATCGTTCGACCTACACCTTCCCGCAGGCGCAGCGGAACTCTTCCAGAAGCGAATCGCGCTCATTCCAGAGGCGCATCGTACCGCGTGGCGCTACCATCGCGTAGCCGCCGATGACACGCTCACCAGCATTGCGCATAGCTATCGCATAAGCGAGAGCGAGCTTGCTGAAGCGAATCAGCTGCGCGAGAGCCAGAGCCTTGCAGGCGTTGATGGAGTGGTTGTGCCTCTCGCGCCAGTGGTCGAACGCACTGCTCACGCCTCGCTCTACACCGCACGTCGCGGCGATACGCTCGTATCCATCGCCGATCGATTCGGTGTCTCGCTCGATCAGCTTCGCCGCTGGAACAGTATTTCTTCCGGCACAAGCGTTACTGCAGGCCGCAAGCTTCATGTGGCCGAGCCTGCTGCTGCATCGCATGCAACAGCGAAACGTCGCACAGACGCCACGTCTTCGACAACCCGAAACGGGAACACCCCGTCGAAGAAGAAGCAGCAGACCCAAAAATAATAGGGACGAAACTCACTACATACTTGTCACTGGTGGGTGTTTGAGTGCAAGCTATTGCATGAATGGCTTGTGCATGCTATTTGCAAGCCAGAGAATCGGGCACAGCGCCAAGCGCTGGAGGCAATGTGATGGACGAAGTGTTGAAGATGTACGCCATGAGCGATGGCGACGGAGACCTTGAACCAGCCGAAGTCTTCCCGAACCATGATGAAGAGAACGATGAAGAGGACGACTTCGAATCAGACCTCGTGATTACCTCCTCCGATGACGATGAAGAGGATGACGATGTCATCGAGGAAATCGCAATTGTTGAAATAGTTCCCGTAGATGGCGCTATCACGGCTCGGGCTCCAGCCAAGAAGGCTGCGAAGAAGGCCGCAAAGAAAGCGCCTGCAAAAAAGATTGCAGCTAAGAAGGCTGCAAAGAAATCTCCTGCGAAGAAGGCTGCCAAAAAAGTCGTGGCAAAGAAGGCCGCGAAAAAGGCGCCCGCGAAAAAAGCTGTGGCAAAGAAAGCCGCAAAGAAATCCGCCCCCAAGAAAGTCAGCACCGGCGTAAAGGGCGGAAAGGCCAAGGCGAAAAAGGCCTCGGTAAAGACAAGCGCCGGCAAACCCACCAAACGAGGTAAAACCGTGGCAGTTAAGAAGGCAGCAAAGAAGGCAGTAAAGAAGGCCGTTAAGAAGGCAGTCAAGAAGGCCCCTGCGAAGAAGGCCGTTAAGAAGGCCGTCAAGAAGGCTGCAAAGAAGAAGTAGTCACGCAGTCAGGCAACACGCAACACGTAATACAAGGCAAGCAAAAGAGCCCGCCAAATCGGCGGGCTTTTTTGCGTCTGTACGATGATCTTTATTCAGCCGTGATCTGTTTCAAATGCGACATCTGGTGTGCGATGTAGTCTTCGATCAGAAATTGCAGCGTCACTGGCGCATCGTCCCCCACCGTACAGGACGCATCCATGCGCAGTTCTGGAATGTGATCCACTATGCTTGCCAGAATTTCATGCTCTACATTCCACCACTCCAGCAAAGTCTTCCACGGTAACTCCGCATAGCCATGTATAGCCACCCACGCATCCTGCGCGTACATCGGCCCGGCGTATGAGCCATCAATCGCTGCGCGCACGAAGCGTTGGCGATTGTTCGCAGCAGAATCCAGCAGATGTCCAACAATCTCTTTGCGAGTCCAGCCGCCTTCGCGCCAAGGCTTGTCGGCCATGTCGGGCGAAACCGAGAACAATGCTGCACGGATTGCATCAAGCTGGCTACGAAACTGTTTTGCAACTCCAGAAGCCAAACAATCCTCCTGCAAATAAAAATGCGGCCCCAATCCTTCGAGGCCGCATCGGGTGAGTTGAATCGTCTATTACTTCTTTGCTTCGGCTAGCGCCGCCAGAACATCTTCGGAGTGATGCGAGACGTCTACGTTTGTCCAAACCTTCACGATCTTGCCCTGCGGATCGATGAGGAAGGTATTGCGCTGGGCCACGGGGATGATGTCGTCCCGCTGGGGGAGCTTCAATCCGAAGGACCCATAGCTCTCGACCACCTTGTGATCGGGATCGGCCAACAGGTGAAAGGTCAGCGAATCTTTCGTGCAGAACTGCTTATGGCTATCGACCGTATCCACGCTCACACCGAGAATGACAGCATTGGCGGCGTCATACTTTGGCAGGTCGTCCTGGAATTTGTGAGCTTCAACCGTGCAGCCCCGTGACATGTCCTTCGGATAGAAATAGAGCACTACCCACTTGCCCTTCATGCTGTCGAGAGCTACGGGGGTGCCGTCCTGCGAGGGGAGGCTAAACGTGGGTGCAGCCTGGCCCGCCGTCGGTTGATCTGCAAAAAGACCGGCCGCATACGCGGTCACAGCCGCGCTGGAGAACATAACAGCAGCGGCAAGGGCAAACTTAGAAAACTTATTCACGGGGAAAGCCTCCAGGCTTATAAATCGATGTTCAAGACAACGGAATACGTACGACCTAGCGATCTTCAGTATCCGCGTGTGACGCCCACAATTGCAATACTTGCGGCGTTCGCTCTTGTCATCAGATTGTCACGATCGAAGAGAAGCGTGCGTTCTGCTTCCACGGAAAGGCATGTCGCTCCTGCGCGAATCATCGTCTCAATCGTTTGAGTTCCGATCACCGGCACGTCAAAGCGCATGTCCTGCTTGGGCTTAGCAACCTTCACCACAGTTAGCCTGCGCTCTAAGATCGATGCCGGCTCGCCGCTTTCTTCATCTAAAGTCCGCATCAGCGCTCCGGCTCGCTCAATCGCAGCATCTGTGCCTTCCATCGCCTCTACAGCCACGCATGCCTGTGCCGCAACAACTACTGTCTGCCCAATATCAAATCCCGCCACGCCGCGCGCCACGCCCAGACCATACTCAATGTTCTTGCGCTCGTCCTCATCCGGCTCGCGGCTCGTCATCACGCCTTCGCTCGCCAGCAGCGGCTCCAGAAACGTCGTCGAGCTGATCAGCTCAATCCCTTCATCACCCAGAACCTTCGCAACAGCGCCCAGCAGCATGTCTGTGTTGCGAGTCCGCAGGTTCATCAACAGCTTGGCCAGCCGCCAGTCCGGCCGGATGCTTGAAAAAATCTGCTTGTGCTTCACCTGCCCGGCCATTACGGCCAGCGTCACGCCTTCTTTATGAAAAGTCTCAATCAGCCGCGACAGTTCACCCAGGCTCAGCCAATAGACAGTAATTTTCTCGTCGAGTGCCGCGCGATGATTGATCTCCGGGTCCGTCTCCTCGCGAATGGCGGCCACGGTAACAGCAAATCCTTGCGCCCGCGCCGCATCCAGCAGCAGAAAAGGGAAGCGCCCATTGCCGGCAATCAGGCCCAGCTTCATCGCTTACTTAATCACTCCCCGCTGGCTCTTCTCAATAAACTCCGCAAGAATCGCCGCATCATCCGAATTCAGCTCGCGAATCTTCCCCACAGCCTGCGAAGTGTTCATCTTTGCAGCCAACAAAAGCCGAAACGCCTTTTGTAGCGTAGCCAGCCGCTCCGGAGAAAACCCCCGCCGCGTCAGCCCGACTTTATTAATTCCAAAAGCCTTGTTCTCGCGCCGCGAAGAGGTCAGCGAAAACGGCAGCACATCCTGCGTCACAATCGTTCCGCCGCCAATAAACGCATACTGCCCAATCGTGCAGAACTGGTGAACAGGACTGAAAGCCCCAAGGCTCACATAATCCTCGATCGTCACATGCCCCGCCAGCGTTGCCGCATTCGCCAGGATGCAATGGCTGCCCACAGAGCTGTCATGCCCAATATGCACATATGCCATGAGCAGGTTGTGCGAGCCCACGCGCGTCACTCCGCCGCCCTTTTCCGTGCCGCGACTGATCGTGATGCACTCGCGAATCGTATTGTGATCGCCAATCTCGGTCAGCGTCGGCTCGCCTGCATACTTCAGGTCCTGCGGAGCCACGCCAATCGACGTAAAGGGATAAATCGTATTCTTCGCGCCAATGCGCGTCCGCCCATCCAGCACCACATGCGAAACCAGCGTGCAGCCGTCGCCCAGCACAACCTCGGGCCCAAGTGTGCAGTACGGCCCAACGGTGCATGACTCGGGAATCACCGCTCCCTCAGCCACCACCGCGCTGGGATGAACGTTACTCATGCGCCGCCTCAGCGCTCGCGTTTTCTGTCGGACGCGGAATAATCATGCACGTCAGCGTAGCCTCGCAGGCCATCTTGCCGTCCACATATGCGCGGCCCAGCATGCGTCCCGCGCGTGAGCGGAAGTTCAGCACCTCCACCTCGATGCGCAGCTGGTCGCCCGGCACCACCTGTGCACGGAACTTTGCGCCATCAATCCCCGTGAACATCGCCAGCTTATTCTCGCGATCAGGAATCTCGCTCAGCATCAATACCGCGCCGGCCTGGGCCATCGCCTCAATCACCAGCACGCCCGGCATCACCGGCGCTCCGGGAAAATGCCCCTGAAAATGTGGCTCATTGATGGTCACGTTCTTCAGTGCCACCACGCGCTTGGCGCGTTCAAACTCCACAATCCGGTCAATAAGCAGAAACGGATAGCGATGAGGAAGGAAGCCCAGGATCTCCTGGATGTTGAAGGTCATTCTCGAGACTCCAAAATGCAGGCGCAATATGGCAAAGCGCCCGAAGCCGATTATAAAGGAGTGTCATCCGCTGCCGCCGCGCCCAGTAGGCTCGCCCAGCCCTTCTGATCGCAGTCCTCCTGATCGTTGATATGTCTAATCAGTTTCGCCCGTCAGTTCTTCGTTTTCTTGATGCGCGCAGTCGCCGCATCTACGCTCCAGAAGTCCGCCGGCAAATCCTCGTTGTACGTCACGCGATCCACATAAAACTGCCGCACCATATCATCGTTCTTCCATCGCGTAATCGTATAAGGCGTCGGAAATCCCTGCACCGGATGGTAGTCGTCATACTCCTCGATGTCCGTGTTCTTGTCCTTGTACACCGGGTCACGCCACTCAAAGCTGCGCTTCAGCGGCAGGTGCGTCTGCACATCGCACAAAATCGTAATCGCCTCATTGCTCGGCGAAATCAGCGTTACCTGCTCGGCCAGGTGCCGCTCCGCCAGGTGCTGCCCTTCATACAGCAAAATCGTATTCGGGTCCTTCAGCCACACCTTCACCGCTGTCTCAATCGAGTGATCCCGCCGTCGCAGAGACTCGTTCAGCTGCTCTTCCGGAATCTGCTTCTTGCCCCGGTACGTCACCTCCCAGCCCTCGCGCCCAATATAAAACTGCAGATAATCGCGATGCTTGGTTACGTCCATCCGGTCATGATCCGGCCAGCTATGAAACTCAAAGACCTCCGTTGTCCCAGGGTCCGGATTCCCATGAAAGAACGCCGCAACATGCCCATGCTGCTCGCGATTCTTGATATCCAGCCACGCCTGCCCGCCCAGCGCCTGCACCATCTCATCCAGCACACCGCGCGCCTTCTTCGCATTATTCGCAGCTTCCGCATCCTGCCCGCGCAGCACGCCACCTGCACTCAGAACCACGCAAACCAGAGCCAACGAAAAAATCCGGCGCATCAATGTCATCCCCTGCCTTATTAGCCGACCAAAACCGCCCCACCGTTTACATTCACCACTTCACCGCTGATAAATCCCGCCAGTGGCGTACACAAAAACAGCACCGGCCCAGCAATCTCCCGCGGAGTCGCCGCCCGTCCCGCCGGAATCAAAGCCTTCGCCTTCGGTCCCAGCACAGGATCCGCCAGCGTCCCAGCAGACATCTCCGTCTCCACCCACCCCGGCGCCACGCAGTTTACCTGGATCCCCTTTGCGCAAGCTCGCTCGACAGACTCTTGGTCAGACTGATCAGCGCGCCTTTCGTCACGGCATAGTCCGCATGGTACGCCTCGCCACGCTGCCCCGCCGTAGAACTGATCAGCACAATGTGCCCTGCCGGTGCCTCAGGAGCAGGCCGCGCCTGAGCTTCCATCTGGCCAACAGCCGCCTGCACCAATCCAAACACTGAATCCAGATTCACTGCCATCGTCCGCCGCCACTGTGCCTCGTCCATCTGCGCAATCGGAGCGTCATGCGGAGGCCACACACCATGATTGACCACAAGAATATCCAGCCGTCCCAGCGCGGCCACAGCCTTCTGCACCAGCTCCCGGCCTTCAGCGGGCGAACTCAACTCCTGCTCAATCGCCACGGCGTGACCAGCTTTGGATCCAGCACCGCCGCACTCGCCCGCCAGCGCCTCAGCCCGCTCCCGCGCCTGCCGGTAATTGAAGGCCACACACGCCCCAGCCTGCGCAAACAAGCGCACCGTCTCCGCGCCAATTCCGCGCGCTCCGCCCGTAATCAGGGCCGTTTTTCCTGTCAGATCGAGATTTACAGCCATGAGCCAAAGCTAAAGCCCGCACCGGCAGTGAGTAAAGAGACATGTAGCCCATGAAGCGCTTGAAGTTACAGGCAATCGTTGCAAAAGCGATTTCGCCTCGGGCACCAACAAATCCTTGTACCAGCAACTGCGTATCCGAAAATTCAGCACTTGATTGTTGCGTCCGGATGCTCGATGAATGCTTTTCGCGTACAAGTTAAATGAAGCCAAGCGCGTTTGTGAGGACCAATCCTGACTTCCCGGCAAAGTTCAATAGGCGCATTGGCCTGAAGTTACCAAATGAGATCGAAACTCACGCGTTGCCGATGGGTACTCAGTTGCCGAATTCGAGGGTTCGGCAGTACATGGATTCTCCCTAAACTAGATTCTGAGACCTGGGAACATCCTCGGAGCATCTGTCGTACTCAAGATTATGCATCGCTCCATCCTTCTCGCTGCCCTCGCTGCTCTGCAGTTTCCTGGATTTGCCCAAACCAGCTTCGATGTCGCTAGCA
>Ga0206824_10289_pt1 | contig 13833 bp, 10 predicted proteins | sample Alteio_BWOrgCont_82_FD_152874 | JGI IMG/M metagenome (GOLD analysis project Ga0206824, IMG submission 152874) | Enriched cells from forest soil in Barre Woods Harvard Forest LTER site, Petersham, Massachusetts, United States -... | ecosystem: Environmental > Terrestrial > Soil > Temperate forest >...
TGTTTTTCGGGAAGCTGCAACGCTAGCTCAAAAATTTGGAGACGACAGAGTATTTAATACACCCATACAGGAAGCATTTATTGTTGGTAGTACCGTTGGAATGTCTGCCACAGGTTGTAAGCCTATAGTAGAAATACAATTCGCCGATTATATATGGCCGGCACTTAACCAGCTTTTCACTGAAGTAAGCCGTTCCTGTTACTTAACAAATGGGAAATGGCCTGTGAGTTCTGTAATACGGGTTCCGATAGGAGCTTATGGCAGCGGTGGCCCTTATCATTCTTCCAGTATAGAATCAGTATTGACAAATATCCGGGGGATAAAAATCGCATATCCTTCTACCGGAGCCGATTTGAAAGGTTTACTAAAAGCTGCTTATTACGATCCTAATCCGGTTGTGATGCTGGAACATAAAGGACTTTACTGGTCAAAAATTAAAGGAACGGAAGATGCAAAAACAGTAGAGCCCGATGCTGATTATATTATCCCCTTTGGCAAAGGTAGGGTTGTTCAAAGTATAGAACCTAATCCTAAAGGGGCTTCGACATTGTCAGTAATTACGTATGGCATGGGAGTTTATTGGGCTAAAAATGCTTCTAAAAACTTCCCCGGTAAAGTAGAAATTATTGATTTACGTACTTTATTTCCATTAGATGAAGAATTAATATTTGCCTCTGTAAAAAAACATAGCCGTTGTTTGGTTGTAACGGAGGAGCCTGTCAATAATAGCTTTGCACAGTCTGTTGCATCACGCATTCAACAAAATTGTTTTGAATATTTAGATGCCCCTGTTAGTGTTCTTGGCTCGGAAAATATGCCTGCAGTACCGCTTAACACTATATTGGAACAAACCATGTTACCCAATGCTGACAAGGTATCCGCCGCAATTGAAAAACTTTTAACTTATTAATAATTTATTTATGAAGTACACTGCAATTACCTTATCTGTTTTTTCGCTGTTTGTTATTTTACAAAACACATCCTGCATGCACGGGAACAAATACGTAAAAGAAACCCAAATGTTGGATAGCATGCAAACCATTGTAGGCAAAGCAGATTCGGCAGTTAAAACAATTGATTCGGTAAGAATTACGGGTTATGCTATTCACGTGATGGAAGATGACCAGCTAATTCAAATGACACATACAGACAGCATGAGTCCAGCGGCTACAGCTATATTCAGAAACTTTAATGGAGTGCGTTGGTCTCTTTTGACAGTAGCCGGTAAAAGAGGCCCGCTGTTAGCTGAACTTGGAAAATCAAAAATGCAACTGAACCATCTAAGCCATGACATCCAGCATAACTTGGTTGCAGCTGACAGTGTGGGATTTTATGTTGCATTTGAAACCAGAAAGGCTTCGGAGCTTATACAAGTTTCAGATATATCGGTAAGCGAAGTAAATAAGCAATTACCACAATACGCCGCTCTTGCTCCCAAAGCTGATTCTTTGATTTCGTTATTGAAAAATCACAAAAAGATATAATCTTTTTTATTCTATGAAGAGGCTTGTTTTATTTTTTTTTTTAGCCTGCTTCTTTCAGCAGATTTATGCCCAAAGTACGGATGAGCAACTTGCTTCCCAGTACTATCAAAATAAGCAGTACGATAAGGCTATTGTTTATTATGAAAAAGTATTTCCTAAAAATCCTTCTGCGGATAATTATCACAATTATCTCGATTGCCTTTTACAAACCAAAGATTATAAAACAGCGGAGAAGGTTGTAAAGAAAGAGATGAAAGAGAAAGCTGACGATGCTATGCTATATGCTGATATGGGTATGCTATATAAGCAGGAGGGACAGGACAAGCAGGCTAAAGAGGCTTTTAATAAAGCCATTCATAAGTTAACTCCTGATGTCGAAAAAATTCTTAATCTGGGAAAATATTTTGCAGATGCTAAAGAGTATGATTATGCACTTGAAACGTACAAAAAAGGAAAAGAACTTTTAGGTAACTCTTATCCTTTTGTATCAGAAATTGGAGCTGTATATAAAGCGCAAGGAAATACAACCGCCATGATAGATTCGTACCTTGAAATGCTTGCCATTTCACCTACTTACATTCAATATGTGCAAGATGCATTGCAGCTTAGTGTGGGCAATTACGCCGATGCAGAGCAAAATAAAATAGTCAAAACTGAATTATTAAAATACATTCAACAGTATCCAGATAAAGATATTTATTCTGAGTTATTAATCTGGCTACTCATTCAAATCAAGGATTATCCGGATGCACTTATACAAGTGAAGGCCATAGACAGAAGAAAAAATGAAGGTGGATGGAGGGTAGTTACTTTTGCTACTACATGTGTGAATGCAGGTGCATACGACGTTGCCATACAGGCATACCAATATATTATTGACAGGGGACCAAAAGGTGAAAATTACACCCATGCAAAAATTGAACAATTAGATGTTATGTATCGGAAATTAATTGATGGAGGTGTCTATACTCAAGATGAATTATTGAATCTTGAAAGTAAATATAAACAGACACTGAATGAATTAACAAAAACTGCGGGGAGCGTTTCACTCATTCAGCAACTGGCGCATCTGCAGGGATTTTATCTGCATCACGACTCGGACGCTATTGCTTTAATGCAGGAAGCAGTTGCCATGCCCGGCATTTCACCTTCAATACAGGCAAGGTACAGAATAGACCTTGCTGATCTTATGCTTGCCTCGGGACAGACTTGGGATGCTTCGTTACTTTACAGTAAAGTAGAACAGGATTTTAAGGAAGAACCTATAGGTGATGAAGCTAAATTTAAAAATGCCACCATTTATTACTATACAGGCAACTTTAAATGGGCGCAGGCACAGCTTAATATTCTTAAAGCTGCCACTACCAAGCTAATAGCTAATGATGCTATGGCATTGTCATTAGTTGTGGCTGATAATACAGTAGACTCTGCCAAGCAGCCTGCTTTGCTTCTTTTTGCCCATGTACAATTATTAGATTTTCAGAACTATGAGGACAGTGTTTCTATCTTGTTGGATTCCGTTTATAACATAAGCGGCACAACAACTTTAAAAGAAGATGTGTTGCTCATGCGCGCTAATGTGGCAGAAAAAAAAGCAGATTATAATAAGGCATTAGAATTTTATTTAGAAGAAGAAAAGACTTACCCGGATGGAATATTACCTGACAAAGCGCTTTATCTTTCTGCTAAATTAGAGGATACAAAGCTCCATGACCAAAAGAAAGCAGCGGAACTTTACAAAGAACTCATCTTGAAATATCCAGGTAGTTTTTACGTGGAAGAAACCCGGGACAGGTATCGCCAGCTTATTAAAGATGATACTACTGCTCCGGTGAATTAATCTTGACCAAAAAAAGTTTAAAGAGGCAGGGGATTTCCATTTTATACACTTTTTGGATACTTATAATCACTTCATTTAAAGCAAATAATATAGCTATATTTTACACTTTTTTACACTTTTTCGAGTGATGTAAAGCATCAAGCATATTATTACATATATTATTGATAATCAATTTATTACGTATTTTACTTATTTTATACTATATAAAGGAGTGTAAAATGAAAGTTGCTCGGTCAATGACTTTATTGAAAGAAAATATTCTGAGATTTATCTTTGTAGTATGTAAAAAACCACACAAAATATTACTGATTTTTCAGCGCATGGATATGCTTGAAATTAGCTTTGGACGAGAAGTATATTTTATTAAGCTCCTGCCAATTGACTTGATTCACTCTTATTATCTAAGGCATCACGGAGACCGTTACCAACCAAGAAAAATGCCAGTACCAATAACATAAGACACACACCGGGAAGAAAAACCAAATAAGCAGAATCGGTAATGATAAATCCTCTGTTGGCATTTATCATAGAACCCCAGGAGGCAGTGGGCGGTTGTGCACCAATTCCCAAAAAGCTAAGACCCGCTTCCAGAAGAATAGCTGCCGCAAAATTATCGGCAGCAACTACAGTTATGGTGCCTGTTATATTAGGAAGTATATGCCTGAAAATAATTCTTGAGTTGGAGAAGCCCATTGCTTTTCCCGCTTCAATAAAGGTTTCTTCCCTTAAAGAAATGACCTGCCCGCGTACAATCCTTGCCACATCAATCCACATGGTAAGACCTACGGCAATAAATATTTGCCAAAAGCCTTTACCTAATGCCAATGTAATAGATATTACGAGCAACAATGTAGGAAGAGACCATACTACGCTAATGAGCCACATTATAAAACTGTCCCACTTGCCTTTATAATAACCTGCCGTAGCACCTAATAATATGCCAATGAAAAGCGAAATAATAACGGCAATAAATCCTACAGATAAAGAAATTCTGGTGCCAATCATCAAACGGCTTAGCATATCCCTGCCTTCCTGATCAGTACCTAAAAGATATGTTTTCGTAATTATATTAGTCCTTTCAATTTCTACTTTCAGTTCATCGGTTGATTTATTAACAACAGAATCTCCGGAGCCATATATAATTTCAGTAAGGCTATATTTTTTGATAGGGCCATTATTCGGAGTACTTCCTGTGTATGTTTCGGTGACTAAATTATTCCCCTCAAAACTATAGGAGTATAGCGGGATATAGTAGTATTGACTTTCTTGTCCGTATAACATTTTTTTCATAAAAGAGACTTTTTTTATCTCCCTAATCTTTTTAATTAATAATATCTTCACCTTTGTCCCTGGCGGCTTTACTGACATCTGCAACAACTGATTGTTTGCATCGGGTGTAGAATCGGGAGTGATCAAATAACCCAAAATGGAAATTACAACAGTAAAAAGAATAAAATAAAAACTTATCAGTGCTATTTTATTTTTTTGAAACTTCTTCCATGCCTTACTGCTTAAGGATAGTGAATCAATAGGCTTATTTTTATTTCTGAAGAATAACATATTATACAGGGCGTTTATATTGCCTGCCCTTCCAGCTATAGGATAAGAAGTTGGAGGCCATTCCGACACAACTAATATAGAGCATTGTAACAAGTTCAGCGACAGGAAAAATCCATAATCTTTTTTCCCTATTAAAGAAATGAGTTGCGCAAAATAATAATAATAAATCAGCTACAACCTTTATACCTAAGGCAAGCATAAGTATTGGATATAATTTTATCCATACAAGCATAACTAAAATGGCTATAACAGAAAAAAGATTGGAGCTAAAAACAAGTATACTTACAAAACTATTTGCAAAATTTTTAGAATAAAGTCCTTTAGAACCCCAACGTATCCGTTGTAATAAAAAACCATTTAAAGAACTATGGGCAGAAGTAGATACTAATGCATCTCGGGATTTTACAAAACTTATTTTATTAGGATATTTTTTATGTACTTTAAACATTAGTAAAACATCATCACCTGTTGGGTTATTATCAATACCCTTAAATCCCTCCACATCATTAAACAGTTTACGAGTATATGCAATATTCGCTCCACTGCAAAGCAATGGAACACCTATTTTCAATCCGGCACCTGATAGTAGCGAAAATCCATCCAGTTCAAGGCTTTGAAAACGTTCTAGAAAACTATTTCCGCATATTATTTGAACAGGGCCGTAAAGCATGTATGCCCCTGACTTTTGATACTCAGCTTCAATAGTTGACAACCATTTATTATTACTCCAACAGTCCGCATCAGTTACAACAATCAGTTCGCCGGATGAATTCTTTATGGCCTCTGTTATAGCGCTTTTTTTACCATGTATACTTTCAAGTTTTGAAATACATTTACTTACAATATTTATTTGAGAAAGAGTCTTTTCAGCTACTTCTTTTGTTTTATCAGAGGAATGGTCGTCCACAACAATTATTTCTATAAGGGTTGCCGGATATGTTTGCGCTGAAATAGCATTGAGGCATTTTTGTATAGTACCTTCTTCGTTCCGGGCAGAAATAACCACGGTGATTTTAGTTTTTGGAGTAAAATTACTTAGAAGGCTTACGGGTAAAGAAATCCAGCCTACTACATGTATGGCTATATATAAAAAATAAATGAAATTTACTATGGTGAAAAATATAAATAATGCATGAAAAGAAGCATACATGGGCTATTATTTATTTAAGATGTTTTTTAGCAAGCAATTCTGCTTTTTGCTTACTAAGGTTATTCAACACATTTTCATATATTGAATCAAGTAAACTAGGATTTAGAGTATAAAAATCCAAGCTCTTTTTATATTGATTTTCTGTTATGTGATGCTTTCTCCAAACATATTCAAAAGAAGTGAACTGACCTGTGTCGGCAGAATCAATAACCACACCCAATCGTTGCGATGCCTGAACCAAATGGACATCCGTAATCACTTCCACCATGGAGTCCTTGGAGATAACATCCTTAGGAATTTTTATTTTATTTCCATTGCCACAGGAAGCAGAAAGCAGGCAAAAAATAAATAAGGAGAGGAATAGCTTCATCTATTATATAAGATATAATTCTTTACAAATGTAAAGTAATTCAGTAAATACTCACCCCTACCCCACTCTATCTAATAAATTAGAGGAGAATTGGCTATTTCATTTTGACTTGTACCTTTGTGCTGTTAATACGATTTATGAAGAACACATTTTCAGGAAAAATAGTATGGGTAACCGGCGCATCTTCGGGCATTGGCGAGGCATTGGTAAACGCTTTTGCCAAGCAAGATTCTAAGATAATTCTTACAGCCCGAAGGGAAGAGGAACTTATTAGGGTAAAAAAAGAATCAGGGTTGACAGATGAAAACAGCCTTATCCTGCCTCTGGATTTATATCAAACAGAAAACCTACCACAATCCATTGAAAAGATAAAAGCAAAATTTGGTAATATTGATATTGCAATATGCAATGCGGGTATAGCCCAGCGTTTTTCCGTTATGGAAAGCACTATGGAGATAAACAGGCAAATAATGGAATTGAATTTCTTTTCGGTAATTGCTTTGGCGAAAAGTGTATTGCCGGAAATGCTCAAAAGAAAAGCGGGCCGTATCGTTGTTATTAGTAGTGTGAATGGCAAAATAAGCCTGGCAGGTTCATCTATCTACGCCGCTTCAAAACATGCCCTGCAGGGGTTTTTTGATGCTTTACGTGCGGAAGTATATAGAGATAATATAGGAGTTACCTTAGTATGCCCGGGTTATGTTAAAACAAATGTTTCTATAAATGCTGTAACTGCTCAAGGTGGCACACATGGCAAAATGGATAAGGGACAACAACACGGCATTTCACCGGAAAAATGTGCGAATGGAATTTTAAAAGCTATAGCAAAAGGCAAAAATGAGTTTTATATCGGAGGCCCTGAGATGCTTGCTTTAACATTTAAGCGTCTCTTTCCACAATTATTTTTGAATGTTGCAAATTGGGTATCGCCTAAAAAGAAATAAAAATGAAATATATAAACTCACTTCCATTTGCCAGAGAACAGGATAAGAAAGATCCGTTAAAAAAATTCAGGAAGAATTTTTTATTTCCTCAATATAAGGGAAAGGATGCTTTGTATTTTGTAGGAAATTCACTGGGTTTGCAGCCTGCAAGTATTGAAAAATATATTAAAGTGGAACTTGATGACTGGGCAAAGCTTGCTTCAGAAGGGCATTTTGACGCACATAATCCCTGGTACTCCTATCATGAAATGTTTGCCAAGCCTATTGCTAAATTAGTGGGTGCACGTGAGGACGAAGTGGTAGTAATGAATCAACTTACGGTAAACCTACACCTGTTAATGATTTCATTTTACAAACCGAAAGGCAAACGATATAAGATTGTTTGTGAATCGAATGCTTTTTCATCCGACAATTATGCATTGCAAACGCAGGTTCAATTGCATGGATACAAGCCTTCGGATGCTATAATTGAAGTAGCACCGAGAAAAGGAGAACATGTTTTGCGCACAGAAGACATTATAAAAACAATTAATGCTCATTCTGATGAAATTGCTTTGGTAATTTTTGGTGGTGTTAATTACCTCACCGGGCAATTATTGGATATGCCTAAAATAACACAAGCCGCTCATAAAGCAGGAATCTTGTGTGGATTTGATTTAGCCCATGCTGCAGGAAATATAGATTTGAAACTTCACGATTGGGATGTTGATTTTGCCTGTTGGTGTACCTATAAATATTTCAACTCCGGTCCCGGCGCGGTGGCAGGAGCATACATACATGAACGTCATGTTAAAAACACTGAATTATTGAGACTCGGAGGATGGTGGGGCTATGACAAGAAAACCCGCTTTACAATGGATAAAAAATTTGTGCCCATGCAAACCGCCGAAGGCTGGCAATTGAGTAATGCACCCGTGCTTTCAATGGCTGCGCACAAAGCTTCCATAGATATTTTTACTGAAGCAGGCGGAATGGTTCCTCTCCGTAAAAAAAGTTTGCAGCTTACCGCTTATCTTGAGTTTATAATTAACGGTATTAATGAAAAAATAAAGGGTAAAAAACTGCAATTAGAAATTATTACACCTTCTGACCCGGCTCAAAGAGGTTGTCAACTTTCTATAATAGCTCATGGCATTGGGAAGGATTTTTATAATGTACTTACCAAAGCGGGTATTTTTTGCGACTGGCGTAATCCGAATGTAATAAGGCTTGCACCTATACCCCTATATAACTCCTTTGAAGATGTTTGGAGATTCGGACAAGTAGCCGAAAAACTACTTGTGAAAAGTAAGTAAAAGCTTATATGCTTCAGGGTAAATTAGTTTTTCCCAAAGAGCATATTCTTTAGCTGATGGATGAAGCCCGTCATGGGCAGTAAGTTCAGTATTGTCTTTCATCTTTTGCGTTTCGGGGAATATATCTACTACCGTGAGATTTCTTTGGCGGGCTTCTCTTTTAATGATGTTGTTGAATTCCGTTATGCCTTTGCTAATATCTCTTCCCCTGCCATACATTTTGCCCGTTGGCGTTACACCAAAATCAGGTATTGTGATGAGTAATAGCTTGCTTTTATCAGGCAACCCTGATTGAACATGGTCTATAATAAATGTCAGGTTTTTATGGAATGTGGAAGAATCAATACCTTGCACCCAGTCATTTACTCCGATAAGCAGAGTTACAAAATCAGGTTTAATACGGTCAAATACAGGCAATTCTCTTTCTATCAGATCTTCCGTTGTCCATCCTGTTACAGATGGATTAGCAGATAGCACTACATCTACCCCGCTTTCTTTAAGGTGTTTTGTGAGTAAATCGGGAAAAGCCTCCCCCGGCTTGGCTCCCTCACCAATGGTATAAGAATCGCCCAAGGCAACATATTTTATTAGTCTATCCTCTTTACCTTCTTTCATAGCAATAGTAATGCAGGCAGGGGCTAAAATAGCTATTAATAACATCCATTTTCTTATCATGTTGCAAAAATAAGACTTTGACAACATTACATTTTAAATATCTTTGCAAACCTTTTTGACTCCGTAGCTCAGCTGGTAGAGCAAATGACTCTTAATCATTGGGTCGAGAGTTCGATCCTCTCCGGGGTCACTAATGACAATCAAGCACTTATGAGTTAATCTCATAAGTGCTTTTTGTCAAAGTACAAACAAACGAAAAAATATTAGAATAATGTATTAGGGACCTTATTGGGCTAACATTTACTTTAAAAGATTAACCGTGCCTGTATAGCTGTGTTTGCTGTTCTCGCTATCATAAACAGTAATTTCGTATACATAAGCATCTTCCTGACAAATCCTGTTTTTAAAAGTTCCGTTCCATCCGGTATTTATATCCTTACCATTAAATAACTCTGTTCCCCAGCGGTCAAAAACATACATTTCAAAACCCTTTACATCATTACCTTTTACTTGAAATACATCATTCAATCCATCTCCATTTGGAGTGAAAGCTGAAGGAATATATAAGGTAAATATGGGATTAATCATTAAACAATTTGTAATTGAATCCGTACATCCGTGTGTATTCATCACTACTAACTTTGCACAATACATTCCAGTATCCTGATAGGTATGGCTTGTATTTTGGCTTTGGCTGCTCGAATCACTTGCATCTCCAAAACCCCAGTTCCATTCAGCTATTCCATATGCATCGGTTGATTTATCAGTAAATTGGATAGTGGGTTGCAAGATAGTTGTAGGTTGGGGTGTTGTCGTGAAATTAGCAACCGGATTAGTATAAACGGTTATATAATTCTGTTGAGTAAGTGTAGCGCTGCATCCACTATCGGAAGTAGTTGTAATTTTTACGGAATAAATTCCCGGAATCTTATAGCAATACGCAGGATTTAAACTATTCAATGTATCACCATCTCCAAAACTCCAATTGGAAGCAGCAACTTTGCCGGAAGATATAGTTGACAAATTATAAAACTGAATACAAAGAGGAGGGCATCCACTTAAAATACCCGCATTAAATGCCGGAGTTGGTAGTGGATTCACGTTTACCGTAACTATTGTATCCGCTGTTCCGCAGGCATTAGAGCCTGTTACCGTGTATGTAGTAGTCACCGTAGGCGTTGCTAATACCGTTGCTCCTGTCAATGCTCCCGGATTCCAGATGGGTGGAGACAACACGTTAGCTATAAATACCGACAAAGTTACCGGAGCACCCTCGCATATTGAGGAGGTATTAGCTGTCGCGGTTATTGCAGGCGGAGTTGTTGTTGTAATTAGTATAGTGGTTGTAGCACTTGTTGTATTGCCACAAATGTCCATAACTGTTACAGTATATGTTCCCGCGCCTAACCCTGTGGCTGTAACATTGGCTTGTCCACCTGGATTCCATAAATAAGTGTAAGGAGTGCCTCCGCCTGTAGGCATTGCCGTAGCAGTACCAATATTTCCACCCGAACATGATACACCTGTGCTTGATGTGGTGGCTGATAGAGTTGACGCGGGTTGGCTGATAATAGTGGTAGCGCTTCCTGTATTACCGCAATTATTATTAACCCTTATAGTGTATGTTCCTATACTTAATCCTGTGGCAGTAACATTGGTTTGTCCTCCCGGATTCCATAAATAAGTATAAGGAGAATTTCCTCCACTTACAACTGCCGTAGCAGTACCGGTTCCTCCATTACATAATGTAGGTGTATTTGGGGCTGTGACAACTAATGCTGAATTATTCCCGGTAGAATCAAATTCAGCTACAAAGCCATCGTAATGACTACCGGCACTTACATAAGTTGTTTGCGATGCTCCCACGGTGGCTATGTCTGAAGTACTCTCAGTACTACCTGTAATATATACATTATCGCAGGGACCTAAGGCAATGCCATAACCCTGATTCCAAAGTGTTCCACCATAATAAGTACCCCAAAGCAAGTTAAGTCCCGCAGGGTCAAGCTTAGCTACAAAAATATTGTAACCGCCAAGGCCGCCGATAAAACTTGTTTGGTAAGCCCCTGCGGTAGCTATGCCTGTGGTGCTTTGTGTTAATCCTGTAATGTAGCTGTTGTCGCTGCCATCTACGGCAATGCTCCAAGCCTGGTCATAAACATTTCCACCATAATAAGTACCCCAGCCAATACTACCCCCGCCGGAATTAATTTTGGCTACAAAAGCATTGAAACGATTGGCGGCACAGGTTAAAGAGGTTTTATACGCTCCCACTGTAGCTATACCTAATGTACTTTGTGTTAATCCTGCAATATATACATTAGTGCTTGCATCTAAAGCAAGGGCATAAGCCCAATCATTCACATTTCCCCCAAAATAAGTACCCCAAACCAGATTTCCGGGAGAATTAAATTCGGCCGCAAAGGCATTGGAATTACCTGCACTGGCAGTTACTGCGGATTGATAAGCACCCAAAGTGGATATGCCAGATGTGCTACTTGTAAGTCCGGTAATATATACATTATTGGCAGCATCTAATGCAATCGCAAAACTATTGGTAGAACCTGTTCCTCCGTAATAAGTTCCCCACAGCAAGGCAGTACCGGTAGAATTAAACTCGGATACAAAAGCAGCTATGGAGTGGACGGGGTAGTTCGATAGATATGATCCTGCAGTGGCTATACCTGATGTAGATGTTGTTGTACCTGTAACATACACATTATTGCTGGCATCTACAGTAATGCCCCAACCGGTAGTTTGCGATGTTCCTCCATAATAAGTACCCCAAACCAAAGCGGTCCCGGTAGGATTAATTTTGGTTACAAACGCATTAATGGATGTTCCACTTATAGCTGGTTGATATACTCCCCCTGTGGCTATACCGGTAGTACTTTCTGTATTGCCTGTAATATATACATTATCGCTGGCATCTATTGCAATAGCAAAAGCCTGATCGCCCGAACCACCTCCGGACCCATAATAAGTGCCCCAAAGCAGAGTGGTGCCGGTAGAATTAAACTTAGCTGCAAAGGCATTTTGGGAACCGCTAAAACTGCTTTCGTAAGTCCCTGCTGTAGCAATTAGTGAGGTACTCTGTGTCCGTCCTGCTATGTATGAATTACCGCTCGCATCCACAGCAATGGCATAACTATAATCTCCGTTAGCACCGCCGCCGTCTCCATAATAAGTACCCCACAGCAGGTTAGGAACAGGATCAATTACTAAATCGGAAGTTAATGCGATATTTTGCGGCAGGGAAAAGGTAAATACATTATTACCAAGCGTAGCATAACTAACATTCACTGCTTGTCCATTACCTTTTAAATAACTGGATGGAATATTTTCTGTAAAATCTCCGGCATCCACACGAACAAGTAATTTATTGTCTTCAAGTACTGTTTTAATAGCTCCTTTATATTTCAGTTTTATATCGTCAGGGTTTCCATCCGGATGAACTATAAACTGGTATTCTAAGGGTATTGAAGAAACTTGTGCTGAATTTGTTTTAGGTTGTTTCTTTGTGGTAGCAAAAAATTCCAAATCTATATTCGGGTAGATGTTTTTATAAGTTACTTTTTGATAATAATGCACATCGCTTATTCCTCCCTGTATTGTGCCTGTAAGGTAATTAAAATAGGCACTGGATTTTTTTTCCGCAATAATTTGTGCATTTATATTGCACCCTTGTAATTCTATATCGACCCTGTGATAATGACGTACGAATTTTTCAGGTTGCTCATACTTGCCTTTAGCAGCCAATAATTCTTGACTGACACCTGATAACTGACTACTGGCTACTGAATCAGTGTAGGTATCATAACTAAAACCCGTTTGCCTTAGCTGCACATCGAAGCCGGAGCTGTTAAGCAGGTATTTTACATCCGGATTAGGCTTATGGTTTTGGTCTGTTATTTGTCCCTTATTCTCAAAAAAACCTGTTGAATTTATTTTATATCCTGACAAGTCTTTGGTTTGTGCATATCCCATAGCGTTAACCAATAAAAGAAATATACTAATAAAAGTAATAACTAATAAAAAATATATACTAATAAAAGCAACGGATCTTTTTGTTTGATAAAGTTCTTTCATAATCTTATTTTATATTCTTAGGGCTTTAATTTTTTTCCACTTTTGCCTGTTCTGTTAGTGAAGTATTATTCTGCATTTGTTTCATCATCTCTTTGAGAGCAGCTATGTCAGCCTCATCCTTCTGTGTCTTATCCTTTAATATATCTATGCTGCTTGATTGAGTTTTATTAAGTTTTTCGAGGCTGACTACTTTATCAGTAAGGTTTATATTTTGTTCATTTAATTCCTGAACCGATTTTACCAAAGGCACTACAAAAGAAATGTAACCCAAAGCATATAAACCATCAGGGGTTTTAGGCCTGTTCACACCACAAAAATTATAGTTGCAGGCTTGGGCTGCCGAATCTACTTGTTGGGCTATAAAGCCGCTTTGCAAAATCTTTTCTATATCATACTTGCCATCCCAATCCCTATCATCTTTAACACCCATCATCGCATTTTGCCTGTGAATATTTAAGTGATAGGTTACAGGATGCAGTTTAGTAA
>Ga0206824_10290_pt1 | contig 13801 bp, 12 predicted proteins | sample Alteio_BWOrgCont_82_FD_152874 | JGI IMG/M metagenome (GOLD analysis project Ga0206824, IMG submission 152874) | Enriched cells from forest soil in Barre Woods Harvard Forest LTER site, Petersham, Massachusetts, United States -... | ecosystem: Environmental > Terrestrial > Soil > Temperate forest >...
CATTGATTTTGCTTTCTCCTGTTTTTCTTGTTCTGGCTTTTTTGATTAAGGTCACTTCGCGTGGAACCGTTCTTTACGCACAAGAACGTATGGGCGTCGACGGACGAATTTTTAAAATGTGGAAATTTCGTTCGATGCACATGGACGCAGAGAAAAAAACGGGTGCTGTGTGGGCAACCGAAGATGATCAACGGCGCACGGGCCTAGGTGCGTTTCTGCGGGCGACCAGTTTGGATGAAACTCCGCAGTTGTGGAATATCTTTGTTGGGCAAATGTCGGTTGTCGGCCCGCGTCCGGAACGACCCATATTCGTTGAAAAGTTCAAAGAACAAATTCCAAACTACATGCTAAGACACCGCATGAAGGCTGGATTGACTGGATGGGCACAAGTGAATGGTTGGAGAGGAAACACGTCCCTCGAAAAAAGAATTGAATATGACCTGTTTTATATTCGAAATTGGTCATTATTGTTGGACATTAAAATCTTATTTTTGACTTTTTATCAGGGGTTTATCAATCGAAACGCCTACTAAAATCCTTCGTCGATTTCGGCTGACGATCATTGATCGGTACCTGTTACAAGAGGTGTCGCGATCGTGTATTACGGGTCTTATTCTTTTTTGTTTCGTGTTCTTGATGTTTCAACTTTTGCGATTAGCAGAATATTTCATCGTTCACGGTGTCCCGTTAGGACAGCTTTTGCAAATCATGGGCTACATGTTGATCACGTCGACTCCGCTTGGTCTTCCTGTCGCTTTTCTAGTGGGCCTTTTAGTTTCGTTCAACCGCATTTCAACAGATAGCGAAATCATTGCCATCAAGGCGGCTGGTTACAGTTTGATGCGCATGGCGGCACCGCTTTGTGGCCTAGCCGTGTGCGTGTCATTGTTTTCGTTAGTTTTAAATTTAAGTTGGGTTCCTACAGCCGAAAAATCATTGCGTCGGATCATGGTTCGCGTGGGGAATACGCATTTTTCCCAAGCGATCCGCGAAGGGGCGTTTTCGAGTGGGTTAGGCGGCGGTTTGTTGGTCTATACCGAGAAATCCAATAATCAAAACGGACGAATGGAGAAAGTTTTCATTTACGACGAACGGAACAAAGACCAACCGATGACCGTCGTTGGCAAAAGCGGTGAAACCATTCGAGTGTTGGATAGTTCAGGTGAAGCGTCAGGAATGGTCATGCAATTGCAAGATGGAAGCATTCACCAAACCGCCGCTGAGAATAATGATTACACGCGGACTAACTTTGATATTTATCAAATTTGGATTGATATGGAAGATTCGGTTGGTTCCTTTGGAATTAAACCAAAAATGTATTCGTTGGGTGAATTGTTGCGGATGCTTCGAGAAGAAAATGGAAAGACCCCGCGGTGGTTTGAGTTGGACACCGAACTGTGGAGACGCGTGAGTGTTGCGTTGGTTCCATTGCTTTTCGTATTTTTGGGAATGGGTTTAGGGACCACACGATCTCGTGATGCTCGTTTTGGTGTGCTTGCAGTTTCATTTGTCGTGCTTGCGGCGTACTGGCAGCTGCAAGTTACCGGCATTTTTCTAGGTAGTTCTGGTCGCTGGCTTCCGGCTGTGTCGTTAGAAATCCCCAACATTCTCACGTTAATTGGTGGGGTTTATTTTTTCCGTCGCGCCGCTTGGTGAAAAAACAGTCAAAATTCCATCAAAATACGACAAATGTGAATAGATTTTGGTCTTTTGCAGAAAACAGGTCGTTATAAGGAAAAATACAGTTAGAAATCAAATAGTTGCGTCTGGTGGATAACTTTTGATATTTGGTGGATAAAAAGATGATCCCCAGCGTCTGTTAGCTAAGGTTTTCTAAGCGAAGGCGGAGGTGGCTCTGATGGGAGCTTCAAAGTGCCTTGAAACGACTCCGACACGGGCTCTGCCCTTCGTGTTTTCGCAGTGAGTTGAAATGCTGGTTGTGGCATTTCAACAAAAGGTCCAGACGCACCCAGTCGAACCTTTACTGCGCTCGGGTCTTGAGCTTCGACCTGGATCGCCTCTTTCGCCTTAATGACCAGGAATTTGCCTTCACGCAAGACCAAGATCATAGGGTGGCGTTGATCGGACTGGTACTTCACGTAAGTATCTTTAGTAGCTTTGAATGCCATTCGAATTTTAATTTGCGAGTTTTGCAAATCATCCCCTTTTCTAAGGGGATCACTTTCTGGAGTCGGCGACGGAGTTGGTGCGGCTGCAACGGGAGTGGCCTCGGGTGTTGGAAGTGCAACTGCTGCAATCGGTGAGGGCATTGCGGTCGGCATCGGTGAAGCTTTTGCTTCGACAACCGTCGTTACCGGACTAGGTGCCGGAGTGCTGAGTGGAGTCGCCGTCAGCATGACCGATGAAACTGGATTACTTGGAGTGGGCGTTGTCAATCCATCAGCAGAGGTCGACGACGTTCGCGCGCTTTCCGGCTTGATCGGTGCCGAGCCATTCGTCAGAGCTTGTTCAGGAGTGGGGGCCTCGGGGCTGCCGGATGGTACAGCTGAATCGGATGCGGTAATTGCGTCCGGCGCGTGCGATCGTTTTTTGAGCTTCGGTTTTAAAATAAACAAGGCACCTAAGACAAAAATTAATCCAGCTGACGAAAGAATCAGAACCCAGCGTTTATTCTGATCCATTTCAGATTGTTCAAATGCATAGCCTTCGTGACCACGGCCTTTGCTTTCGCGGTGGTGTGCATTTTGTTCGAAAGACGATTTGTATTCTTTTAAAAGCTGTTCGCCGTCGGAACCCAAAGCTTTGCAATAGTTCACGATGAAGCCGCGGACAATCGATTTTGCAGGTAAGTCGTGGTAAGCGTCTTCTTCGATTAACTTTAAAATGCGCCCAGAAATACGCGTTTCAGCGCTGAGTTGCTCGATTGACATTCCGGATGCTTCGCGCATTTCGCGCAGTCTTTGTCCAAGCGAAAGTTCTTCGGTCAAGGCAGACCCCCGAGAATTTGGCCGGCTTCGAGTGCCTCAGGTGAATTCGGATGCGTTTGTTCGATTTCTAGTAGTTTTGCTTTTGCGGTTTCGGTTTGCCCACGTTTGATCAAAGTTTTTCCCAACGCAAGGCGAGCTTCGAAAATACCGGTGCAATAATTTTTTGAGCTTGTTTCAAAATCGTGTTGAGCTTCCACCAATTTATTTTGTTGCAGATAGATTTGTCCGCGATAGTAGGCTGCCGAACAACCTAACTCGGGTTCCGACGCCAGAACTCTTGAAAGTTCGGCTTCAGACATATCTAGACGTCCTTGTTTGTAATATAAAATGCCTAAATTAATTCGAGCAACATAAGCATCACGAAATTTCATATCCGTTGCTGATTCGCGCAAATATTTTTCTGCTGGGGCGTAGTCCCCTTTTTCCATCAGCAATCGGCCCAATGTGTTTTTTGCTTCTGAAAAATTAGGATCGATTGCGACTGCACGTTTTGCAGCGATCAATGCTTTTTCGGGTTCATGTTTTTGAAAGTAGGTGAGTGCGAAAAGATATTGGATGTGCGCATCGTTTGGGGTCAGGTGATCTGCTTCGTCTAGTTCGACATAAGCCGAAGTCGGGTCACCATCCGATAAACTTGCTGCGGCCATATTCGAAAGTAAGGCTGAACGTTCGTCATCTGGAATTTTTTTTTGGCTGCTGGTCGCGCAACCCACCAGCAAACACTGGGTCGAAAGCATAAGTATGGGTAGGATGGCGCTGGGTAGACCAAGTACCGGATTTCGCATAATGAATTCCCTCAAACCTAGAGTAACACTCTGGTGTTATCGGGCAAGCACTGCGATCGATTCAACATGAACGGTTTGGGGAAATAGATCGACTGCGGCCATATCGACAAGTTTCCAACCTGCCTTCAGCCAATGAGAAAGGTCACGGGCAAATGCGTCGGGGTCGCACCCAACATGCACGATTTTTTCGACATTTAAGCGGTCGAATGCTTTCTGAAAATGACTGAAATCCTTAAATAGGCCAATGCGAGGCGGGTCAATGATTGCCGCACTGACAACGGACGAAGACGGTATTTTGAATGACTGAATCCATTTTAGGGTGTCATAAGGATGGAAAAAGACGTTTTTGAGGTCTTCGTGTTTGGCCCCGAAATCGACGACGTGAACTGTCTTAAATTTGCTCCACATCTGTTCGGACAGATTTCCAACTCCACCATAAAGGTCTAGTAGAATATCCCCATCTGAAAGTTGGCTAGCGACATAGTTTTGAAGAGTCGCGTTGGCTTCGTCGTTGATTTGCCTAAAACCAAATGCAGCGTGTTTGCTATTCCACGCAACGTCCACGTTGCCAGCGCTGGTAACGGCGATTTCAACTTTATAGGGTTGCGCAAGTTTAGCGCCTTCCTGACGGATGCGACTTAATTCTTGGTTGATGCGATTGTCGGAAATTGCGCAAGAATCGATCGGCACGATTTCGGCGGAAGCACGTTTCAAGAAACCCAAGTGTTCTTTTGTTCCGCGCAATTGAATGCGGTTTCTATAGTTCCACTGATTTTTTGCGGGAAATTCCTGCACATTGGAAAGCTGAATTTGAGCGCGCTTTAGCGCATGTCCCAATCCTTCGATCTTTTTTTTCCACTGAAATGTATAAGGCAGGTGTTGCCAATCGCACCCTCCACATTTTCCAAATACGGGACAAACCGGATCAATGCGAATAGGTGATTTTTCGACCATTGAAACGAGTTCGCCTCGGCAATAGCGTTCGCTGTCGTCCACGATGCGTGCAACGATGCGATCGCCAGGCGCGGTCAAAGGGACAAAAATAACTTTTCCGGATTCAAGATGTCCGATTCCGGCACCGCCGCGAGAAAGGTCGTCGATTAAAACTTCGATTAGTTGTGACAACGTGGTTCGTATGGAGCGAGTTTAGAGCGCCAGTTGGTGCATGTACCCGGGTAAACATCGCCTTCTACAACATCTGCAGACGCCGGTGACCGTCCATCGAATCGTTTAACCGCGACCACTGCGCCGTCTTTGAAGTCGACTCGAAGCTCTTTTGGTCCTTCTTTTTTATGAACCAGTTCATAGACCCAAGAAGACTCGTTGTGGTTCAGAACAACGGTGTCCGGTTGGCCAAGTAGGGATTTTACTTGGGCTTGCGAATCTCCGACTTGAACACGCGCAACTTGTTGATCGCTATAAGCGCCTTCCAGGCTTGCGCATCCACTGACTAATATTAAAAGGACCAGGCCTAATGATTTAATTTTCATAAATACTCCCTCTGCATATCTGTCTTTATATCTGCTTTATAGGCATCCATTTTATTGTGCCCACAAACTCTTACTTCCAGTTTCAAAGTTTTGATGCCCTTTGTTAACAGAAATCCTGCTTGCCCCAAGTTAAGAATCTGACGCTTGATATAAAAAAAATGACGCAATGTGATTTCAATCACGGAGCATTTCAGCGAATAGAAATTTCCTGTGTTTGATTTGTTTTGTATTGATACGCCGCAAAATAAAACAAACGCCAAAACAATGACTCGTCGCACAATCAAGTCGATGCAACGAATTCGATAGAGTTGTTTGCCACTCTATATATAGATGCAAGTAAGCCAGGTGCTCTGAACGTGCTGTCGAAAAGGCGCGCAGTGTACTAATGTCATGGTGCGTCCCAATTATGTCCAAAAACATCCGAAACTTTTGCATCATTGCGCATATTGATCATGGCAAGTCTACTCTTGCCGATCGATTGCTTGAGCGGACTGGCACCGTCGAAAAGCGAGACATGGAAGCCCAGTATTTAGACAACATGGATATCGAGCGCGAACGTGGCATCACCATCAAAGCGCAAAGTGTTCGTTTGAAATACAAAGCAAAAGACGGCCAAGATTATATTTTGAATTTAATTGATACCCCTGGGCACGTTGACTTTACCTATGAGGTCTCACGATCCTTGGCGGCGTGCGAAGGCGCGATCTTAGTTGTCGATGCTACTCAAGGTGTTGAAGCACAAACGTTGGCGAATGTGTTCATGGCGCTTGAAGGAAACCTGGAAGTTTTTCCGGCTATCAACAAGATTGATCTTCCGTCTGCAGATATTGAGCGGGTGAAAAAAGAGATCGACGACACGATAGGGCTGATCGATTCTTCGCGTGCGGTTCCGTGCAGTGCTAAAGCCGGTATTGGAATCGATGAAATACTCGATGCAGTCGTTCGTTATTTTCCCGCGCCGCTGGACGACGATGTGGGTCCATTGCGTGCGTTGATATTCGACAGCTGGTTTGATCCTTACCAAGGTGTGGTCACGCTGTGTCGAGTTTTTGAAGGCACCGTAAAGCCCGGCATGAAGATTAAGCTTTTTCACAGTGGAAAAGAATTTGAAGTTCAAAAGGTCGGCGTTTTTTCACCAAAATATAAAGACGTTTCGATTCTGGCATCGGGCGAAGTGGGCGCCATTATTTGTGGAATTAAAGACGTGCGCGACATGAAAGTTGGCGACACGATCATGGATTCGTTGCGCATGAGCGAAAATGCGTTGAGCGGATTTAAAGAATCCAAACCGATGGTGTTCTGCGGTGTTTATCCAATTGAGTCAAACGAATACAATGACCTGAAAGAGGCGCTTGAAAAGTTACGTTTAAATGATTCTGCAATTCAATACGAACCCGAAACATCGACTGCGCTTGGATTTGGATTTCGATGTGGTTTTTTGGGCCTTCTTCATATGGACGTTGTTCAAGAACGGCTTGAACGCGAATACGGCCTCAATATTATCACCACAGCACCGTCGGTGATCTATCGTGTGACCCAAACGGATGGCACGGTCATCATGGTCGACAATCCGGCGAAACTTCCTGATCCCGTGAAAATTATAAAAATTGAGGAACCTTACATTCGCTTGGCCGTTCATTTGCCTTCTGAATATTTAGGCGCTGTGATGGCGTTGTGCAACGACCGCCGTGGTATTCAGGAAAAAATGGATTACGTGACTTCTGAACGTGTGACGCTCATTTATCAACTGCCGCTTTCGGAAATGGTTTTTGATTTTTATGACCGCTTAAAAAGTTGCACTCGAGGTTACGCATCGATGGATTACACGGTCACGGATTATCGTGAATCAGACATGGTGAAGATGGACGTGCTCATCAATGGCGATCCAATCGACGCGTTGTCGCTGATCATCCATCGTGAAAAGTCGGCTTTTCGTGGTCGCGAATTGGTCAAAAAAATGCGCGAACTGATCCAACGTCAAATGTTCGAAGTGGCGATTCAAGCCGCGATCGGTTCCAAAATCATTGCGCGCGAATCGTTGTCGGCGCTGCGAAAAAACGTGACTGCAAAATGTTATGGCGGCGATATTTCGCGTAAACGAAAGCTTCTTGAAAAACAAAAAGAAGGCAAAAAACGCATGAAGCAAATCGGGACGGTCGAAATTCCGCAAGAAGCGTTTTTGGCTGTGTTAAAGGTCGATTAAGTGGTTGGCAAGAAACTGTTTTGGACTGTTCTTGTTTCTGTTCTTTTACTCAAAATTTTCATTTTGGTACTGTTTCCGATTCTGGGCGACGAAGCATATTACTTTACTTGGGCTCAGCACCCGGCTGGCGGGTATTACGACATAGCGCCCATGATCGCGTGGTGGCTGTATCCTTATACAAAGTTAAATCTTCCTTCGGAATGGTTTCGGATATTAATGGTCATTGCACACCTGGGCGTGGCTTGGATGATCGCCAGCGTTTGCGGAAAATGGTCACGATTTGTTTTTTTGGTGAACCTGATTGCGCCACTGTTGATTGTGAATGTCATATTGATCGCGGACTGGCCGCTTGCTTTTTTTTATTGCGCGGCTGGAGTGGTTTTTTTTCTAGCAGATCAAGAACGCAGTCAACGCAAGTCGATGCTTTTGGCTTTTGCTAGTGGTTTGTTGCTGGGGCTAGCGTTTCTTTCCAAGTATTTTGCAGTTACTTTCTTTCCGTCAGCACTGGTCTACTTGCTTTTCACCAAGAAAGACCTGAAACGGTCAGTTCTTTTGTTGGTGACCCTTGGGATTGGTTTTCTTCCGGGGATAGCCCAGCACTTTTTTTGGAACCAGGAAAATTGTTTTAAGACGATTCAGTTTAATCTATTTACCCGGCAAAATGCGTATGACGGGACTTTCGCGAATACTTTTGGACACTATTGGCTTTATGTCCTGGCGTTGGTGGGGCCGGCTCCGTTATTTTTTTCGAAAAAGTTTTTCTTAAAATCGCAGGATGCTGTCAATCCCATAGAACGATTCGCGCTTGTTCAGTTTTTGGTGCCGATGGCGTTGTTTTGTGTCAGCGCTATTTCTAAGGGACAGGGCATTCACTGGTACATGTCGTATCAACCTTGGTTTTGGACTTGGGTTGCGCTGCGCTTGGCGCGTCTTGACCTTGTTTCACTGAAGGCAAAAATTGGACTTTTTTTGTGGCCGAGCATTCAGGCTGTGGCTGCAATCACACTGCTGGTTTTACCAATTGAAAAACTGCGGCCCTCGATTGGTGAGCGTTCTTGGCGGGACTTGGTGTTAACGACCTCACGGGATCGCGTCGCAAAGCTGATTTCTGATCAGCCACCCGTCAGCGCAGTCATTTCAGATAATTATTCATATGCATCGGTTTTATCGGTTGCCTTCAAGGAAAGTGGAATCCATTTACCAGTAGGTGTTTTTGGCCCGGGGGTCCGTTTTGGGCGTTCGTTTGATGCGTGGATGGATTGGCCAAGTCTGGATGGAAAAGACATGTTGTGGATTGGTCGTGCGTTCCCACCCGAGTTGGCCGGTAGCTTTCAGTCGGTCGAAATGATCGATCCAAAGGGCATTCCGATCGCAATCTTGCGCGGTCACGGGTTTATCGCGCAAAAGTATTTGCAGCAATACGGAGCCGACATTCTACAAAATTATTACAAGAAATTTTCATGGGAACGGGCTTGCGCCACTCGCCATTACCTTGGGGCCGAATGACATGGAATGGATGATCTTGCTTGTTTCGGGTTTCGTTGCGGGTTCCATTGATGCCATTGCCGGCGGTGGCGGACTGATTACTTTGCCCATATTGAGCTATTTTCTGGGCGCGGGCGCGCACGCGATTGGAACCAATAAAATTGTGGGTGTCACCGGTGCATTGATGGCTTTTTTAGTTTACCGCCGACACCATCCGCTGCATCTGAAACGTGGAATCGTATTCATCGTATTTATCGGGGTCGGTTCGTTTATTGGGTCACATGTGACCCCGTTGATCCCGCGCGATTTTTTTCGTTGGTTTTTAATTGGAGTGTCACCCATTTTATTACTGCTGATTTGGAACAAAAAACTTTGGATGCACGAGTTGCATGCGGTTCCTCGGGGCAACATCTGGTTAGCTGTAACCGGAACGGCTGTCGGGTTCTATGACGGATTCTTTGGTCCGGGCGGCGGAACCTTTATGTTGCTTGGATTGCTTTGGGTTGTTCGGATGCAGTTGTTGCCTGCGCTTTTGTTGTCTAAGTTGGCGAATACGGTTTCGGCCGGAGTAGCGCTTGGTTCGTTTGCATTTGGGGGATACGTCCACTGGGTTGATGGCTGCGTGATGGGATGCGGGATGTTGTTCGGTGCATGGTTGGGCGCCAAATATGCGACGAAAAAGGCAGAAAAAATTGTTCGCCCGGTTATGACGCTTGTTGTTTTGCTTTTAGTCCTTAGTTTGTTGCGTGTACACTAGGGAATGATCACTTCCCGGTAGTATGGATGCGAGGACAAAATGGTAGAACAGTTTCAAGCGGTACTAGATCCGATCATTCAAAAATTCACTACCGGAGATCATTACGCACAGGTTTGCGCCGCAAAGTTGGAATACTTTGAACGTTCAGGCGCGGTTCACGAAGATGATCCCGACTATGATCAGCGGATGAACTTATTTTTAAATTGGTATTTATTTGATCGAGACTTACCGGGCGTGGATTTACCGCCTATCGTTTTATATCATCGAACCGAGGCGCCTTTGCTGGATGCCAATCAACAAAAAATAGTAACCGCTTTTACGAAAACCCTTCATTCTCTATTTAGAATGAAAGGCAAGGCGTTGTTTGGTAGTGGATTAGTTGTAAAAGATTTGTTTTCTAAGAAAAAATATAAAGTTCAAAATTCAAATTTTGACGAGGCGTTTTCTTCGGGTGATGTGTTCGAAGCAAGGCTTGTTGCATATGACGGGAAAAATTATTTTTTAGACGGGTTCTGTTTTCACCCCCTTGAAACCGCCGGATACATATTGGATGAAGTCAAAAAGATCAGACACCAAGACCAAAGTCGCCACTTCAAGTTTATCCTGCAGCTTTCGGGTATGAAGCTAAAACACCAACGATTTTCGCATGTTGACGTGCGACACATCTATTCCGAACACTCGAAATTCTAGTTCTTTTTTCGTTACACCCTCCTGATTAAATGAATTTAATTTATAAAAAAAATAGCAAAAAAAGATTCATTCACAATTTTGATACTTGACTTATTTAAACAAACATTGTATAAAGTCCATGAATCGAGGTTTTTGTATGAACAAGTCTCTGCTAGTCCTGTCGCTTTCTGTTTTTGGTTTTGCGTGTGGTTACGGAACACCAGCCAGTTACTATGCAACAGGTTATAACTCACTCAGTCCTTATGGCACTTCACCTTACGGTGGTGTCAGCCCGTACGGCGGAATTAGTCCCTACGGTGGCATCAGCCCTTATGGTGGAGTTTCCCCTTACGGCGGGATCAGTCCTTATGGCTACGGTGGTGGCTATAATCCTTATGCAAGCTTGTACGGCTATAACAATTTGATGTGGAACGCTGCTACTCCAGGAGTCAACGTTGCTGCTCAATTAGTGAACGCTCCAGGCGTTTCTGCTGCACAAATTAAAGATGCAAATGGCCAAACAAAAACTCAGTTAACGGTTGAAAACTGTGAAACTGGATCAACACCAATTTATAAAAGTAATTCACTGATCGGCTGTAAGAAAGCCGCTACGTTGATGGCAAACCGCATACAAGGAACAACGGTATACAGCAAAAGCTGGGCTGTTGTTGCTGGCGATAAGATCACATTTGGTTTTCAAAATGGAATTCAAGTGCCTTATGTCACAGCATCTAGCTATGACTGTGGTGGTGCGACATTAGCGGATACGAAATGGCACAAGGTTCCGTTGCAAAATATTACTGTGAATATGCCCGACGGTTCTGTGTACCAAGGTAATTCGGTTACTTCGGCTGAACCAGTTGTGGTTTCACAAAGTGGCAACATGACCGTTACCATCGACGTATCTAAGTTCAAGGTTTCGTGTCCAGCTGCCACCGATGGCACGACGACAGCGATCAACAGCGTTCAATATGCTTTCCCAACGACTGCTGTACAGCTCGAACGTAGCGTCGACAAAAACGGGAATGCGTTACCGAATTCCTAAGCGCCTCGTTTAATAAATCAGTTTGAAGATGTCGGATTCAGTTCCGATTCTAGAATGCAAAGCCGAGAAGTCTTTTAGCAGGGCACTTCTCGGCTTTTGCACGTTTAGCAGTCCATTTTAAATTTTACTGAAATCAAATCGCCACAGGGCGGGTGCGCTGAAAAAGCGGATCGTCTTGGAATTGACCGTACATTTTAGCCAGCTGCAATAGTTCTTCTTCCCATTTCCACTCTGGAATTCGAAACGTGCAATAATCGAGCGCGATGACACAGTCCCACGCTGCTTGTGTCCATTTTGACTGAAAATAAAAGATTTCAGGACTGATTGTGTTCAGCGCGCGAAGCGTATCTTGAACCGATGCCAGATGATCTTGTGTCCAGCGTTCATTGGGGAATTCGTGTAAAGCTGTTTCCTGAAAATAAAGAACAGTGGATTGCATGACGCCCACGGCCCAAACCGAAGCCTGCCGCACGTCGCGCCGGTGGTTTGAAGCGGGCCACACTCCACCCCATTCTTCTTCAAGCATTTCTAATAGGGCGCCAGAATCAGAAACCCAACCCCAATCTGGGTGGTAAAGCGCCGGAACCAATCCCAACGGATTGTTGATGGCAAAATCATGTGGAGGTGAAAAAACTTCGATCATCTGTTCTTCGACCGGTATTTGCAGGCGGCTTAACACGACACGGATGCGGCGCGCGAACGGGGAACGTATGGATGCGATCAATCGGAACGGTTGCTGGCGATTCAACATAATTTTGCATAGAATGGATGAATAGAATGCTGAATCCAAGAAGAATCCTAGTAACCAAATTCCGCGCAATGGGCGACACGATCATGATGACCGCCGCGCTTGAAGAATTGCATCGGCACTTTCCACAGGCGCAGATTCACGCCGCTGTCACCGATCCATGGATCTGGTTGCTGGAAGGTTTTCCAGGGGTCACAAAACTTTGGCCAATCCACTGGCATGCCGATCGCGCTGCCCGAACGAAAGCGGCAACGCGCCTTGCTTTTCAGCTGCGTGGCGAACGTTACGACATTGTTTGCAGCTTTCATTCCAGCCCAGCTGCTGCGATGGTCGCGCTGTCGACTGGCGCGAAGGTGCGCGCCGTTCACTTTCATAGTTTCAAAGCAAAGAACATGCACACCACGGTCGATATTCCTGGCAAAGGAATCGTTAAACCGGTGATTGAACGCGACTTAGACACAGTCCGCGCCCTCGGTTTAGATGTTCCAGTCGGAGTGATGCCGAAAATTTTTCTGAAGCCAAGCGAAACCGACCTTGCGCTTGAAGAATTCAAATCCTGGCAACTCAAACGTCCGATCTTAGGCGTTGCGCTGGGTGCAAGTCGCTCTACGAAAATTTGGCCTATTCACCGTGCCGCTGAAGTCGCTAAACGTTGGGTCACGGATACGGGCGGAAGTGTTCTAGTGATCAGCGGGCCCGGGGAAGAAGAATTGAATGCAGAGTTTTTCCGATCGATTCCGCTAGACCCCAATTTTCAGCGATCGATTCAACTGATGAAACCGTGCCCAGTTCGCATTTTAGCTGCGCGCATTTCAGCGCTCGATGTGTTGGTCGGAAATGATTCTGGCCCGCGGCATTTGGCGACGGCGTTAGACGTGCCAACGGTGACCATTTTTGGTCCAGAACATCCATTAGAGTGGCATCCGTATCCACAGGATAAGCATCCCCGTTTGTTTATTGAACCGCTGCATTGCCGCAATAATCAAGAACCCGGTTCGCCACCGTGGTGCGGAATTAGTGAATGCGTGATCGAGGCGCATCAGTGCATGACCCGCATTTCAATAGACGAAGTGTACGAACAATGTCTGCGTGTGCTCAAAGAATTTCCGAAACCTGCCAATGCAACAACCTAAAATTTCTGGATTTTCGATTCTTAGGAATGGTGTGAAATTCGACTATCCTTTTTTAGAGTCCTGGAAATCCCTTTTGCCGCTAGTCGACGAATTGGTTGTGGTGATTGGTGAATCCGAGGATGAAACCTTGTCACAAGCAAACCAATTTGCGAAAAGTGAAGGCCTTGGAAAAGTGCGTATTGTCGAATCAAAGTGGCCAATCGAGGATTCCAAACAATTGAATTCAGGAAAAATATTGGCCGATCAAACAAACCAGGCGCTTGGTCTGTGCCTGAATGATTGGTGTTTTTATTTGCAAGCAGATGAAGTGTTGCATGAAAAAGATTATGCAGCGATTGAAAGCTTGCGCGGTTTGCTTGCCCAGAAAAATAATCTGGAGGCGGTTGTATTTCAATATGTTCATTTATACGGAAGCTTTGATGTCGAACAAAAAAGCCGAAGTGTTTATCGCCGTGAAATCCGCATGATTCGGAAAAGTTCGGGTGCGCGAAGTATTGGCGATGCTCAAAGTTTTCGAAAAATAAACGGTGACAAACTG
>Ga0206824_10291_pt1 | contig 13742 bp, 18 predicted proteins | sample Alteio_BWOrgCont_82_FD_152874 | JGI IMG/M metagenome (GOLD analysis project Ga0206824, IMG submission 152874) | Enriched cells from forest soil in Barre Woods Harvard Forest LTER site, Petersham, Massachusetts, United States -... | ecosystem: Environmental > Terrestrial > Soil > Temperate forest >...
GGTGGCGGAGCGGAAGGATGCGGAGGGATGGTTCGAGGTTTCGACGATGAAGGAGCCTTTCCGCGTGGAGGGCAAGAAGACGATGGGATATGAGCTGGTGGAGCAGCTTGGATGGGAGTATCCCGATGCGGTGTTTTACCCCACGGGCGGCGGCGTGGGGCTGATTGGGATCTGGAAGGCGTTTGAGGAGATGGAGCGGCTGGGGTGGGTTAAGGCCGGTGCAAAAAGACCGAAGATGATTGCGGTGCAGGCGGCGGGGTGTGCGCCGATGGTGAAGGCGTTTGAAGAAGGCGCGAATGTGAGCCAGATGTGGCAGGGCGCGGAGACGCTGGCCGCGGGGTTGCGCGTGCCGAAGCCATATGGCGATGCGGTGATGCTGAAGATCCTTCGCGAGAGTGGCGGGACGGCTGTGGCGGTGACGGATGCCGAGATTTTTGCGGGGCTGCGTGAGTGGGCTCGCGAAGAAGGAATGATGCTGTGCCCGGAGGGCGCGAGCATGATGCCTGCTTATGAGCGGCTGGTGAAGGAAGGGTTTTTGGCGAAGACGGATCGTGTGGTGCTGTTGAATACGGGGACGGGGTTGAAGTATACGGATGTGATTGCGGAGGCGATGGGGTTGAAGCGGTGACAGATTGCAGGTGACGTAATCGCTATTGGAACGGGTGCTATTGCGGCCCCGGTGCGTGTGGGCTCTTGCCGAGCAGCTCAATTTGCCCTGTGGTTACGTGCGCGTGGAGTTTGTACTCGCCGTCTGCATTTTGCTTTTTGACGCTATCGAAAAATCCGCCCCTGCCCTCGCCGTAGACCGGTGCGTTTACCTGGCCGATGCTGACGGAGACATCTACATCTTTGTAGTCCCACTTGTGCGCAGCAGTGATCGTGATCTGTCCGGCGTAGAGTTCAAGGTCTTTATCTCCTACAATTTCGTCTACCTTGATCTGTCCGGCTGGCATTTGGGCGCGTAGGTTGATCTTGCGAGGCACCTCGATACGGATCTGGAGGCCGTTGTGGTTAAGATGCTCTCCGTCGATTGTGAGTTTGGATTGAGTGGGAGTTCCAGACAAGTGAAGACGGGTGCGTGTGACGCTGTCGGAATTCTCGGACTTGCATGAGACGCGAATCCCCTCCTGGTCTGTGCCGACTATATCAATGCCCGCAGGCCGGGAGTCGATTGTGAGTACCGCGCCTGACTGGAGTTGACCATTCAGCGCTTGGCCGCACTGGACTGTGTTCTGAGAAACAGGCGACTGAGAAAAGGCGGCCCAGTTGCCGGCGAAGATAGCGAGGCCGGCGGCGATCCGAAGGGTCTTCATATCTCCCGTTACGTTTGGACTGGAGAGAATGTTCCCGAAGGGATGAACTTTGCTCAGTAAGATGGACGCATGGCGAAGGTTGTTTATCTGGAGAGGGTTGCGCTGGTGGGCGGCGTATTGCTGCTGGCGGCGGGGATTGCCTGCGGGCTGATGGGGCTGCGCGAGATTGGCGTGATTGTGCGATGGCTGGGTGTGGCGGCGCTGATTGTGTTTGCGGTGCGGCGGCCTTCGCTGATGGTGTGGACGTTTCTGGCGATGGTGGCTGGCGTGGAGCTGGGTGTGGACGCGCCGGGGATTGCGGCGCAGGTGCGGCTGCCGGGGGATCTGTTTCTGCGGCTGGTGAAGATGATTGTGGCTCCGCTGCTGTTTGCCACGATGACGACGGGGATTGCTGGGCATAGCGATCTGAAGTCGGTGGGGCGCGTGGCAGTGAAGGCGTTGATCTATTTCGAAGTGGTGACCACGCTGGGGCTTCTGATTGGTGCTGTCGCGATGAATTTGTCAGGCGCGGGATGGGGATTGGCGGTGCCTGCGGAGGCGGGTGTGGCTGTGCAGGCTGCTGCGGCGCCGCAGGGCTGGCAGGAGTTTGTGCTGCATATTTTTCCGGAGAATATTGCACAGGCCGTGGCGCAGGATCAGATTTTGCAGGTGGCGGTGTTTGCGCTGTTATTTGGTGTGGCGCTGGCGTTGGTGAGTCCTGAAAAGCGCGCGCCGCTGATGGGCGTGTTGGAGGGGCTGGCGGCGGTGATGTTTCGGCTGACCAAGATCATCATGTATCTGGCTCCGCTGGCGGCGGGTGCGGCGATTGCGTACACGGTGGGCAAGATGGGCGTAGGGACGCTGCTGCCGTTGGCGAAGCTGGTAGGGACGTTTTACGCGGGGCTGGCGGTGTTTTTGCTGCTGGTGATGTTGCCGACGCTTTGGATCTTTCGGATTCCGGTGCGGAGGTTTTTGCAGGCGGCAGGTGAGCCTGCTGCGATTGGGTTTGCGACGACGACGAGCGAGGCGGCGCTGCCACTGGCGATGGAGCGGATGGAGGAGTTTGGGGTTCCGCGCTGGATTGTGTCGTTTGTGATTCCCACGGGGTACAGCTTTAATTTGACGGGCTCATCGCTTTATTTGTCGATGGCGGCGGTGTTTGTGGCGCAGGCTGCGGGAATTCATCTGAGTGTCGGGCGGCAGATTGAGATGCTGCTGGTACTGATGGTGGCGAGCAAGGGCGTGGCCGGGGTTCCGCGAGCTGTGCTGGTGGTGCTGCTGGCGACGGCAGCGAGCATCGGGCTGCCGAGCGGGCCGATTTTGCTGATTCTGGGTGTGGATACGGTGATTGATATGGGGCGGACGATGCTGAATGTGCTGGGGAATTGTTTGGCGAGTGCGGTTGTGGGGAAGAGCGAGGGAGAGCTTTCGGCCGTCAGCTCTCAGCTTTCAGTTTGATGGTGAGGTATCCGGCACTCGGCTTGCTTAACGTCCTTAGGAGGGTTTTGTGTTTAAGAGGCGATGGTTGTGGTTTGGAAAACTCATCTCGGATGATGGCTGCGAAATCTCCTACGCCCATAAGAGTGTTTATTTTCGCGACAGTCGCGGTAAGTTCGAGTTTCCGTACGAGGATGGTTTTCTTTTCCCAAGTCCATTTCAAGTTGCAGGAGAGCCGGTATCGCTGAACCAATCTGAGATTGACCAGATGGTTGAGCGCGTCGTTGACGGTATTAAATCCGACGGTCTTCCCGTGAGCGTGTTTTCTAACCAGGTTAGGATCCTGGCATTGAAGTGCTGAAAGAAGAAGTGGAATCGAGGTATCATCATCAGTATGGCAACGACTCGCATCTCCGAGGCTGAGGCAATTCGCGACATCGCGGGTCTGCTGGCGCGCGCCTATGAGGGCGAGGAGATCGTTATCGAAAAGGACGCCGCGCCCGCCGTGGTGCTGCATAAGGCCGAGCCGTCGCGCCGCTCCATCTCTGAATCCATTGCGCTGGCTGAGGCCCGCACACGTGAACTGGGCTATAAGCCTGTGATGGATGCCGAGTTCGCCGCCGACCTGGAGGAGATCATTCGCAACCGCAAGCCGCGCGATACGTCGGCATGGGATTAACCGGGTGGGTCTGATTCTCGATACCAGTATTCTGATTGAAAGTGAGCGACGGAAGGAAGGTGTCGAAGATATCCTTCGCCGTATTCGCTCCTCGCATGGCGAGATCGACTTAGCTATCTCGACAGTCAGCGTTGTCGAGTTGACTCACGGAATCTACCGGGCTAAAACTGATGCCGATCGGGAGAGGCGGCGCGTCTTTGCCGAGAGCGTCTTTCATGACCTGATCGTGCAGGCTGTGACACTAGAGGTGGCACAGCTTGCAGGGCGCATCGAGGGCGAACAGGCGGCCAGAGGAATCACAATTGATTTCGAGGATTTGGTTATCGGGGCGACCGCCTTGCATATCGGCTTCGGTGTGGCAACGATCAATGTCCGGCACTTCCAGTGCCTTCCCGACCTGAGTGTTGTTGCGCTCTGATTTTCTAACGTACACGGATGTAGTAGGGGTCTTGGATTTCGTATGAGTAAGCATTCTTTTGATGCCACAGTACAGAAGAGCGAGAAGCCTGGCGGGTGGACTTATGTCATCTGGCCTTTGTCTGTGGAAGTGTTTGGGACTCGCGGGCTGGTGAAGGTTACTGGGACCGTGGATGGCGTCGCCTTTGAGAGCTCATTTATGGCGTTGGGAGATGGCCGGCATAAGCTACCGATCAAGCGGGAGATACTTGATTCGTTACATAAGGACGTTGGTGACAGTGTCCATATCGTCGTCGAGAAGCGCTCTGAGTAGTTGCGAGTGGTTCGCTGGCAATTCCCTCTCGACACGAAATGCCCAGCATGCTATCGCAGACGTAAGATGGCTGTACGGACAAAATCCATAGATGAACCTTGATGATTCTAGCGCCGCAGCGGGGTCTGGGATAAAAGCAGCATGCCCGACCGTCCGAGCTTTCTTTTCCGATTACGAACCTCCATTCGATGCAGTTCCGATTGTGCAGAGAATACTTAATTCTGTTCCCCAGAAGTACCTGGTTGGGCTACGAGAGGTGGTGCTCACGAATGCGAGTGGCCTCTCCCGAAAGCTACGCAGGAGCGTCACTAAATCGCGGGGGCGTAAGGTGAGGTTCGATAAGGCAGCGGGTCTATATCACCCGGCTTTCAATGGAAGGGCTGCATGGATTGAGATTTTCCTAGACAACACATTGCGAGGATGGGAAAGCGGATGGTGGCTGCGAATTCCGCTTATTCGCGAGGGCAAGCTTGCCGATGTACTATTCCACGAAATTGGCCACCACATACATTTCACTTGCCGTCCGGAGCATCGCGAGAGGGAAGATGTCGCCGACGTTTGGCTGGTCCGCCTTCGAGACAATTACAATCGGCAACGCTTTCGCCGGTTCGCAGGATTCATTCGGTTCATTCGAGCTTTGCTGGGTCCATTCATTGATCACCAGCGAGAGAAGCTGATGTTGCGGATGCTTCAGGGAGGATCGATTTCGCGCGCGGAGTATGAAGAGGAAATGGGCAAGAGCAAACCTGGAAAGGTGTCGGTTCGACAGTAGCGAGCGTATGACCGGCTAATCGGAAATTACTCTTTTCGAATCGTTCACACGCCGAACTGGCGTATATGGCTGACCGCAGCTCGGGCTTACGTGGAGGCCGAGCTAGCGGTCAAGGTGTCCTGGTAGGCGCTCTCAATAAACCGTTGGAGGACTCCGATCGTAGTGCTCCAATAAAATTGCCAGTGCTCGAATGCCGATTTTGCTGGGAAATTGGAGGTGTTGATGGTCAACAACGTTGAGTTTTCATCCGCTTGCGCCATGCGAAATTCGATGATCGTGTAGTTCTCCGCTTTGTCAGCCAATCTGGATATCGAACTCAGATGGCTGTATCGAAGAATCGAATGCGGCTCGAACTCGAGAACTGTACCTTTGTTCTCGAAGTGGACATTATTGTGATGTCCCTTGACGATGATTGGGCTTCCGACTTTCCAGTCAGTGGCAATCTCGATCTGCATTACCGGCTCAGCTATCCACTGCTTCATCGAATCGATATCAGTCAGTGCATGCCACGCCTCCGAAGGTGGAGCCTGGATCGTAGCGGAATTCTGAATTACCTGAGTCATCGATTTGCAGTATAGAGCAAGGCGTGAATCCTGAAGCAGAACGAGGTGGTTGCATCTGTTTTACGAAGACCCTTTGTGCGACATTACTGCGCAACGCGCCAGGGGGAAACGGAGCTCCAGGTCTTCAGGCTGGCGGTGGCCCATTCATTGGATTTGTCGGTATGACAGGAAGTACAGGGATTTGGTATACCCGACTTCGCAGTGTCACTCGGGGAAATAAATCTAAACGTGTGAGCGTGAACGTAATTGTCTTTGATCGTCTGCTCGATCTTCGGCATGTGGCACGCAACGCATTGGCTCCCGGCGCTGTTTTCTGCATGGTGAGTATGCTGAGAAACAGTTCCTTTCAGCCCGGCGGGATTGTTCTTGGTATGGCAAGAAAGGCAGAGCTGGTTGCCCTTTGCAATCAGGCTCGCCGTGTTCTGATTGCTGTGTACATCGTGGCAGCTTGAACACCGGATTTCTCGGTGATACATATTGCTTTGCACGAAATCGTTTCCCTGCATCCGGTTCTTGTGCGCTGTCATATCTGCGTACTGATAGAAATTCGTCGTTCCGGGTTTGAGGTCTTCGAGTTTCCAGTAATCGGCAAGGCGCTGGCCGGGCATGAAACCTACCGGCCAGTCGTAATACTTGCCTGAGATTGGATTGCTAAGCGGTCGCCCCTGGCTGTGACATTGGATGCATGTGTCGTTGCCCCGTACATAATCCAGCTTGTCAGGATTTATGATGTTCTGCCTGGTCGGGTGGGCGACGTGCACGCTGCCCGGTCCGTGGCACTTTTCGCAGCCTACATTCCACTCGGTTACCTGTTTTGTCTCGATGTTGTAATTAACCGAATGACAGCCATCACAAGTGGGGCCGGTCGGTCGGTCGAAATTGGTTGCCCCATAGAAGCCAACCCACCAATCGGTGCCCGCTTCTACGTGATACGGAAGCCACTGGCTTTTTTGAATATCCCACTGTGCGGGGAGCGGGTAATAATCATCACCCCGCTTGGTAAAGTAGCGTTGCTTCCAGCGGCTCCCGTAGACGAAAGCCACTTGACCGATGTCAAAAGTGACTATCGGATTCGCATGTGTGAAGTCTCCAAGAACAGCCTCGGGATGAGCCTTGGGGTCGCGGACCACGTTCGCCATGCGGGTTTGCTTCCAGCCTTTGTAGGCTTCTGCGTGGCATTTCTGACAGCTCTCTGAACCAACAAAATGGGCTGGACTCTGGCTGAACGCTGAAACGGAAAATCCCAGCAAAAAGACGATCCAGAGCGCAGGTTGCCGTATTTTGCCAAGTGCATGCAGCCATCCCCTCGTCTTATCGCAATACCTGTTCATACGGCCCTCACCGGGCAATTCTGGCATGGATGCAAAAACCGATTGTCACCCCTTTGTCAGACCGCCTGCCGGTCAGGAGATTGGTTGCAGAACCATCCGGCCGTAGGCGATGAACGCTAGGAGTAGGCCGAATACGGTGCTGAGGATCGTGGGTACAGGAGTGCGGCGAGGACTTGCATGACCCGTAACAGGATGTTCATTTAGCGGCGGACGAATCTGCGATCCAGGATTTCGTATTGGCCGCTGGCTACGCGAGCGATGGCTTCGGTGTAGGCTAGGTGCTCTTCGGCGAGGATGCGGGCGGAGAGGGATTCGGCTGTGTCTTCGTCTTGGACTTCGATGGCGCGCTGGAGGATGATGACGCCGTGGTCGAGGTGCTCGTCGATGAAGTGGACGGTGCAGCCGGCGATTTTTACTCCGTAGTTGAAAGCCTGGTGCTGGGCGTCGAGGCCGGGGAATGCGGGCAGCAGCGAGGGATGGATGTTGAGGATGCGGTTGGGGAGCGCGGCTACGAATTCGGGTGAGAGCAGGCGGAGGTAGCCCGCGAGGATGACGAGGTCCACGTTGTGATCGCGCAGGCAGGCGAGGACGTCGGCGTCGTGTTCGGCGCGTTTACGGCCTTTGGAGATGAAGAGTGCGGTGGGAAGGCCGAGTTCTTTTGCGGAGGTTAGGCCGCCGGCGTCGGCGATGTTTGAGATGACTACGGCGATTTCTACGTTGGGGAGTTTGCCGGCGCGGATGGATTCGGCAATGGCGAGGAAGTTGGAGCCTCGGCCGGAGAGCAGAATGCCGAGTTTGAGTTTGGTTGGCGTTGGTGATTCCAAAACGTTCCTCACGCGGATTTCAGTTATCTCACATCTCAGAATCGAGATGTGGGGCACCCAGCATTTCGGGTGTGCTGGCGAAAAGCAGAAACAAAAACAACCGCAGGTCCTTCGACTTCGTTTCGCGCATGGCGCGAAACTTCGCTCAAGATGACAGTGTAATGGGTGTCAGATGTAATGGACTTTGCGGTCGCCTTTGATTACGCGGCCGATTACGTGGAATTTTTCTTCGGAGCGGTCGAGCAGGTTTTTGGCGCGTGTGAACTTGTCGGCGGGGATGGCGGCGATGAGGCCGATGCCCATGTTGAAAGTCCGCATCATCTCGTCTTCAGAGACCTGGCCGAGCTGGCGGAGGTGCTCGAAGATGGGAAGCACGGGCCAGGAGCCGATTTCGATCTGCGCGGCGGTGCTTTTGGGTAGGATGCGCGGGAGATTTTCCGTGATGCCGCCGCCGGTGATGTGGGCCATGCCAGTGGTGAGGCCCGCAGCTACGAGCTTCTGGATGACGTGGAGGTAGCTGCGGTGCGTCTTCATGAGCGCTGTGCCGGCTTTTTCTTTGATGGCGGTCACGTATTGGGTGGGCTTGTAGCCGGCGACTTCAAAGAGGAGCTTGCGGGCGAGCGAGTAACCATTGGTGTGCAGGCCGGTGGAGGGCAGTCCGATGAGGACGTCGCCGGGCTTGATGGTTTCTCCGGTGACCATCTTGTCGCGGTCCACGGCACCGACGATGAAGCCGGCGAGGTCGTATTCGCCGTCGGAGTAGAAGCCGGGCATCTGCGCGGTTTCACCGCCGATGAGGGCGCAGCCGTTGGCTTTGCAGGCTTCGGCGAGGCCGGTGACAACGGATTCGATGACGGCGGGGTCGAGCTTGCCGGTGGCGAGGTAATCCAAGAAGAACAAAGGCGTCGCGCCCTGGACGGCGATGTCGTTGACGCAGTGGTTGACGAGATCGGCGCCGACGGTGTGGTGGCTGTCGAGCTCGAAGGCGATTTTGAGCTTGGTCCCTACGCCGTCCGCGGAGCTGACGAGGATGGGGCTTTTGAACTTTTGCAGGTCGAGGCGGAAGAGCGCGCCGAAGCCACCGATGCCGCCGAGGACGTTGCGGTTGAAGGTTTTTTGCGCGAGGTACTTGATGCGGTCCTTGGCGCGGTCGCCAGCGGAGATGTCAACGCCGGAGTCGGCGTAGGTGACGGACTTGGGGCGGGATTCAGGCACAGGCGGAGGCTTTCTGCAGGTAGGATGGCGGGCCGGGTTGGCGCGGCCGGAAAGGTTGATTTTAGCAAAAGGAAGCGGAGCCAGCTGGTTAGCAAAGGCAGAAGCAGGTCCTTCGACTCACCACCCACAGGCTGAAGAAAGCGCCTGTGGCCCCGTTCGCTCAGGATGACACTCTTACTTTTGTGGAGGAGCGAGAGGATTGTCCCAGTGGATAACAGTGGGGTCGAGGCCGGTGGGGGACCAGGCTTTCACGATGGCTTCGCCGATTTTGGCCAGGGTGATCTGGCCTTCGTTGTCGCCGGTCCAGCGCTGGTTTTCGTTGTCGAAGGTGTAGGCGGCGATGACGATGAGGCCGGATTTTGAGGCGATGATGGCGACGTCGGCGCGGACGCGGTCGAGCGCGCCGGTTTTATTGCCGATGGCGGAGCCCAGCTCGCTGGTGTCGAGGGCCTCGATGTAGCGCGGGAGGCCGTCGCGGTCCTGCTGGACGCGGAGCATTTTCAGGATAGTTCCGCAAATAGGGCCATCCTGCGGCAGCGCTGGTGAATTGTCGAGCGGGAGATTGCAGGTCACTAAGCGCGTCATGATTTCGGCCATCTCGTGCGGGGTGGTTTTACCGAGGCCGAATTTTGGCTGGTCCGCGGGCATGGGGCCGGTGGCGGGCTTGTAGACCTTTTTGTAGAGCCAGGTCTGGTGGAGACCGGCTTGCTGAATGGTCTTGTCGATGTGATCGAGACCGAGGCGATCGATGGCCATGTTGGTGGCGGTGTTGTCACTGAGCGTGACCATGAGGTGCAGGACGTCGCGGAGGGTGAGCGGGAGCGGGGTGTCGAGCTGGCCGATGATACCGGAGCCGGGGACCTGGTTTTCATGTGTCAGGACTAGCTTTTCGTCGAAAGAGGCTTTGCCTGCGCGGATCTGCTCGGCTGCGTCGAGCAGAATGGCGAGCTTGATGGTGGAGGCTGTTTGGACGGGCAGATCGGGTGAGAGGGATGCGGTTTGGTGGGTGCGGAGGTTTTCGGCGTAGAGGGCCACTTTGCCGTGATGGGCGGCGGCAATTTTTTCCAGCTCCTGGACTAGAGGTGTGTCTTGTTGGGCGAAGGCGGGGATGACAGCCAGAACAATCGCTGCGAAGAGTAAAACTCGGGACATGGGGTTATGTTAGGGCAGGGGCAAGGGAACAGGGATAGAGAAAAAATAACAACAAATGCTTCGGGCTGGCAGTATTGGTATCCCAGGTCTCAAAAGCGAGACCTGGGGCACCCGGCACCCGGCGTTCAGATTATGAAGCGGAATTTTTCTCATCTGCATGAGTGAAGGTGATGGAGGCGGAGTTGATGCAGTAGCGCAGACCGGTTGGCTTTGGGCCGTCGGGGAAGACGTGGCCGAGGTGGCCGCCGCATTTTGCGCAGGTTACTTCAACGCGGCGCATGCCGTAGGTGTTGTCTTCGTGCTCGACGATGGATTTGGAGTCGGCGGGGATCATGAAGGCAGGCCAGCCGCAGCCGGAGTCGTACTTGGCGCCGGAGGTGAAGAGCAGCGCTCCGCAGCCTGCGCAGTGGTAAGCGCCGGATTCGAAGTTGTATTCGAGCGGGCCGGTGTAGGCGCGTTCTGTGCCTTTTTCACGCAGAACGTGGTACTGGAGCGGGGTGAGCTGCTCGCGCCATTCGGCTTCGGATTTTTCAATTTTTTCGGAAGTGTCAGACATAAATATCTCCGGTGGATTGGATGCGCGAAAGCCGGTGTGGACGCGAGCAGGGTGAGAAGCAGGTCCTTCCCTCCGCCTGAAATACGGCTACGGTCAGGATGACGGGCATTTGTTTGTTTATTCGACTTCGGCGATGAATTCTATTTCTACGAGGATGTCGCCGGGCAGGCGGGCGGCCTGGATGGTTGTACGGGCCGGTGGCGGCGTGCCTGCGGGAGCGAGGTACTTGGCGTAGATGGCGTTCATGGCGGTGAAGTTGGTGATGTCAGAGAGGTAGACGTTTGCTTTAACGACCTTGTCGAAGCTGGTGCCTGCGGCTTCAAGAATGGCCTTGAGGTTTTCGAGGGTGCGCGTGGTCTGCTCCTCGATGCCGCCGGGGACGATTTTGCCGGTGGCGGGGTCGAGTGGTCCCTGGCCCGCGGTGAAGAGCAGTTTGCCGGTGACGACGACGCCCTGCGAGTAAGGACCAATGGCGGCGGGGGCGTTGGGGGTGGAGATAATTTGCTTGCTCATGGGGAGATTTTAGCGGAGTTAGCCCGTTAGGGCTTTTGTGGTATCCCAGGTCCCAACAGCAGGGACCTGGGGCACCCAGCATTGCAATGGAACGAGCAAAAAACAGAAGAAGGTTCTTCGCCTGACCTGCGTCAACGCCAGATGGCGAGGACGCCGCCGGTGAGGGTGGTGCCGATGAGCCAGTAGCCGGCAACGATGGCGAAGTAGGCGAAGGGACGGCCTTCATAGATGCGGTGCGAATAGAGCATGCCGGCGATGAAGCCCAGCCAGCAGAGGAAACCGATAAAGGCGCCGCGCTCGAAGCTGGGTGCGTGTGCCCAGAGGACGATGTGGGCCAGGACGAACGAGAGTAGAAGGTTTCCGATGAAGGAGGAGACCATGCCGTGGACCATGCCTTTTGGCTTTTCGCCCATGGGACGGCCGACGATGGCGGCCCAGGGTTTGGCGAAGAGCAGGGGCGAGAACCAGAGTGCGCCGAGAATCCAGAAGCCGATGGCTGTGACGAGGATGGCCCAGAAGTTGAATAGGTGCTGAAGGTGTTCCATAGCGGCGGCCTTTCAAGAGCGGAATTTCGGGGAGGGATTGAGGGTTGCGCGAAGGGCAGTCGTGTGTCAAGGAAAATGCTACTTGCGCTTCAATGTTTCCAGCTCGTCGAGGGTTCGGGGCCAGTCGGAGCCGAGCAGGCGTGAGAGACCGCGGTCCGCGAGGAGCTTGCCGCCGGTCTGGCAGGTGGGGCAGTAGTTGGTTTCGTTATCCGCATACTGTATGCGCTGGATGGGTGAGCCACAGCGCGGGCAGGGCTGGCCAAATTTGCCGTGCGTGGCCATCTCCGGGCGGAAGGCCGTCACTTTTTCCGGGAAGGATGTGGCGGCTTCGGCGTTGAAGCGGTTGATCCAGAGTGTGAGTGTCTCGCGGGTTGCGTTGAAGAGGCGCTGCCATTGTTCGTCTGTCATCTTGTGCGTTTGCAGGATGGGCGAGAGCTTGGCGGCGTGGAGGATTTCGTCTGAGTAGGCGTTGCCGATGCCGCTGACGATGCGCGGGTCGGTGAGGGCACGCTTGAGGGTGCGGTTTTCACGGGTGAGCGCGTTGCGGAAGCCTTCGAGGTTGGTGGAGAAGACCTCGATGCCGCCCGGGTCGATGTCGTCGAGCGCTTCTTCACTGCCGAAGACGTAGAGCGATGCGCGGCGCTTGGAGCCGGCTTCTGTGAGGATGAGAGTGCCGTCCGAAAAGTCCAAGGCGAGAAGCCCTACTTTACCCGGGAGCTTGGCGAGCGGCGGCTTCCAGTGCAGTCGGCCCGCGATCATGAGATGGAGGACTAGCCAGAGATCGCCTTCGAGACCGATGGCTATGCGCTTGCCGATGCGGCGCAGCGCGGTGACTGTGCGGCCTTCTGCGGATTCGAGCGGTGGCATGACGGTGCGGAGTAAGAAGATGGAGCCGACGCGGACGTGTTGAAGCTTTTGCCCGAGGATGCATGCTTCGAGCGCGGTGATGTAGGCGGAGATGTCGGGTAGTTCCGGCATTGATCTCAGATTGTATGCGGAGTGCGCAAATATGCGTGATAGGCTTGGCTTACTTTTAGCGGAGAGCCTGCATGATTTGCATACAGAAGTTTCCTTCTATGGTTATGTGCGTCTTGGTGGTGATGATGGCGGGACGCGCTGTTGTTGCGCAGCAGACGAAAGCTTGCTCAGCGACGGATGCGGATAAGCCGGCGGTTGCGGAGATTCTGCGGACGATGTATGTTGCGGCGATGAAGAATGATGTGGCTGGGTTTGATGCGTTGCTTGCGCCGGGCTTCTACATGTATGACAACGGTCTTAGGTATGAAGGCGACGAGATCATGACCAAGGTGATGCCGTCGTATACCCAAAGGGGATTTAAGTTTGTGTGGTCTGTGCAGGAGCCGGTGGTGGAGGTGGACTGCAATACGGCTTGGATTACGTATGTAAATAGGGGTTCGATTACGCAGCCGGATGGGATGAAAGCGGATCAGTCCTGGCTTGAGTCGGCGGTGCTGGAAAAGCGGGATGGGCGCTGGCTGCTGCGTTTTTTTCACTCGACGCGCGCGGCGCACTGAGTTGGGGCGGCGATATACTGCTTCCCAACGGCATCATGAAGCGCCACGTCCTCATCTTCGGTCTGGTTGGCGGACTGCTCATTGCCATTCTTCAATACACTGAATACCGCTTCATAGTCATCGAGCACTCCGTTGAGCTTTATGGCGCGCTGGTCGCCATCCTTTTTTCGGCCTTCGGAATCTGGCTGGGGCTGCGCATTACGCGCAGGCGGGAAACCGTTCGCGAAACGGTGGTGGTGAGGGAAGTGTTTGTGCCAGCTGAAGCGCCTGCGCTTCAACCCTTTGCTCCCGATGCCGCCCGGCAACAGACTCTCGGCATCACGGCGCGTGAGCTCGAAATCCTCAATCTGGTTGCCAGCGGCTTGAGCAATCGCGAGATCGCCACTCAGCTTTTTGTTTCTGAAAATACGGTGAAGACGCATTGCGCTCGTGTCTTCGATAAGCTCGGGGCCGCGCGGCGTACACAGGCCGTCCAGCGCGGCAAGGAGATGGGGCTGCTGCCGTAATTCAAGTCATTCGAAAGTACGATTTATGCCTAATTCGCGCAAAATCATGCGAAAGTATGACGACATCCGGGTCCGTTCGATCGCATGGTGAG
>Ga0206824_10274_pt2 | contig 13738 bp, 6 predicted proteins | sample Alteio_BWOrgCont_82_FD_152874 | JGI IMG/M metagenome (GOLD analysis project Ga0206824, IMG submission 152874) | Enriched cells from forest soil in Barre Woods Harvard Forest LTER site, Petersham, Massachusetts, United States -... | ecosystem: Environmental > Terrestrial > Soil > Temperate forest >...
ATGTACGTTCCGGTTTGCTGAGTGATGTTCAATTGTTTGAGAAATATCCAACAAAGTACCGGGCAGATATGAAAAGATTTTCCCGATGGATGCGTGGCGATTGGCAGATTTTTCCTTGGTTTTTACCTTTTTTTCCCGGCACAGGAAAACATAGCGATCGAAACCCTCTTTCAGGATTATCGCGCTGGAAAATATTTGACAATATCAGGCGTAGCCTTGTTCCTGTGGCACTTACCATTATGATTTTATGGGGTTGGCTTATACTGCCATCTTCATTCTTTTGGACAATTGCGGTTTCAGCAATTATTATTATTCCAATTATTATTACCACTATTTGGGATACTATCCGGAAACCGAAAGATATAATCTTCAAGCATCACGTTAAAAACTCCGTTCATAACATCTCGGAGATTTTTACAAAAACTTTATTTAGCCTTATTTGTCTGCCATACGAAGCGTTTTCTAATTTAAAAGCCATACTTATTACACTATGGAGAATGCTTATTACACGAAAAAAATTGCTGGAATGGAATCCCTCATCTAATGATATGGTTCTTAAAGAAACGGGGTTGCTTGCTTCTTATTTTTCCATGTGGGTTGAGCCTTTTCTTGGTTTAATGGTATTGGATTATTTAGGCACCTATTTTCCAATAAAACTTATCATAGCAGCGCCCATTATATTGCTTTGGTTTATTGCACCTTTTATTACCTGGTGGACAAGTAAGCCACTGGCAAAACCGGTGTCAAAACTAACGCATGAACAAAATATTTTTCTCCGGAAAATGGCCCGTAAAACCTGGAATTTTTTTGAGCGTTTTGTTTCCATTGAAGATAATTGGCTGCCGCCTGATAATTTCCAGGAACAGCCTGCGGAACTAATTGCACACCGTACATCGCCCACCAATATTGGGCTTTCTTTGCTTTCAAGTTTGTCTGCATGCGATTTTGGGTATATAACCACCGGTCAACTTATTGAACGGACAACAAACACAATAAGCACCATGAACAAAATGGAGCGCTACAAGGGCCATTTTTATAATTGGTACGATACCGAGTCATTGGAACCGTTAACTCCTAAATATATTTCTACAGTGGATAGCGGAAATCTGGTTGGTTCTTTGCTGGTATTACGGCAAGGTTTATTGGCGCTTCCGCACAAAAGAATATTGGGGCTAAAAATATTTGAAGGACTAAGGGATACACTGAATGCCCTTATAGCTACTTTAGATTCAAAAGAGGCCCAATTGCTGAAACAACTTAGAATAGATTTAGATGAAGCCTGCGACTGTTATACTATTACCCGCTACGAAGTAAAATATTACATGGGCGTATTGACAAAAAACTTTGCTTCCATAATTGATGTATTAACGGAGGAGAGAAGCAGTGAAACCTATTGGTGGAAAATTTTGCTGAAAGAACAAATAGAAAATATAAATAAGGATTTTGAAATTTATACTCCTTGGTTTTTGTTAATGAATGCTCCGCCTAAGTTTATATCGTTTCTGTCTAAAGATATAAATTCTACTTGGATAGAACTTTTAAAAGCAGCAAGAGAACTGCAAACAGAAGCGGGAAAATATAAAGCTGCTGAAAATACTTCTATAGAAAATGAATGGCTTCAGTCATTTCAAACATCGTTAGCCAAATCCATCCGCCAGGTGGAAGAACAGATAACAGCAATTGAAAACCTTGCCCAGGAATGTAATGAACTGGCAGATGTCGAATTGAGTTTTTTTGTTTGACAAGGTAAGTAATCTATTTACCATTGGGTACAATGTTCAGGAACATAAAATGGATGCGAGCTTTTATGATCTGCTTGCCTCTGAAGCCAGATTATGTGCCTATATAGGTATTGCTCAAGGCAAACTACCGGAAGAATGTTGGTTTGCATTAGGTAGGTTACTTACTAATGTTAATGGAGAATCTATTCTTCTTTCCTGGTCAGGCTCTATGTTTGAATATCTTATGCCTCTTTTAATAATGCCAACTTATGAAAACACACTTCTTGACCAAACATATAAAGCAGTTGTAGAATGGCAAATTGAATATGGCAAAAAAGTAGATCTGCCCTGGGGAATTTCAGAGTCCGGGTACAATATGGTAAATGCCAATTCGAATTATCAATATCGTGCATTTGGTGCTCCGGGTTTGGGTTTAAAGCGTGGCCTTGAAGATGATACTGTTATTGCACCCTATGCATCGGCGCTCGCACTCATGGTGTCACCCGAAAAAGCATGTAGAAACCTGGAACTGCTTAGCGAAAACGGGCTGGAAGGAAGATACGGATTTTATGAAGCTATAGATTATACACAATCTCGTTTACAGGGAGGACAATCAAATGCGATTATATATTCATTCATGGCTCATCACCAGGGAATGAGCCTTCTGTCACTAGCCTATTTGCTTATGGATAAACCCATGCAAAAATTATTTGAAGCCGAGGCGCAGTTTAAAGCAGCTCTTTTATTGTTACAAGAAAGGATTCCAAAACTCACAAGCTTTTATGCTCATACTACTGATATTGCAGATGTTAATTACATAACAAGCGGAACAGAAGTAAGGATAATTAATACGCCCAATACACCCATTCCGGATGTACAGCTACTTTCAAACGGTAAATACCATGTAATGGTAACTAATGTCGGCGGAGGATATAGTCGCTGGAAAAATCTTGCTGTTACTCGTTGGCGCGAAGATGTCACTTGTGATAATTGGGGTATATTTTGTTATATACGCGATGTGGAAAGTGAAACTTACTGGTCAAATACTCATCAGCCCGCTCTTAAAAAAGGTGAAAAATATGAAGCTGCATTCTCTCAAGGCAGAGTAGACTTTCGTACCACCAACAATGCAATTGAAACACATACCGAAATTGTTGTGTCGCCAGAAGACGATATTGAAATGCGCCGGGTGTCAATAACAAACCGTTCAGGTGCACGCAGAACCATTGAAATTACAAGTTATGCCGAAGTAGTTCTTGCGCCTCAAGGCGCAGATTTAATGCAGCCTGCATTTAGTAATCTCTTTGTGCAAACAGAAATATTGCCACTTCAACACGCTATTCATTGCACCCGCAGGCCCCGTTCAGCTGATGAACAATTACCTACGCTGTTTCATTTAATGACTATACATGGAAAATTTCCGGAAGAAATTTCTTATGAAACCGACCGCATGGCTTTTATAGGTAGAGGTAATACCGTTGTAAATCCACAAGCCATGAATACTCCGGGGCCTCTTTCCGGAAGTCAAGGCTCTGTCATAGACCCCATTGTGGCAATACGTTATAAAATAACACTTGGGCCGGAAGAAACCATTGTGGCTGATTTAGTTATTGGTGTTGCCGAAACCAAAGAAATTTGCAACAGCCTTATAGATAAATATCAGGATAAACATCATAAAGACCGTGTATTTGAGCTGGCTTGGACACACAGTCAGGTAGTGCTTAGGCAAATTAATGCTTCTGAAGCCGATGCACAATTATATGGACGTCTTGCAGGTTCCGTAATATTTCCTAATCCCTCATTCAGGGCAGATCCCTCCGTTCTTATTAATAATTACAGGGGGCAATCGGGTTTATGGGGCTATTCCATTTCCGGAGATTTACCCATTGTTCTTTTAAAAATTGAGCAACAAGCTAACATGCTACTCGCAAAGCAACTTATACAGGCACATGCGTATTGGCGTTTAAAAGGGCTTTCTGTTGATTTGGTTATTTGGAATGAAGAACATAGTGGTTATCGTCAGGTTTTTCAAAACGAAATTCAAGACCTTATTCCGGCTGAATTAGTAGACCGTCCCGGAGGTGTTTTTGTAAGAGCTTCCGATCAAATATCAAATGAAGACCGTATATTATTTCAAACCGTGGCACGTATTAATATTTCTGATAATGGCGGCACATTAGCCGACCATGTTAAACGAAAACCATCGGCAAAAGTAATGGTACCCAATATTGCCGGGGTAGTACAAACTCAACCACCTGCAAATATAACAATGCCTTTGCCTGATAATTTGGTCTTTTTTAACGGATTGGGAGGCTTCTCCCCGGATGGCAGCGAGTATATTATTATTATTAAAGATAACAAAACTCCGGCCCCATGGGCGAATGTAATTGCAAATCCTAATTTCGGAACTGTCATATCAGAAAGCGGCAGTGCTTATACATGGACTGAGAATGCCCATGAATTAAGGCTTACGCCATGGAACAACGATCCGGTAACCGATTCAGGCGGTGAAGCATTTTATCTTCGTGATGAAGAAAGCGGACATTTTTGGTCAACCACAATTCTTCCTACGGCAGGTGATTCACTCTATATCACACGCCATGGTTTTGGCTATAGCACTTTTGAACATATAGAAGACGGAATACACTCAGAAATGACAGTGTATGTTGATATAGAAGAACCCGTTAAATTCACAGTATTAAAAATACGTAATGATTCCGGCAGAGCGCGCAAACTTTCTGCCACAGGCTATATAGAGTGGGTGATGGGCGATATCCGGGAAAAATCAGCTATGTATATTCATACGGAAGTAGATCCTGACAGCGGAGCGCTTTTTGCAAAAAACCCATACAATACTGAATTCCCTAATAGGGTAGCATTTTTTGATGTGGATTATATTAAAAGAACATTTACGGCAGACCGCACCGAATTTATCGGCCGCAACGGTACATTAAAAAATCCCGATGCCATGTTAAGGCAAAAACTTTCAGGGAAAATTGGACTTGCTTTAGACCCTTGCGGAGCAATACAAATTCCATTTGAAATGGTACCCGGTGAAGAATATGAAATTATTTTCAGGATTGGTGCAGGAAAAACATCTCAAGAGGCAACTGAAACAGCCCGGAAATTCAGGGGCAGTGTATGCGCCAAAGATTCATTGGAAAAAGTAAAAAGCTATTGGAAAAATATACTTGGAGCTTTTCAGGTGGAAACTCCTGATGCTGCTATTAATCTTATTACAAATGGTTGGCTTACGTATCAAACTATTTCATCACGGCTATGGGGACGCAGTGGTTATTATCAATCAGGGGGCGCTTTTGGCTTCAGGGATCAATTGCAGGACGTATTATCGCTGCTTCATGTTGCGCCACATTTTGCCCGTGAACAAATTTTACTTTGTGCCTCACGCCAATTTAAAGAAGGTGATGTGCAGCATTGGTGGCATTCTCCAACAGGACGTGGTGTTCGCACACGCTGTTCCGATGACTATCTTTGGTTGCCTTTCGTAACTTCTCAGTATATTTCTCATACACGGGATATAGGCGTGCTTAATGAATCTTCCCCATTCCTCGAAGGACGCCAACTAAATCAGGACGAAGAATCATATTATGACATACCTGTTTTATCCAATAAGTACGCTACACTCTATGAGCACTGCGTACAAGCTATAAAACACGGGCTTATTTTTGGTGAACATGGCTTGCCACTAATCGGTACCGGGGATTGGAATGACGGATTTGATAAAGTGGGTAATGAAGGCAAGGGAGAAAGCGTATGGATGGCGTTTTTTCTGTATGATATACTTGTGCGGTTTGAAGGAATTGCCCGTGAACATGGTGATTCACCTTTTGCCGATGAATGTAACAAACAAGCGCAGCAATTAAAAAAGAACATTGAGAAAAATGCATGGGATGGACAATGGTACAAGCGTGCCTGGTTTGATAATGGCACACCTCTTGGGTCTTCAACAAATGAAGAATGTAAAATTGATTCTATTGCTCAAAGTTGGTCTGTTTTATCGGGAGCAGGAGATGAGGTACATATAAATACCGCGATGGACGAAGCATACCAAAACCTGGTACAAAAAGATATCGGTATAATTCAATTGTTTGAACCTCCGTTTGATAAGTCGGAATTAAACCCGGGGTACATAAAAGGATATGTGCCGGGAGTAAGAGAAAATGGTGGTCAATATACCCATGCAGCTATATGGATGATAATGGCTTTTGCCAAATTAGGCAAGAACAACCGTGTATGGGAATTATTAAATATTATAAATCCTGTTAACCATGGTAATACTCCCGAAGCAATTGCAACCTACAAGGTAGAGCCTTATGTTTTAGCCGCCGACGTTTATGCCCGTGCCCCACATGCCGGAAGAGGAGGATGGACTTGGTATACCGGATCGGCAGGTTGGCTATACCAGCTTATTACAGAATTCTTTTTAGGGCTGCAACAAGAAGGAAATAAACTAAAATTTGCCCCTTGCGTGCCTAAAGAATGGGAATCATTTAAAATACATTACCGCTATAGAAATACGGTTTATCATATTTCAGTTACTCAAAAAAGTGGGTTGGATGAAATATTTATAACTGTTGATGGAGCCGAACAGAAAGATAAGGTAATAACCCTTTTAGATAATAAGGTAGAACACAATGTTCAAATAATACTTTATACAGGTAAGCCTGCAAAGGATGAATTATAATTGCTTTGCCGCAGCTTTGTCAACATACCAAAACAACTCTCCATTTAAAGGTTTGATGAGTTGGGCAGGATATTTTTCCGGCAGATAATGCTCTTTTAAAATGGTTTTTAAAACCTTTGCCTTTTTTTCTCCTGTCACCATATATAAAATGCAATGAGCTTGGTTTATTAAGGGTGCAGTCATAGTTATTCGGAATATTTTTTCCTCTTCAACAAATACTTCCCTTATCCTTTCTTTGTTTTCTTCTAATACTTTTGTTCCCGGAAAGAGTGATGCTGTATGTCCGTTTTCTCCAAGCCCAAGAAGAATAAGGTCGAATTGTATGGGTTTGGAGCCAAAGAAATTTTTTAGTTCTTTTTCATAAGTACGGGCTGCTTCAGTAGGTGGCAGGTTTACAGGAATAGCATAAATATTAGTAAGAGGAATGCTCACTTTATCAAGCAGCAATGTCTTTGCCCTGTGGGCATTATTTTGCTCATCATTTAAAGGTACACAGCGTTCATCGCCCCAAAAAACAAAGGTTTTTTCCCATTGTATTTGTTCCCGAAAAGGGGACTGAGATAAAAGTAAATATAATTTTTCAGGGGTATGTCCTCCTGAAAGGGAAATAGCGAACTTTCCTTTTTCTGTAATTGCTTTCCTGGCTGTAGTAATAATAAATTCAGCAGCAGCTGTATTAAGTAAATCTACTGATGAAAAGACTTTCAGGTTATTTATGGAATATTGCGCCATTTTATTTTACATCCAGCTGTGTCCATCCTTTGCAATGAGCGCTTCAGCATCTTCAGGTCCCTGCAGGCCGGATTCATAGTTCGGAAAGTTAACAGAAGGATTTGTTTCCCATGAATTGATAATGGGCATAAGCACTTTCCATGCAGCCTCCACTTGATCGGCACGCATAAAAAGAGTGGAATCACCTTCCATAATATCCAACAATAAAGTTTCATAAGCTTCGGGTGTTCCTGAAGTATATGATTCATTATAGTTGAATTGCATATCAACAGGGTAAAGAAGCATTTTAAGTCCGGGGCGTTTTGCTTGAAAACGCATACGTATACCCATGTGTGGTTGTATGTTTAAAATAAGTCTATTGGGTTGCCAATTGCCGGTTGCCTCCGGCGGAAATGGCTGATGAGGCACTGGTTTAAATTGTATGGTTATTACACAGATTGATTCATTCAAACGTTTCCCAGTTCGTAAATAAAAAGGCACTCCCTGCCACCTCCAATTATCTATAAATAGTTTCACCGCGGCAAAGGTTTCTTTGTTGGAAGTTTTACTTACATCGGGCTCCTGACGATATCCTATCACCTTTTTCCCTTCTATCCATCCCGGGCCATATTGCCCCCTTACGGCATATTGATGAACTTCTTGCGGACGAATTCTTCTTAATGCATTTAATACGTCTACTTTACGGTTACGTATCTCATCGGCTTCAAAAGAAACAGGTGGTTCCATAGCAATGAGGCAAAGCAATTGCAAAAGATGATTTTGTATCATATCACGAAGCGCGCCTGCTGTTTCATAATAATTGCCTCTGTTCTCGACACCTAGTTGCTCCGATACGGTTATTTGAACGCTGTCAATATAATTTCTATCCCAGGTGGGCTCAAAAAGCGCATTAGCAAAGCGAAATGCAAGAATATTCTGCACTGTTTCTTTGCCAAGATAGTGGTCTATACGGTAAATTTGAGATTCATCAAAAATACTATGCAGCAAGCTGTTTAAATGTTGGGCGCTTTCAAGGTCACGTCCAAAGGGCTTCTCAATTACAATGCGGCTTAAAAATTTATCAGCGGTAAGCCCTGAGCTGCCAAGCTTTATTGCTATTTCTTCAAAATCATTAGGTGGAACAGCCAAATAAAAAATCAAATTAGCAGCAGCTTTCCATTTCTTCTCAAAGCTTTTTATTTGTTTTTCAATAGCAGAATAGGTGGAAGGTGTGTTAAACTCACCCCTGAGATAATTAAGGCATTTGGCAAACTTATCCCACTCATTTTTTTTTGATTTACCTCTTCTTGAGAATTTGTCAACGCCTTCGTGTAAATGTTTTTCAAAGTTCTTTATAGTTAGTTTTCCATGGGCTACTCCAATTACTGCAAAATCGTCAGGCATCCATTTATCCAAATAAAGATTATAGATAGCAGGTAGTAACTTGCGCCATGCTAAGTCGCCTGAAGCTCCCAAAATAATCAGGATTGTCGGCTTTATTTTTGTTGTAGTATCCATTTAGTTTTTTTCTTGATTCCAATGTGTATGAAAAGTTCCTTCCCTGTCGTTACGTTCGTAGGTGTGTGCTCCAAAACAATCACGCTGTGCCTGTATCAAATTAGCAGGAAGCCATCCACTGCGGTAACTGTCATAATAAGCTAATGATCCCATCATTGCCGGAAGTGGAATACCCGTTTCAACACCTGTTTGAATTACTTTACGAATTTCGGTTTGCAATTGCATTACTTTTAACGCTATACTGTCATTCAGCAGAATATTTGACAAATCAGGTTGTTGGGAAAATGCATTATAAATATCATCTAATATAGACGCACGGATGATGCAGCCTCCTCTCCAAATTTTCGCAATATTTTGTAATTTTAAATCGTATTTATATTCTTTAGAAGCGTAATATAAAAGAGACATTCCTTGTGTGTAAGTCGTGAGCATGGAGAAATAAAGCGCATGTTCTAACAGGGATAATAATTTTTTTTTATCTGTTTCTAATTTGCTTTTGGGATTTTGCATTTTTTGTTGAGCCACTTCCCGCTCCTTTTTATAAGCCGATAAATTACGCATAGAAACGGCGAGGTCTATAACAGGTATGGGTACTTGTAATTCCATGGCATCTTCCGAAGTCCATCCCCCTGTGCCTTTCTGATGGGCGCTGTCAAGAATCATATCAATAAGACTATTACTTGTCAACTCATCTTTTTGTGCAAAAATATCAGCAGTTATTTCTATAAGGAAAGAACGCAAGATACCTTCATTCCATTTTGAAAAAACGGTATGTAGTTCGTCATTATTCATACCACCTACAACCTTTAAAAGATGATAAGCTTCGGAAATGAGTTGCATTAATCCATACTCAATACCGTTGTGAACCATTTTTACATAATGCCCTGCCGAGCCAGGTCCGAGCCAGGTTACGCAAGGTTCTGTCTTTACTTTGGCTGAAATAGCTTCCAGCATGGGAGCAACACGAGTATAAACTTCCTTAGGTCCTCCAGGCATAATACTGGGTCCGTTACGCGCACCGGATTCGCCACCCGAAACACCAACGCCCATAAAGTAAATACCTGAATTTACCAGTTGTTCACTTCTTGTATTGGTATCTGTAAAGTGAGAATTGCCGCAATCCATCAACAAGTCATTGTCAGATAAAAGAGGTTGTAATTCCTGAATGACTTCATCTACAATTTTTCCGGCAGGTACAAGCAATATAATTACACGTGGTGTTTTTAGGGCGTTAACAAATTCATTTAAGTTTGAGGTGGCAAGTATGTTACGCTCTTCTTTCTCTTTTTTTAGTTGTTCAACTTGCGGGCTGCTTTTATCAAAACCGGCTACACCATACCCTTTGTCGCTCATATTCAACAACAGGTTACGTCCCATTGTGCCTAATCCAATCATTCCATATTCATATTCTTTCATTTATACGTGTATTATACTCCAAACTTAAACATTTTTAATTGTTTTTTAGTTTCTTCCAATCCTGTATGATGAAGTCCGTGCATTCCCAATGTTTTTGCAATTTGAACAAACATAAGCCTGTCGTCAACATACACGGCATTTTTTGGCGGTGTGTGGGCTATGTCGCTTGCCATCCGAAACATATCTACATCCGGCTTTCTAAGATGTACGTACGACGAGGAAATAAAACCATCGAATAATTTATTGAGTTTGAATTTTTTAATCCGATAGTCATTTAATTCTCTGCCTTCATTGCTTACTGCAACTACCCTAAGATTATGCTGTTTTTTGAATTCTTTAAAAAAATTAATAGTGTCGGGATAAGCATAAGATTGCTCAAACATGAACTTTATAAAATGCTCTTCCGAAAATTTTCTTTTTTCATAAAAAACAACCCGTTTCAAATATTCATGAAGCGTTAATTTGCCTTCTTCATAAGTATCAAAGGTTAAGTGATGCCGTTCATTTATTTCGTCGCTGTCAAGTTTAAAATATGTCACAGCTTTATTTCGTGATGTATGATCCCAACCATTGCTAAGTAATACGCCGCCTATGTCTAAAAATAGGGTTTTTATTTTACCTTTTTTCATGCTATTTTATGTTGTATATGCTGCATATTTGCTGCCTTGACAGATAAATATAATTTATTAAGTCCTGCATCAATATCTTTCCCTAAGTGAATTCGAATCACCCTTCGCCCTTTTTTATCAAGCGAAAGGAAATCCCCAAGAGCCTGTGCCTGGTGCAACGTATCAAACCCAAATTTTTCGCCGGGAATAGATAATTGTTCTTCCTCATCGCTAATTAAAATAATATATAAACCGTTATTCGGACCGCCTTTATGCAATTGCCCAGTTGAATGGAGGTAACGTGGACCATTCAATAAGGTAGTAGCTTCTTTCAATTCATCACGCATTTGCTGCCTCCATGTATCTAAAATTTTTGTCCGGTAATCTGTCATTAGAAAGTATGGCAATAAAGCTATATAGTCATTTGGCCTTGCCTGTGCAATAAAGCTTTTGACAAAGCCTCCTACCGATTCGTGATGATCATCTACAATTTGTTTGGCTTTTGCTCCACCATAAATGGAAATACTTTCAACTTTTAAAAGAGGTTCAGATTGCTTGAATGAGCCTTTCTTAACCCATCCTTCAAGCAACTGACTTGTATTTTTCTTGCTTTCTTCCACATTAGGCTGGTCAAATGAATTAATGCCAATTACAATTCCTGCAATAGCTGCTGCTATTTCCCATCGGTAGTATTCTCCTCCTAATGAAATTTTATCTGCAACTTTAATTCTCACTATAGGATGTCCGGCTTCTTCCAATGCTTTGAGTTTCTTTTCATCCTCTGCATTACTATCCGAAGGAAGATACATGTGAATAAAAACCCTGTCATTTCCATATACTTTAGGCAAACCAAGCACTTCACCATTAATGGGAACTAAACCTTTCCCTTGTTTTCCGCTACTTTCTGCAAGTAATTGTTCTGCCCAATATCCAAAAGAAATAATGGAAGATGATAATACAAAGGTTACTTTATCACGCCCATATCGTTGACAAACACCTAAAACTGCGCCTAGGCTTACACCGGGATTAGAGGCTGCAGGAATACTATCGCAGCTGTCTTCCATTTTTTTTGCACTTGCCAATAAAGCTTTAATATCTATTCCAATTAAAGCCATTGGCACTAATCCAAAATCTGATAACACGGAATATCTTCCTCCCAAATCGGGCGGATTGAGGAATACTTTTTTGAAATTATATTTTTCTGCTGTTTTTACCAATGGTGTGCCGTCATCTGTAATAGCTATGAAATTATTCCCGGGATTATTTTTGCCTTTCTTTTCTAATTGATTGTAGAAATAATGAAAGAAACTCAAGGTTTCTTCTGTATTGCCGGATTTGCTGGCAACAATAAAAAGTGTTTTTTCTATCGTTATATTTTTTTCTAACTCCAATATGGCTTCAGGGGCTGTATTATCTAGTACAAATAGTTGAAGATAACCTTGAGATGTACCAAATGTTTCGCGTGCCACTTCCGAACATAAACTACTTCCCCCCATGCCAAGCAATATGGCATGAGTAAATCCTTCTTCTTTAATTTTCAGGGCAAAATCAATAATATTTTCTGAATCTTTTGCAAAGTCATCTGGCAGGCTTAACCAGCCTAAGCGATGGCTTATCTCTTTTGTTTGTTCAAAGTCTGTTTTCCACAAGTAAGGGTCTTCTGCAAACAACAGCCGTCCTATTTGTTTTTCATCTATTGAGGCGTATGCTGTGTTTATTTCCGTTGCCAAATTACCAAAGTTAATTCTCTGTGGAGAAGCTTTATCTCCCAATATGCTCATTCTTTTATTGGCAATACTGCTTAACAATTTATTATAAGAATCTATAAATTTTTGTATGCCTTCGTGTTCCAGTTGACGGGTTATACAATCCATCTCAATATCGTTCTTTTTCAATCCGGCAAATAATCTTTTTGCCTGTTCAACATCATCTTCTATTGTATTTTCTTTTAAAACTCCGTATTCTGCCAAAGCTGTAATAGTATCATCGGGCAATGTATTTATGGTGTTTTTACCTATTAATGGTTCTACATAACGCAGATTGCCGTATAAAGGATCTTTATTGCCGGCGCTTGCCCATAAAGGCCTTTGTATGTGTGCGCCTTTGCTTTGCAGTTTTCTCCATCTTTCTCCGCTAAACATTTCTTTAAAACGCTGATAGCATAAACGGGCAGTAGTTATGCCTGTTTTCCCCAATAATAATTCGGGACGGCTTAACTCATTATTATCTTCAAAAGGAATAATCCGGTGACTAAGTAACGTGTCAACAAGCGTATCAATCCGGCTGAGAAATATACTTGCTACTGATATAACATTGCTTAAAGGCTTTCCCTCTTCAGCCCTTCTTTCCAGTGCGTGAAGATATGCATCTGCTACTTCAATATATCTTCCGATTGAGAAGAGCAGGGTTACGTTTATGCTTATACCTTCATAAATCATTTGTTCAATAGCTGGAATACCTTCACGTGTACCAGGTATTTTAATAAGGCAATTAGGGCGGGTAACTAATTTAAATAGGTTTCGTGCTTCTTTTATAGTTCCCTGCGTATCGTGCGCCAGGTAAGGAGATACTTCCAAACTTACAAAACCATCAGTTCCTTCTGATTGAGTATATATCGGCTTTAAAATATCACAGGCATCTTGCACATCTTTTATGGTAAGTGCATCATAAATTTGACGAGGAGTTTTGCCTTGGTTTACCAAGGTTGTAATTTGCTCATCATAATCAGTGCTGTTGGAAATAGCTTTATCAAAGATACTTGGGTTAGAAGTAATTCCTCGCAACCCTTGTTCCGATACCCTTTGGGTTAGTTCTCCACTAATAATTTTTTTTCTGGTAAGGTTATCCAGCCAATAGCTTTGACCATAATTCAGTAGGTTATTTAATGTCTCCATATTTTTTTGCTTTCCATGCTAATGGCTATCTTTATTTTTATTGCAAATTTGTATTTTTACAAGGAAATAAACCTTATATAGTAATTATAAAAAATTGCATTATTCACAGGTTTTTCCTAATTTCTCTTTTCTGCTGTTCTTATTTTTGTAAGATTAATCAAATAT
>Ga0206824_10288_pt2 | contig 13659 bp, 13 predicted proteins | sample Alteio_BWOrgCont_82_FD_152874 | JGI IMG/M metagenome (GOLD analysis project Ga0206824, IMG submission 152874) | Enriched cells from forest soil in Barre Woods Harvard Forest LTER site, Petersham, Massachusetts, United States -... | ecosystem: Environmental > Terrestrial > Soil > Temperate forest >...
ACGCTCGAATCCCGCGGCTTTCGTCTCGCGGCCTTGCAGGACCCGCGAGCGCAAGCCCTTCTCAACCTCGCGCCTGCCGATTTGCTTCGCGAAATGCGCGTCGCGACATCAGCAGGGCAAATCTACGGCGGCGCCGCCGCGATCGTCTATCTCTCACGCCAAATCTGGTGGGCCTGGCCGCTCTCCGCAGCGTCTCATCTCCCCGGCGCCATGCGCCTCCTCAACGCGGCCTACCGCTGGTTCGCCGATCACCGCACGTGTTCCTCGACCCGATGTGCGTTACCCGTGAGTGCAGCAGCCGAAAAGCGCGCTGGCGCAGGCGGCAAAACATGAATGACCAAATCGACGTCGACGTAGTCACAGGGGCGTTTGGATACACAGGAAAATATATTGCGAGGCGTCTGCTGAACTCTGGCCGGAGAGTCCGCACGCTGACCGGCCATCCTGGCCGGAGGCACGACTTCGGCGACCAAATTGAAATTGCTCCGCTCAATTTCCAAGACTCAGCAGCTCTGGAGATGGCACTGCACGGAACGCGCGTCCTTTACAACACATACTGGGTGCGGTTCAATCACGGCCGCGAGACCTTCGAGCAAGCCGTCGCCAATTCGCGAACGCTCATACAAGCCGCGCGCGCAGCCGGCGTAAGGAAGATCGTTCATCTCAGCATCGCGAACCCGTCTCTCGATTCGCATTTACCCTACTACTCGGGAAAGGCGCGGGTCGAGAAGGCGATCATCGATTCCGGACTACCGTACGCGATCCTCCGGCCCACGGTGATTTTCGGCCCTGAGGACATTCTCATCAACAACATCGCCTGGTTTACGCGCCATTTTCCCGTGATTGCGATTCCCGGATCCGGTCGATACGAACTGCAACCAATTTTCGTGGAGGACATTGCGGAACTGGCGGTCCGCGAGGCGCAGAACGAAACAAGCCGCATCCTCGATGCGGTCGGCCCCGAAACATTCGCCTTCGAAGACCTAGTCCGACGGGTCGCCGGCGCCGTCGGTAAATCCCCTCGATTTTTCCGTTTGAATCCACGCGTTGCGCTTCAAATGCTGGCCGTCGTAGGGGCGGTGGTGGGAGACGTAATCCTGACGAGAGAAGAGGTCGACGGCCTGATGGCCAACCTTCTGATTTCGAATCAGCCGCCTGCGGGTTGGACGCGGCTTAGCGAATGGCTCGACAGGAACGCGCAGGAACTAGGCAAGAAGTATTCTTCGGAGCTTCAGAGGCATTACCTGTGATTCACGCAAGCCATTTTGAGCGTTCTGTTCAAAGGAGGAGTATATGCGGATCCTAGTCCAACTGCTCTGGGTCGGCGGTGCGCTGCAGCTTGTAATTCTGGCGGCGAATTTCGTGTTGCCGGGTAAGCTGAACTGCCGTGAAAATCTCGCCCGCGTCTCTCCGATGATCCGGGAAGTTTTTATCGTTCATTGGGCTTACATCGTTCTGATCCTGGGCGTGTTCGCTTGCATGAGTTTCTGGTTTGCACCTGAACTTGCTGGGGCGAGCAGCCTCGGCCGATTTCTCGCCGCGGTCATCGCGGTGTTTTGGCTTCTGCGAGTGCCTATCCAACTGTTCTTCTACGATCCAGAACTGCGCCGCCAGAACCGGCTTGGCGACGTGATCTTCCTCCTTGCGTTTTCGTATTTGGGCGTTGTGTTCGGCGTCGCGGCGCTGGGAATCGGCCGATGAAGCGCAGCGCCATTTTTGGCGGAGTGATCTGGGGCGCGCTCGCGGCTGCCTCTCTGCTCGGGCTCGCCCGCCTCACCCTGATCGAGCTGCTCTTCCTTCTGGCGCCCTTCGTCCTCGTCCCATTGGGATTGGAGCTTTGCGCCCAGTCGGTCGGGGGCGCCGAATCCTCGTTTCTTTTGGGAACCGCGCGTTGGGTTCAGCTCCCAGCGGCACTTTGCGTTGCAGGTTCATTCCGGATTTCTCCGGGAATCGCCGCGGCAATTCTCGTGATTCCGTGGTTCGGTTTTGGCTGCGTGGCAGGGATCGCGGGATTGCGAAGCTTGTTTGGTGGAGGCTACAAACAGCTCCAGTCGGCCTGCAGAACCGCGAGCTTACTCTACTTGCCCGTCGGCTGCGCGTGGCTCGTGGCCTCGCGTCTTGGGTTGATGCCAATGGGATTTCAAGAACCGATCGTCCTGCTCACGGCTGTGCATTTTCATTTCGCTGGGTTCGGCGCGCCGCTCCTGGCGATGGCGTGCGGGACCGCGCTGCAGAAGAAGGGTCCCGCAGCGCGTCGAATGTTCGCGGCGATAGCGGCGGGAGTGCTCGCCGGGCCCGGGCTGCTTGCCGCCGGCTTCGTGATCGGGCCGCGCCTAAAGTTGGCCATGGCGCTCCTCGTCGCGTTCAGTGAAGCCGGTCTTTCCTTGTATTTCTTAGCGGCAATTCCAAACCTTCGCCCGCGCCTGTCGCAAGTATTGGTCGCCTTCTCGGCCGCCTCAGTTTTATTCGCGATGGCCTTCGCCGCAGTCTGGGCCATCGGCGAATTTCCCCTGCAACCATTCGTGCATTTGAGCGAAATGGCGAAATTCCACGGTGTGGCAAACGCGTTGGGCTTCGTTCTATGCGGCCTCATCGGATGGACGCTGTCGAGAAGTAGTTCGATCGAACCGCGTGGGAAAGAGCAATGAAGCCTTCCACCCGAACTCCGGCCCGAATGATGTTTGATTTGGACGCGAGGGGTGCTGCGTTGCTCGAATGGATTCCGTTGCTCGTTTTGCCCGCTGCGGCCATCGCGTGTCGCTCGCGCATCGCTCCGTGGGGCTTCATGTGGATTCTTTCCATCGCAATCTTCTTCGGCTGCAAGTGGCAAGCATGGTGGGGCCAGAGAAATATCGCGGGCGCGTCGATTGGCCGGAATCTCGGTTTTCTCTTTGCCTGGCCCGGTATGGACGCAGCATCTTTCCTGGATCCGAACAGGCGATCGGCGCCAATCGAGCAAAAAGAATGGCTTTGGGCGGCCGCTAAAACCGCGTGTGGCGCAGCGTTGCTCTGGGGTGCCGCTCGTCGCGCAAACATCGCACCTTCTTTGCTCACAGGCTGGGCGGGAATGGTAGGAATGATTCTGATTCTGCACTTCGGCACGTTTCATCTCTTGTCGCTCGTGTGGCGGTCTGCCGGCGTGGACGCGCCTCCGATCATGCAATCCCCGCTTTCCGCCACATCGCTCAGCGATTTCTGGGGGCGCCGGTGGAACCTCGGCTTTCGCCAACTGACGCACCGCCTCATCTTCACTCCGGCGCGCGCCCGGTTAGGTGGTCCAGCCGCCATCTTGTTGTCATTTCTCGCCTCGGGCGTGATCCACGATCTCGTGATTTCTCTCCCAGCGCGCGGCGGCTATGGGTTGCCAACTCTATATTTTCTGATTCAAGGCGCGGGCGTCCTGATCGAGCGGTCGCGAGCGGGCGCAGCGTGCGGCCTTAGGTCCGGGCTTCGAGGCCGGCTGTTTGCGCTGGTATGCGCCGGCGCGCCGGCATACCTGCTCTTTCATCCCTTGTTTGTGCATCGAGTGATTCTGCCTTTCTTGGCGTTCTTGGGCCAAAAATAACGGTCGAGAGGTGTTCACCATGATTCAGGCTCTTCCAGAATGGTCTCAACCCCACAACGTCCGAGAAATTTTCAGTCTCGCGCTGTGGCTTTCCGGCATCGGCCATTTCTGCGTCCTGATCGCGAGCTTTCAAGTACCCGCGCGATTGGGCTGGAAGGAGGACCTGCGGAAGCTCACGCCATTCAATCGCAAGCTGATGTGGGTTCACGGGGGCTTTGCGGTACTGACGATCGTGGCCTTCGGAATTCTCACCCTTACCTTACATAGCGAACTGCTTCGCGGCGACCGCTCGGCGCTGGGCCTCGCTCTCTTCATCGGTGTGTACTGGGGGACGCGAATTCTCGTCGACTTCTTCTACTACGACCACGAGGACTGGCCGAGTGGCCGAGGTTTTCTGCTCGGCCATGTTCTTCTCACCTCGCTTTTTGCTTTTCTGGCGACCACGAACATAGCGCTTGTCATCTGGAGAGCGACCGGCCGCTGACACCGCTGCATGCAATCTCCTGCTTCGTGACAGCGAGGTCCCCCGCCGGAAAATGAAGACTTCCACAATTTTTCCACAGGCTGGTTGGATTATCATACCGGGTCTTTTGCCTGCGACTCGTGCTACCTGGCAGTACTACTCAAGGAGACTGAATGAAAGCGATTTTAGTCCCGAAAACGGGAGGGGTGGAAGTCCTCGCGTTCACGGACGTTCCCGACCCGAAGCCCAAGCCGAACGAAGCGATCGTGAAGATCGCCGCGTCGGGCGTGAACTTCATTGACGTCTACTTTCGCGAAGGCCGCTATCCGATCACGCCGCCCTTCATTGTGGGGCAGGAGGCTTCCGGGGTCGTCAGCGAGGTGGGTAGCGACGTCAAGGGGTTCAAGCCGGGCGATCGCGTTGCCTACACAGGGATTACCGGCGCGTATGCCGAATATGAGGCGGTCCCGGCGGACCGGCTCGTCCGTGTCCCGGCGGGAATTACGGATCACCAGGCCGCCGCGGCGATGCTGCAGGGAATGACTGCGCATTACCTGACGCGCAGCACTTACCCCCTCAAGCCGGGCGACATCGCCCTGGTCCACGCTGCAGCGGGCGGCGTTGGCCTGCTGCTGGTGCAAATGGCCAGGGCGCTCGGCGCGCGCGTCATCGCGACCGTCAGCACCGAGGAAAAGGCCAAACTGGCGCGCGAAGCGGGCGCGGACGACGTCATTTTTTACACCACGCAGGATTTCGAGGTGGAGACCAAGCGCCTGACCGACGGAAAGGGCGTCCACGTAATCTACGACGGCGTGGGGAAGACCACCTTCGATCAGGACTTGAATGTTTTGCGCCCTCGTGGTTATCTAGCGCTATTCGGAGCTTCGAGTGGCGCGGTCCCGCCGTTTGATTTGAACAGGCTGGCGCAAAAAGGGTCTTTGTTTATCACGCGCCCCACGCTCATACATCACATCGCCAGCCACGAGGAATTGCAGCAGCGCGCCGGCGACGTGTTGAACATGATCGCGTCAGGCAAACTGAAGCTGCGAATCGAGCATCTCTACGCATTGAAGGACGCCCAGCAAGCCCATCGGGACTTGGAGGGAAGAAAGACGACCGGGAAGCTGCTTTTAATTCCCTAATCGAGTCGCCCAGAATTTCGTCGGGGTGAACGGTGTGCAGCCGGACATCGGCGGCGAGGCGCGTGAATTGCATGCAGCCGTTGCATACAGACAGTCGATACGTTAATATCTGCCGCAAGTGCGTTTGAACCGAGTGGTATATTCGGCCTGATTCTTTGATCATCCTATTCAAGGAGCCTCATGCCCCGTTTAAAGAATCTTCCAAAACCCGCTCCCACGAATCTGGCATCGTTGATCCGGGGCCTCTACGGTCGAGTTGCTCGCCAACTCAAGGTGGACCCGTCCTACGTAAGCCGTGTCGCGCGTGGAGAGCGTCAATCGGACGAAATTGAAGCGTCCCTGGAGCGAGAGTTGAAGCGCATCATGGGTCAGGTTCGTTCGAACAGCAACGGTTCCGGGCGGCGCGCCCCAAAGCGTTCCCGGGTGAAGGGGAAGAAGAAAAGAGCGTAGCAATCCTGCCCAAAAAGGAAATGAAGTTCGGGACGCTTTGCCCGTCGATGCACGTGCGGGAGGGCTACTGCTGTTGTTGATGCCCGGGCTGCTGCACTCTCTCCACAATGAGAGGCGGCTCGGGCGTCGCGATCTTGTTTTCGCTGAGCTGTTCGCGCCCGTCGTTGTCAATCGCGGGCCGCACGCTCACATCCACCGAAAGCCTCTGGCCGGCATGGCCCTTGTACACGCCGCGGACCGGCGCCACATCGCCATAGTCGCGCCCGTACGCGATCCGCACGTGCTGCAAACCGAGCGGCTGCCCCAGCGTCGGATCAAGCCCAATCCAGCCGAAGTCCGGAAGGTAAACCTCCGCCCAGGCATGCGACGCCGATCCTCCAATCACCTCCTGCAATTTCGCATCCGGCGACGCGGCGCTACTGGGCACCAGGTAGCCGGAAACATACCTGGCCGGCATGCCGCGCTTCCGGACCACTCCAAGCAGCAGATGCGCGAAATCCTGGCAGACTCCTGCGCCGGACGCGAGTGAATCGGTGATGGACGAGTTGACGTGCGTTGCTCCCTTCACGTATTTGAATTTCTCGTGAATCAAAGCCGACGCGGCTTTGACAAATCCCGATGCGGTCCCGTCGGACGCGTCGCTGGCCGCGGTAATGAGTTCGTCGAGTTGCTGCACATGCGGGATGTATGCCGTCGGCGAGATGAATTCGAGGAACTCCTCCTCGAAATGTTCGCGGCGATCCTCGAGTTCGGAAAGCTTGATCCCGCCCTCGGGCGGGAGCGGTGCTTCGTGGGCGAGAACGACCGACTCCGCTTCGATTTTCAGGAAATGGTGCTCGGGCAGAATGTTGAACTGGTGCACCCAGTTGCCGAACGAATCGCGATAAGACGTGCCCCGCGAGGCGGGGTTCGTGAGTAGGCGAAACGAGAGGCAGCTCTGCGTCTCGTCATGGATGGGCCGGAGCCGGACCTCGTTGTAGCTTTCCGATACCGGGCCGTCATACCGAAATTCCGTGGCGTGCACCAGGTGATAGCGGTTCATGCGACCACCGCATAGTAGAAGTAGTTTCGGGCAATGTCTTCGCCGATCGCGCCGCACATCTGCAGCATTTCGCTCAAATAGGAGTGCAGACCCAGCTGAAAGATTTCGGTGATCCGGTCGTAACGCAGCCGCTCGAGCACCTTACCCGTCAGCCGCTCGGCTTCGTTCGCATAGGAGCCGGGACCCGTTCCGCTGATCGCGCGCAGGCCGGCCTGAACTTCCGTGATGCTGAAGCGGATCGAGCGCGGGTGCAGCGGATGCAGAATCAGCATTTCGGCGACCTTTTCCGGCTCGATCGAGGCGTGATATTTCCGGTGGTAGGCCTCGTAAGCCCCTACGGATTTGAGCACGGCCATCCATTGATGATTGTCGCCGCCGCCGATTTCGGCCGGCGCATCGTACAGGACGTGATACTGCACGTCGACGAGCCGGGCCGTCATTTCCGCGCGCTCGATGAACCAGCCGATGCGCAGGAATTCCCAGCCTTCATCGTGCGGCAGCGTGGCGTCCGTCACGCCGTGAAAGCGGTGGCTGCCGAAGCGGATCGCGTCGCAGAAGCGGTGCGGCCCCGCGGCCATCTCTTCGTCCGGTTGAAAACGGTTCACGGCGAAGTACAGGCTGTTGATGTCCTCCCACATTTCGCGTGAGATGAAGTCGCGGATGGTCCGCGCGTTTTCGCGCGCCTTCGCGATACACTGCACGATCGAACTGGGATTGTCATGGCGAAACGCGAGGAATTCAAAAACGGCGCGCGCGTCCGCTTCGCCGTACAGCGAGCGGAAGCGCTCCTCCTCGCCGGCCATCACGATCAGGGGATCCCAGTGCAGGCGGTACTTGTCCTTGGACTGCTCGAGCACCGTGTGGAAATTCACATCGAGAATGCGCGCGGTATACTCCGCGCGCTCGATGTAGCGTGCCAGCCAGAACAACGATTCCGCGATCCGTGACAACATTTCAGCTTTCTCCGAACAGAACCCAGGTATCTTTGCTGCCCCCGCCCTGCGACGAATTCACCACCAGCGAGCCCTGCTGCAGGGCTACTCGCGTAAGCCCGCCCGGCACGATCGTGACTTTCTCGCCGTCGTACAAACAGTACGGACGCAGGTCGACGTGGCGCCCGGCGATCGACCCGGTCGTTGCATCATACGAGGGCACACGGGAGAGCGGAAGAACCGGCTGCGCGATGTAATTGCGTGGGTCCGCTTTGATCCGCTCCTTGAAATCGTCGATCCTCGCGCGATCCGCGGTAGGGCCCATCAGCATGCCGTATCCGCCGGACTCGCCCACGGCCTTTACGACCAGCTCCGGCAGGTGATCGAGAACGTAGGCGAGGTCTTCCTTTTTCGAGCACAAATAGGTCTCGACGCTGCGCAGAATGGGATCTTCTCCCAGGTAGTAGCGAATGAACGTGGGCACGTAGGCGTAGATGGCTTTGTCGTCGGCAACGCCGTTGCCGACGGCGTTTGCGAGCGCCACGTTTCCCGCGCGGTAAGCGCCCATAAGTCCCGGCACGCCCAACACGGAATCCGGCCGGAAGGTGAGCGAGTCCAGGAATTCGTCGTCCACCCGGCGGTAAATCACGTCGACGCGATTCAGCCCGTGAATCGTCTTCATGTAAACGATTCCGCCGTCGACGATCAGGTCGCGGCCTTCGACGAGTTCGATGCCCATCTGCTGCGCGAGGAAGCTGTGCTCGAAATACGCGCTGTTGTAAATTCCCGGCGTGAGCAGCGCGATTTGGGCGTCGGTTCCTCCGCGCGGCGACAGGCTGCGCAGGATGCGCGCCAGCTCGGCGGGATAGTGGTTGACGGGCAGGACCTCGTACTCCGAAAACGCGTCGGGGAAAGTCCGCATCATAACCAGGCGATTTTCGAGCACGTACGAAATTCCGCTGGGCGTGCGCACGTTGTCTTCCAGAACGCAGTACTCGCCCGTCTTGGAGTCGCGCACCAGGTCAATGCCGCAGATATGCGTATGAATTCCGCGCGGCACCTCGATCCCGATCACTTCGCGAAGGAAATGCTTGCACGAATAGACGAGCGAGCGGGGAATCTGGTGGTCGGCGAAAATCCGCTGCTTGCCGTAGACGTCCTGCAGAAAAAGATTCAGCGCCACCACGCGCTGCGCCAACCCGGCCTCGATGCGTCGCCACTCGGAATTCGGAATGATGCGCGGAATCAGGTCGAAGGGAAACAGACGCTCCGTCCCGCGCCCGTCGCTGTAGACCGTAAAGGTGATTCCCTGAAGCAGAAAAGAGAGATCGGCGTGCTGCCGGCGCTCTTCATACTGCGCGGGCATCATCGAGCCGAGCTTCTCGAAAATTTTGGCGTAGTGCGGTCGCGGCACTCCGGGCGCCGAAAACATTTCGTCGAAAAACGGACCCACATCGTAATCCACAAATAGCCCATCAAGGGGCTGCTTGGAGGGGACTGATGCCATGATGCAACTTTACCAACATCCCTGCATTTTGAGGGGACGAAAGAATCTATCGCAGCCATCACAATTCCGAACAGCAACAAGCAGCACGATCTGATACGCAACCACTCGGTCGGGTGAACGAACCCCGAAACCAGCCGGTGTGCTTTTCGGAGAGCTGCACCCGATAGATAAGCGATGTGTTTTCAATGGCCTGGGAGGAATTATTCACTCTCCACGTTGGACGACCGCCCCTGATCGGAAAGATTGATCGCCAATAGTCGCTTACTAGCGCGCGGCCCCATCAAGCGGTGACGGGCCGGAACTCTGAGAGCCTACTGGTGTTTCCAAAGGCGTCGTGCGATTCTAGCGGGCGCATTTCTCGATCCAGAAGGCAGAAGCGCCGGGTATGCCCACAGAGCCCCCACTCAGCAGCGAACTGCAAAAACAATACGAAGCCGAATCCGCGCGCCTGCTGCAGGAATTTTCCGCCGCCAAAGATGGCCTGAACTATACGCGGCAACGGTCGTCGCTCGTGGATTCCATTGTGCGCCGCCTGTGGGCGCAGATCGCCGCTTCGTTGGCTGAACCCGCTCCGATCGTGGTGGCAGCCGTTGGAGATCTTGGCAGGCAGACCTTGTTTCCCTATTCGGAGATCGAGATCCTGGTTCTGGCGGAAACCCTCGAGGTAGCCCAAAGATTTGGCGCCGCGACTCAACAGCTAATGCACGGGATGAGCGAGGTCGGACTCAGGTGCACTGCGACCCCTGTGGGCGTCTCGGACTTCATCCAGTCTGATTCCGATCGCGCGGAAGCGATTCTTTCGCTCCTGGACTTCCGGTTTCTCTCCGGCGACGAGGAGCAATTCAGGAATCTTCGGAGCCGGATCTTTCCTGAAATCATGGTCCGGGAGGCGCACGCGCTCGTAGAGCACTTGGCCGAAGTGACGCGAACGAGCCACCGCAAATTTGCGAATACCATTTTTCATCTCGAGCCAAACGTGCGGGACGCTCCCGGAGGCTTTCAGGACTATGTGACGGCGCGCTGGCTCGCAGTCCTCTCCGCTATGGAAAAAAACGGCTCCTGGCCTGAACCGGATTCCTTGTTTTTGCCCGCAAGCCAGCCCGCGATGGACGCAGCGTTGGCCTTCTTCGCTTCGGTGCGCACGTTTCTGCATTTCCGCAACAAGCGAGACTTCAATCTTTTGACCTGGGACGCGCAGGACGATGCGGCATCGCAGGGAATCGGGCTGCCGCCGAGTTCCGGATCCTACAGCGCCACCGAGTGGATGCGCGTTTACTTTTCCCACGCGCGCGCCGTCGAGCATATTTCGAGTCAACTGCTCGAGGAGATGCCCGCCGCGCAATCGCTGTTTTACAGACAGCTCGAAACCTGGCGCACTGGGTTTTCCGACGAGGATTTTTCCGTGGTGGACGGACTGATTTTCTTTCAGAAGCCGGAGGAGTTGTCCGACCCCGCCCTGATCTTTCGCGCCTTCCGGCTCATCGCCCGGCGCGGCTTCAAACTAAGCCCGACGGCCGAACACCAACTGGAACAGGTCCGGCCGCACCTCGCCGAGCGCCCGCCGAGCGGCCCCGAATTCTGGCGGTTTCTGGACGACGTCCTGCCGGAGGCGCACGCGGCGGACACCCTGCGCGCGATGCATTCCCTGCGCCTGCTGACGTTATTTCTCCCGGAATTTGCGGGAACCGACGCGCTCGCCCTGCGCGATGTCTCTCACCGCTTTACCGTGGATGAGCAGACGCAGCGCGCCATCGAAAACCTGAACGCCTTGCGGCAATCCAAATTCAAGTGGGACGAGCGCTATGCCGGCATCCTGGGCGAGCTCGACCAGCCCGAACTTCTCCATCTCGCGATCCTGCTGCACGACACCGGCAAAGGAGTGGCGCCCGTCGATCCCATTCCCGCGAGCCTGGAAGTCGCCGGAAAGTGTCTCGCGCGCCTCGATCTTCCGGAGGCGGACCGGGAGACTGTTCTCTTCCTCATTGCGCACCACCAGGATTTGGGAGCGGGGCTGCGGCGAGACATTTTCGATCCGCGCACCGTATCGCAATTCGCGGAAAGCATCGGCAGCCCGGAGCTGCTCAAGATGCTCTGCCTGTTCACCTATGCGGACATCAAAGCCGTCAATCCCGAGGCGCTCACCCCGTGGAAAGCGGAAGACCTGTGGCAGCTCTACATCGGCACGGCCAATTATTTCAATCGCAGCGTGGACGAGCGCGTTCGCGGCGATGCGAACGATGAAGTCCTGAACCATCTGCGCTCGCTCGCCGCCGCCGCGGGCCAAAAGTTGCAAACGTTTCTGGACGGTTTGCCGCTGCGATATCTCCGCACGCACCCCGTGGACGAAATCTTGCGGCATTTTGAGATGGCGGGCCGCCTCAGCCAGGATCCCGTGCAACTGGCGCTGAAACGCTCGCGCCACTGGTACGAGCTGACGGTCGTGATGAAGGACCGCCCGCGCCTCTTCTCCACGGTCGCCGGAGCTTTGGCCGCTTGCGGCATGAACATCGGAAAAGCCGGCGCGTTCTCGAACGCGGGCGGCACCGTTGTCGACACGTTTTCCTTCACCGATCGCTACCGCACGCTGGAAATGAATCTCCCGGCATGGGAGCGGTTCAAGACGACCGTGCACGACGTGCTCGCAGGAAGGCGCGATCTGAAACGAATGCTCCGCGAGCGCCTGGAAATGGAAAAGGACCAGCCCGAGAAGAGCGACCGGCCTCCCCAGATTCAATTTGACAACGAATGCTCCGCGCACAGCACCCTGATCGAAGTCATCACCCAGGACCGGCCCGGGCTCCTGTATCGCATCAGTTCCGTCTTCGCCCAGCAGGAATGCAACATTGACATCGCCCTGATTGACACCGAAGGCCACACCGCCATCGACGTGTTTTACCTCACCTCGGCCGGCGGAAAGCTCGCGCCCGAGCTGCAAGAACGCCTGCGCGAGTCCCTCGCCAAGGAACTCTCCGATTAGAGCCATCCGGCGAGAGCTCCGACTAGAGCTCGTTGCACTCAGCGCCATCGCTCTGTGGGCATTGCGAGTTGTTGTAGCCCGGATCTTCAGACCCGGGGGACGTGGGCGCGACCTCAACAGACGAAGCCCGCCTCTAAAGAGGCGGGCTACAGCGGTCAGCCGGAAATCGGCGCACACGACTTCCCCACCATACACACGATCATTCAAAAATGGTGTATACTGCGAACATGGGCCGGACAAATATCATGCTCGATGACGATCTGGTGCGAAAGGCGCGGAGGCTCACGCGCCTTAAAACCAAGCGCGAGATCGTGGGCAAGGCCCTGGAGTTGCTCGTGCGCTCCGAAACCCGCAAAGGAATCCTTGATTACTTCGGCAGCGGGATTTGGAATGGCGACCTCAGGCGAATCCGACGGAATCGGCGGTGACGCTGGTAGACACCTCCGTTTGGGTCGACTTCTTCCGCCCGCGTCCGGGCCGCCCCGGATTCGAGTTGCGCAGGATGATCGAGGAATCCGAGCCCTTCGCGCTTGCCGGCGTAGTCGTGGCGGAAATCCTGCAAGGCGTTAAGCGAGACGTTCAGCGGATCGAGCGATTTCTGTCCCAGTGGGAACTGCTGGAGCCAAGAGGTTTCTCCACCTATCGTGACGCGGCGGCGATTTCGCGGCTGGCAAGCGCGCGCGGCATCAGTCTCAAAACGGTTGACACGTTGATTGCAGCCATTGCAATTGAAAATCGCGCGAACCTCTTCAGCATGGATCAGGATTTCTCTCAAATCGCGCGCATCGCGCCACTGCGCCTGTATCCGTTGTCTGCCCAAGGCCGCTAGGCAAACGGGGCGGCGAACCATTCGCGTTGCCGAACATTGCACCCTCTTTCAGCGCGCATCCCTCATCCAATCCGGGCATTTCGGCGTATAGTAGGGTGTAGAGCAAAATGAGCGCGGCACAACCGGTGCCCGGAGGCTGGTGATGTTGGTCAAGCGATCCCCTGACCTGAAGTATTCGGACGTAACCCCTCGCGAAGCATATCTGAACCGGCGCAAATTTCTTCAGGGCTTAGGGATAGCGGGAGCGTTGACGATGGCGGGCAAGGGCCTCGTCGACTTGGTCAGCCCGTCGGCGCGGGCATATGCCGCCGCGAAACTTGCGCCGCTAACTCCCAGCCCGTTCAGCACCACCGAGAAGGTGACGGATGAAAAGTATGTGGCGACGTACAACAATTATTACGAATTCGGGACCGACAAGGGCGATCCGGTAAAGAACGCGCAGAAATTTGTGACCTCGCCGTGGGAAGTTTCCGTCGAAGGCGAGTGCGCCAAGCCACGCAAGTACACGATGGACGACATCCTGAAGCTCGCGCCGCTCGAGGAGCGCATCTATCGCCATCGCTGCGTGGAAGCGTGGTCGATCGTGGTGCCGTGGATCGGGTATTCGTTGAACACGATCATTAAGCTGGCGGAGCCCAACTCCAACGCGAAGTTCGTTGCGTTTCAAAGCTATTTTGACAAGAAGCAGATGCCGCTGTGGGGCCGCGCGGGGATCGATCTTCCTTATGTGGAAGGCCTGCGAATGGACGAAG
>Ga0206824_10294_pt1 | contig 13609 bp, 10 predicted proteins | sample Alteio_BWOrgCont_82_FD_152874 | JGI IMG/M metagenome (GOLD analysis project Ga0206824, IMG submission 152874) | Enriched cells from forest soil in Barre Woods Harvard Forest LTER site, Petersham, Massachusetts, United States -... | ecosystem: Environmental > Terrestrial > Soil > Temperate forest >...
GAATACCATGTGGTTATCGATTCAACGCTTGCGGCCGGTCACCTCACGTACGGGGAGTTGCTGATACCCGGAGCTTCCGACGAAGAAGTCCTGGTTTCCTGTCATGTTTGCCATCCATCTCTATGCAACGACAATTTGTCCGGCATCGCCGTGGCGGCTGCCTTATACCAGCAGGTGAGTTCCATGGCGCGACGATACACGTATCGGTTTCTTTTCATTCCCGGCACCATCGGGGCGATCGCATGGCTGGCCCGCAATGAGGAAAAGACGTCGAAAATTCGGCACGGTCTGGTTTTGTCGGGCGTGGGGGACTCCGCGCCTCCAAGCTATAAAAAGAGCCGGCGGGGAAACGCTGAAATCGACCGCGCTGTGAGCTGCGTGCTTCGCGATTCGGGCCGGCCTTTTCAAGTTAGCGACTTCTCGCCGTATGGATACGATGAGCGACAGTTCTGTTCTCCCGGATTTAATCTTCCGGTTGGCAGGTTGTCCCGCTCTCCCTACGGGCAGTACCCGGAGTATCACACCTCGGCGGACGACCTGAATTTTGTCAGCGCCGAATCGTTGACGGAAGCATTGGCCACCTGCGAAGCCGTGATGGATCTGCTCGAAAGCAATCGCCGCTATGTGAACTTGAGTCCCAAGGGCGAGCCGCAACTGGGAAAACGCGGGTTGTATCGCGCGATCGGCGGCTCACTGGACTCACGCGGGCAGGAAATGGCGATGCTGTGGGCTCTTAATTTGTCCGACGGCGCGCACTCGCTGCTGGATATCGCCGAGCGTTCGGAGTTGAAATTCACAACGATTAAGAAGGCGGCGCAGTTGCTGGAAGAGCATGGGCTTCTGCGGGAAGCGCCCGCTGGCACGGCCGGCCAGGCTTCCTGATTGCACTTTGTTGAGAGCAGTACCGCACAAATAACCGGAAGGGAATGATTGCGGAAATGACCACACCCGTTGCAGCTTGCCGCTTCTGCGGCGCGCCGTTGCACTATACCTTTGTGGACCTGGGCAAATCGCCGCTGTGCGAGAGCCTGCTTCCCGCCGATCAGCTGAATCAGATGGAACCGTTCTATCCGCTTCACGTATGGGTATGCGATCAGTGCTTTCTGGTGCAACTGGAAGAATACGTGAGCCCCGAGAACATCTTCACCGACTACGGGTATTTTTCCTCCTACTCGGATTCCTGGCTAAAACACGCGGAGAATTATTCGCGCGACATGGTGAAGCGCCTGTCTCTGGACGCCTCAAGTCTGGTGGTGGAGCTGGCCAGCAACGACGGATACCTGCTGCAGTACTTCGTGCAGATGGGGATACCGTCATTGGGCATCGAGCCGGCAGCCAACGTGGCCGAGGCGGCCGTGAAGAAGGGCGTGCCGACGCTCGTGACATTCTTTGGCCGCGAGAAGGCGCGGGAACTTGCGGACGAGGGCCGCATGGCGGATCTAATGCTCGGCAATAACGTGCTTGCGCAGGTGCCCGACCTCAACAGCTTCGTGGCGGGCATGAAAATCCTGCTCAAGCCCCAGGGCGTGATCACCATGGAATTTCCGCATCTAATGCGTCTGATGCAGGAAAACCAGTTCGACACCATATACCATGAACATTTCTCTTACTTCTCATTCTGGACCGCCGAAAAGATCTTTGCGGCACACGGGATCACGCTATTCGACGTGGACGAGATTCCCACTCACGGCGGCTCCCTGCGCATATATGGCAGGCATGCGGGGGATTCCTCAAAACCGGTGACCGAACGAGTGGAGCAATTGCGCGCGAGAGAGTGCGCGTGGGGAGTCAATCGTCTGGAAACCTATTCGGCGTTTGCGGAGCAGGTAAAAGAAACCAAGCGCAAACTTCTGGAGTTTTTGATTCAGGCGCGGCGCGACGGCAAATCCGTTGCCGGGTACGGAGCTCCGGGCAAAGGGAACACGCTTTTGAACTATTGCGGGATTCGCACAGATTTCATTGACTACACCGTGGACCGGAATCCGCATAAGCACGGCAAGTTTCTGCCCGGCACGCATATTCCCATCTTCCCCCCAGAGCGGATTCGCGAGACGCGGCCCGATTACGTGCTGATACTTCCCTGGAACCTGAAGAACGAAATCGCCGAGCAGCTTGCCTACATCCGCGAATGGGGTGGGCGCTTCGTGGTGCCCATACCACAGGTGCAGATCCTCGACTAGCTATCGGCAAGACGAACCGGCACTATACGGGAATTCATTGGCTCAGATGCACACGATTGTGGATCTCAGCTGCGTCGAGGGCTCACTCGTCGCAGCCAGAGCCGGCCGATATTAGCGAGGAACTCGACCTGGTCAGTCATTTGCAGCTTGGAGGTTCCATGGGCGCGCGGTCCAAAGACGATTGGGATCTCGATAACCTGGGCCCTGTTTCGAAAGAGCTCGGAAAGAAGCGAAGATTGGAATGAGTAACCTCGTGTCGAAAGACCGCGTAAGTTACATCGCATCAGCAAATCGACCGAGATACATCGATAACCCGATGTACAGTCATACAAGCGAGGTAGACCGGCAGCCGAACGGACGAGGATTGTGGCCATTCCGCTGAGCACGCGGCGGCGAAACGAGAGCGCTGGGTTGCCGGAACCAGGAGCAAAGCGGGAGCCGATTACCAAGGTAAAGCCGTATTGCGTCAGGTTTACAAACAATGGAAGCAAAGCCGGATCGTGTTGCTGATCGGCATCCATCTGGATGATAAGGTCGGGCTTGATCGTTTCGATGGCATAGGCAAATCCGCGCTGATACGCCTCACCTAGTCCCTTTTTGTCGCCGCTCAAGAGGTGTATTCGAGGATCTTGCTGCATCCATTCGGATACCAAGGCGGCAGTTCCATCGGGGGATTTGTCGTCCACTACAAGCAAATGCAGTTCGTGGGATGGGATTTTGTCCGCCTCGCGAAGAATTTTAGGCAGCAATTCGCGCACATTAGCCGCCTCGTTATACGTAGGCATTACGATGCAAGCGCGCCTCTTCATTGCCTATCAATACCGATCATTGGTACGCGGACCCCTTCGAAGCTATCGCGGAGACCCTCCGGGCGCCAGGCCGTAAACGGCGCATCGTCAAGCATAGATATCCCTGTCGCAACGAAATTGGCGCCCGTGTGATTTCAGGCTGAAAAGCCTATCAGCGCAGCGTCTTCTGCAATCGCCTGAATCTATCGCCTAAATCGACGCAATTATTAGCGGAATAGGCAATAAACCGACCAAAGTTGGCCCAGCCCAATATTGCCGATGATAGAGTTCGGTTCATGCCCCGAACGTTGCGAACCTGACTTGTTATCATAGCAGTCATCGTGAAATTGCCAGAAACGAGGAAGGAAAGGAGAGAGGACATGCGAACTAAATGGCACGTCCTCTTGTCGGCTGTCGTCTTTTCTCTCTGCATCGTACCCACTATTGTCAGTTATTCGTCCTATTCCTTTTCGTGGGATGATTCTGACTATTTGACACGGTCCATCGCAGTCAACAAAGCCTTCTGGTCAGGAGACAGGCCTGGACTGCGCAAGGAACTCCACAATAATTTTCGACCTCCTGCGATGACGCTGTTGGGCTTACCGTGGGGACGTTTTGCTCCCGAGGATGCGGCTGGGAAGTGCTTTGTCACACTAGCCGTATGCACGTCGTTCTTTGCCGCTTGCTGTTTGTTCTTGCTTCTGCGCATCGGCCTGGAGCCGCTGTATCTCATCACCGCCAGCGTCTGTGCGTTCGCATCGCTAGGCCCGTATCCCGCGGGGGCGCATGCACATTACGTCGCGACTGGGTTCATGGCGGATTCCCTTTTCGCCTGGAACGCCTTTGCGGCCACGCTCCTCATCCCATATGAAGCGATTCCCAGTGCTTCTTCAACGTTTGACGATTTGGCGCGCGGAGTTCTATGGGGGACGATACTCTCGGCGATGGCTTTGACGAGGGTAAATGGGTTCTATTTCATCGGGACTATTGCCCTTCTAGTGTTTGTTATCAGGATGCGGCGGAATGGACATCGCAGCGCATTCGTTGCACTGGCCTCGCTCGGCGCCTGCTCAATACCCGCTATTTTTTATTGGCTTCGCTACGGACTTCCTTCGCTGAGGAACGGCTGGGCAGCGTCCTTTGGGCACGATGCCCCCTTCTACTACCTTCCCTTATCGCGATTTCTGGAGATCACACTTCGACAGTCGCCGGGGATGCTGTTAGGCGGGTTGTTTGCACTCGTCGGCATTGTGGTTTTTGCAGCAAGACGGCGCAATGTTCCCGAGTATGCAAATATCCTGGCGTTCCTAGTCATGGCCGGTTACAGCGCGATTACGCTCGCGAGCCATAACCGGGAGATCCGGTTTTTGTTTCCAGCCATTATCGGAATGCCCTTTTTGATTGGACTGCTGGTTTCCGGGAAGACCTTTGCGCTGCCCAAGCGATCCGCACTCATTGCCTCGACGCTCGCCGTCTGCATCCTGTTGGCAGCATGCGGGCCCCTGCTACATCGGCCCTATCGGCAAAGCCTGCATAAAGGCGAAGAGATCCTGGCCGAAGCCCGGGCATCGAATGCGAAGCGCGTCCTGTTAGCCACGGCAAGCTCTTCGTTAAACGTGGAATTGGTGGGCCTCGCGATTGCAGTCTCGCCTTCACAACCCTCTGTTACGCTCGACAGTTTAGCTTTACGAGCTGCCGCAGGGGGGCCGATTGAAGACGACTTCCGCACGATTCGTGATTCTGATCTGGTGGTCTTTCAGGACAAGAGCGCTCTGGATGCCGAGCCACCAAACGATCGTATTCCGGAATACGAGGACTTCGCGCGAGGAAGCGCCGGAACTTTTCAGCTCAAAGTAGTAGACGATATGCATGTCTACGAACTGAGAAATGGACACCACTAAGCGCCGCCTGTAATAGCGGCGACACTGGCACTGTGATTCTTACCAAAAAGCTCTTCCGGATCTGGCACGAAATCACAGCATTATCTCCATCGCTGGATGATGTACATTTCGCTCTGGAATGAATTGTCTCTTACGTTAATGTAGGTAAAAGGAGCAATTGACAAGAGCTCTACCGCAAGCGAAATTAGATTCGCCATTAATATTACGTGATTGGCGTTGGCTGAAGTGCAGGGCGGTACGCTCGCCGCGTGACGGTTCAGATTGTTGGGGGATACCTAATGATCCGCGGTCCTCGAGCCAAAGGGGTATTTGGCTCTGGGTTTCAGCTTTTCTCAGAATCCCTCCTCACCGTTGGGGTCGTGCTTTTCGCAGCTCCGTTCATCGCATTATTGTTTTACTCTTCCATGAATTCTGACGATTTCGCTAAGGCCGCGCTCGCCTTCTTTTCGGTGCGACAGCCAGGCGTCCTCCACATCACCTGGTTGTACTACGCATATTCGTCCGGGCGATGGCTTACGACCATACTGCAGTCTTTCGTGATGAGTAAAGTAAACATGATTACTTATTATGGATGGCTGCTGCTGGTTATCATGCTTTCAAATATAGCGGCGCTTGCTTATTTTTTTGTGAGCTTCCTGCGCGTGTCTCGCGCTCGAGCCCTGCTAGCAGCGGGCCTTTTCTATGCAGTTTGGCTGTCGAACGCCGCCACTCCTATAGAAGGCGTCTTCTGGCTGACCGAGGCTTTCGAATATCAGGTGTCCCTCACGGCGATCCTGATCCTTGCCGGCCTCCTGTGCAAGCAGAAACAGACCTTGTGGAGTTACCTCGGAATCGCAGCACTGGCAATTTGCATTCCAGGCCTGCACGAACTTGCCGGAGTGTTCGTTTGTGTGTGTTTGGTGGCGGGAGTAATTGCTTTGCAACTTCAGAAATTAGGCGGGCGCCAATGGTGGTTGGCGCTGGGACTCGCCACGTTGAGCCTTGCCGCGGTTATGCTTTGTCCAGGCAAGGCCCTGGAATTCGCAACAGGGCACAACACTCCCTGGACTTTCGGCCACGTCTTTTTCTACGCGAAGCGGACGACTCAGCATGGTATCGACTGGATCCTAAATCCTGCTGTTTTGCTCTACGGGTTTTGCACCTCCTTCTTGCTGAGGCCGCGAGACGACTTGTCTGAGGGCCGTGAATTCGCGCCGCCGAGATGGCTTGCCCTGGTGGGTCTCGTCGTTATGACTGTTCTTCTGGCGGAATTTGCAGGCTCGGAGATGGCCTCTGGGTATGGCGCATTTCCTCCCAGAACCGTAGGCTGGTTTCAATTCATATTCTGGCTTCTCATGGTGTGTGTAATGCACACCGGGCTGCCCGAGATTACCCGAGTCAGACTCTCACCAGTCTCGCAGACGGCGCTCTCAATGCTCTTGGTGGTGAGTCTTCTTGGGTCTGGAAACTTCCACTTGGCGGTGACGGATTGGCGTGGGCCGGCCCGTCCGTACCTGGAAAGTAGCGTTGCTCGTCTTAGGGAGCGCGGAGATTCGTTGCAATTTGGCCCGCTTCCGCGCAGGCCCGCGCTGTTCAGACAATCCTTCCTGTCAGCGAGTGACCCCAAATGTTGGGTGAACGAGGTCATGGCGCTCTACCTTGGAGCCAAAAGCGTGGTGGTAACCGATCCGAACGAAGATTGGACTTGTCCCGAGGGCGAAACAGGACCATAAAGTTGCTGTGCGACAAACGTCACCACGCTCTGGCGTTTTCGCAATCCGAAAAGCTCTCGCTGCTTCGGCAAACGAATAGCAAGCTGTCTCCGGGGAGCACATTTGGTACAGGCCCGCAGGTACAGTTTTAAGGACTGTCCCACGTTTAGCCAAACGGCCAGTAGGCTCTTATCAACCTTGCGAGCTATTCTCGTTTTCGATGAAAGTATCGTCCAAAGCATTGGTATTATTCGGCTTGCTGCTCTGCGCTTCAGCGGCAGGAGCTCAGACAGCCACGGTAACCTGGAACAACGTTCACCAAACAATTGATGGATTCGGGGCCGCAACCGGGGGAGCCGCGCCGATTGCGCTCTCTTCTTCGCAGGCCGACCTTTTCTTTTCCCCAACCGCCGGTATTGGACTGTCGATCCTTCGCGTGACTGTTCCCGACGACGGCAGTTGTTCCGGGAGCTGTAATTTTGCCGACAACGCCACGATTCAAGAAGCACTCGCCAGAGGTGTGTCCACTGTTTTTGCGACGCCGTGGTCACCTCCCGCGAGTATGAAGACTAATGGAAGCGTTGACAATGGTGGCTCGTTGAGCAGCGGATCCTACGCAGCGTATGCGTCCTATCTATCGAATTACGCCACCCAGTTCCAAAGCACCTACGGGATCAGTTTGTATGCGCTTTCCGTGCAAAATGAGCCGGATGTAAATGCAGGCTACGACTCCGCCATCTGGTCGGCGCAAAACTTTCACGATTTCATCCGGAATAATCTCGGTCCCACTTTTGCGACAAACGGCGTGAAAGCCAAGATCATGATGCCGGAACCGGACGGATACGCTGATTTCACCAACTACGCCGGAACGACCATGAATGACTCTTCTGCCGCTGCCTATGTCGGTGTTCTGGCATTCCATGGGTACGACAATTCCTTTTCCATCAGCAACCCTTACAGCGGGAGCCAGCATTTTTGGGAGACGGAGGTATCGGACGGCAACAGCTTCGGGCCGAGTCTCTGCGGCGGTTGCTGGGACCCGTCCATCGGCGACGCCCTCATGTGGGCGGGCATCATCCATTACAACATAGCTGTGGCGAACGAGAATGCGTGGAATTGGTGGTGGTTGATAGATTACTACAATTCGGATAACGAAGGACTTATCGGCCCTGACGGGGTAACTGTCTCAAAACGGACGTATGCCATCGGAAACTTTAGCAAGTTCGTCCGCCCGGGGTGGGTTCGGATTGATGCAACGGCCTCGCCGGCCAATGGCGTGCAGGTTTCCGCCTACAAAGATCCGGTCAGTGGGAATTTTGCGATTGTTGCCATCAACGAAAACGGCTCCGACACCGCCGTAAATTTCAATCTCAGCGGGTTTGTGGCCACGTCGGTAACGCCTTGGGTCACTTCGGGAAGTTTGAATTTGGCTCAGCAAACAAACATTTCATTCACCGGCAATACTTTTAGCGATACGTTGCCGGCGTCGAGTATCACGACCTTTGTAGGGTCATCCAACGGCGCAGGTGCGCCCACCCCCCCTACGATAACCCAGATAATTACCCGATAGTCCGGGCGGAGACAAACTGAAACAGCAAGAAACGTCGCACGACCTGCCCCGAACAGGCGGCGCTTCCGATTCTAGGTTCTCTCTTAAACGCGATCCGCGTGCACAACAAATTGGGGATTTACAGGAAGCGCAGGATGTGCAAGTGTTGGGCGGGGCAGGAGAATCAAATCAGTCGAGGGATTGAAGGGCGCGCTGACCTAATAGGATTTCTTCATCGGCCGCATTCTGATGTCAGTTACTTCGACCGTGCGAGGCAAACAGAGGGCCTGGGAGACCATCGTGGCCAAGTCCTGCGGCTGTATCAGAAGCTCCGGAAGATAAGCTCGGCCCTCCTGCTCAGCAAGTTTTGCCATGCGTTCCGTAGCAGTGCGCCCCGGATAGACACTCAGGACGCGGATTCCGTCGGCATTTACCTCATCTCGCAAACTGTCCGCGATCGCACGCAATGCATGTTGTGTTGCTGTGAATTGTCCTACTCCTTTTCCGGACTGTCGGGTTGCCACAGAAGAATTAATGAACACGATCTGACCCTGTTGCCGGCGTAACAGAGGAAGCAGAACCTGAACCAGTGCGTAAGGTGCACGGAGGTTGGAACGGTACTGCAAATCGAAATCCTCAACGCGGCCTTGTTCGGTTGTGCTGTGAGAAATCGCCCCGCCACATAGGACGAGCAGATTGACGTGCGCGAAATTCTTTTGAATGTTCGCGGCCAGCAGCTGAATGGCTTCGTCGCTAGTCAAATCCGTGGCATGCACATGGGCCAGCCCGCCCATTGCGGCAGCTTCCTGCGCCACAGATTTGAGCAAGTCCTCCCGGCGCGCAACCAGGCAGACTTCGGCCCCGTGACCAGCAAAATCGAGGGCTATGGCGCGGCCGATTCCGCTACTGGCGCCGGTTACTACTGCAACCTGACCTTGAAAGCAACCCATCCTTGAGGTTCTGTCCTTTGTCGGCCCGAGGAACGTAGGTTCCTACAGCCTACCCGCAACGAGCCGCTTCGCATCAAAAACAAATGGCGAAACGTCCCTGTCTAAAAAGTGGCCTAAATTCGACTTTCGAAGTGTGACTAACGACGGTTCGGAACCGGAGGTTCGTAAACAGCCGGCGCGCTATTTGCGGGCGTGTCATACATCGCGATCATCTCTTCGGGAATATGCGCCAAGTCTTCCATCCGCAAGTAGTCTCTCATGGTAGTTCCGGTACACTCACAATCGATATTTGGAGCGCCCTGGCGCGATGCCACGTCGTCAACGTTAACTGTCCGGAAATCAATACTGAAACGAGTGCGGCCACTGTTATTGGGAACGGTTGAGTGCATCTGGGCGCCGGAAAACATCAGGATGGCGCCGGGCGGGAGAATCACGCGAATTTGAGGGTCGAGTTCCATAGGCTCTTCGGCCTTGGGCTGCTTACGCGTGTCCGTCTTAATGTGTTGAGCAGCCGACTGACGGCTGGTTCGATTCCACTCGTCGTAGTTGTATTCGCGGGAGCCATTGCGGACCGCGTAAGACCAATAATGGGGATGGAACGCCATGCAGTTTTCAGGCTGGATCGCGTAAATTGGAATCCAAAAGTTAATCTGGCAGAGCGGCGCAGAATACCAACAATCGCGATGAGGATGAAAGGCATAAGCAATTCCAGAAGATAAGTAGTCGTTACTTGTGGCTGAGCGCATTCGAGGCACGTCGAAGTAAGTCTTCGCCGGATCGCAACCCAACTCGCCCAAAATGCCCTTGAGAAATTCCTTGCTCTTCGGATGGTGAATGAATTTAGGCTTCAAGTCCGCCAGTAGTGCAGCGTACTCCTCGACGCGCATGTGGTGCTGGGCGGTCTCCGGGTCCAGCGAGCCGAATGCTTCGCGTAGCAAGCCACGAGCGAATTGGACCAAGGCATTGGAGCTTGGCGTGGCAGAGTAAACCAGCAGTTGCCCGCCGTAAAGAGCTTCCCGCCGAGCGCCATCAGTCATCGGTATGTCCATGTAGATGGAATTCATCTGCGTTCCTCCTGGATCATCAATTGAAATCGTCTTCGCTACACGTAACTTATTGAAGTATGATTTGTACAGCGGACTGAAGGTATGAACTGCGCTCAGGTGTGACCAACAGCGTGCAACCTCCGCACGAAGCCGCCGCAAACTTACTTATCTTTGCCTTAGCATTTCTCGCACGTTTCGGCAATTTCCTTTGCCGTGGGTGGCTCCGCGACAGCCACGGCCCGTTTCAGCCAATTTTCTCGCCAGTAATGGTAAATGGCCCTTGGACAAAGGCGGTGGTAATCCGAACGGCACGCAACGCCCTCGAGAATGATGCAAGGATACTTCATGTCCAGCATTTTCCCGGTCTTCTCATCGATAATCCGATGTACTCTTCGGAACACTCTGTAGATGTGCCCGCAGTATCGCAGCATCTCTCCGTCGAACAACAGCCCGCGGTTGCGATTCTGTTTGTCCAGAGTGGCCATGATTTCTTCTTTACTGCGAACCTCGACGAGTTCGCCGGGCCGCAGGTCGAGCACGCCAGCAGGAGTTTTCTCCGCCGAGCCCTCGACGAAGGGATATTGAGGCTTCCAATGAAGTCTCCGCTGCTGCACGCGGTTGAACAAACTGATGGTCAGCGTACGTACAATCTCCATGACGCCAAGCACCTGCTCGAGGGAGCGGTGCGCTATTGAATCCTTGCCGAGCCCAGTGGATAGGTTGCCGGAACGTAAGTCGCGGACGTACTGTCGCGGGTCCCATTCCGCCATATAGGACGTGTATTTGATCAGGTCAGTGGCCTGGCAGGAATATATCCTCTGTCCTTCGGGGTCGGTTCGGGAAGTTGCAACCAAAATGCTTGCGACCGAACAACCTTCCCGGCTCCCCTGGAAGAGTGAACTACCCGCCAGCAGAGTTTCCGAAGATACCACGTTGCCTTCGACGCGCTTGAGCCAGACCTCCTTCCAAAAGATCAGACACCCTGCCTGACACCCACCATGCCCCTCACCATCGCACCGAAGGCCTTCCAAATGGACGGACTTCTCCATCCGACGAATGCTCCATCCCAGGATATTTTCGCAGGTCTTGTCCGCGCGCTTGGAGACACGAAACCTTTTTCCGCAGTACTGAAGCATCTCCGGCATGAAAGGCAAGTTTTCGAAACAGCCGCGTTCGTCCAGAGTGGAGAGAATGGCCTCCCTGGATCGAACTTCGACCCATTCCCCAGCCTTTAAATCCAAGACCTGATCCTGAACTGCACCACGGTCATACACTGCATTTCTCGCTTTGTCTTTTGTCATGGCGTGCCAGTTGATACGTTTCCACCAACCACCCAACTCCCACCCAAACCATGCACTTTCGATAGAATCGGCTCTGCGGACTCAAAGCCAGCGCCCATTGCAGAATTCTTGTCGGCAGGTGCCTTAAAATGACGTGGGGAATACTGAAGTAGTGTCGAGGAATTCCCGCAATACCAGGGCGCATTCCAGATTCCCGCATCTGGGCCCGCCCGTAGTTAAACCACCACGTCAGAAAATATTGCTTATTCGCTCTCGTTTCGAGTAGCTCGTGGTACACAACGGCAGATGGTTCATAACGCAAGCGTTCTCCTCGCGCCATGAGACGACGTCCGAACTCGGTATCTTCGTTGCCAAGCAGGCTGTCGGAGCTACGACCGAGGTCTGTTCGAAATCCTCCAAACTTTTCAAAAACGTATTTTTGAAACGCCATGTTAGCTCCGTGGGGAGCTCTATCGAGTTCACCGGCCTGGCCGCCCAAATCAAAGTGGGCATAAAGGACGCCGCCCATGCCGTAGGGACCGTCAAGTGCAAGCCAGGGCGGAGGTGAAAAGGTCTGTGCCGGGAGGATTCGACCACCCGCGCCCGCCCAATTGCCGCCATGCAGACTCGCGGTAAGGTTCTGCAGCCAGTTAGGTTCCACCGTTATGTCGTCGTCGGTAAAAACGATGATATCGCCCCGTGCTTCCCGGATTCCGGCATTGCGCGCATTGGAAAGGCCCTGCCTGGCCTCAAACACATACCGGAAACGGTCAGGGAAGCGACGGCCGAAGTCCTGCACGATTTCGGGCGTTTGGTCACGCGAATTGTTGTCCACCACCAGAACTTCCCACACAGCAGAACTCGGCATTTGGGAAGCCGCGATACTTTCCAACGCCGTCGCCAAACTCTGACAACGGTTATACGTGCACACGATGACGGTTATGTTCACGTCTATTGCTTCACGACTTGGGATTGTGGAATTCCCTGGTCTTCCGGCTTCGAACACCGTAGGTAGACTTCAAAAATCTCGCCCGCCATCATCCACACTCCACATTTGCAGGCGAATCTCTTTCGGGAATCGGTAGTGGTAATCCAGTGCCAGACTCTGGGTGGCAACAGACGCAAAATCCGATTCAGGATACTAATGTAGTCCCGCGGGATTCCCCATACAGCCGCGCGCTTCTCCTTTTGGCGGATACCCGCTCGCCCGTCGGCGAACCACCAGGCCAGCAAATACTTCCGGGTGAGTCGATTTTCTGGGATTGCATGATAGACCACCGCCGAAGGCTGGTACCCCAGCCGTTCGCCCGCTCTCATCAATCGCTGGCAGAACTCCGTGTCTTCGGCGCGTATCTCGTTCAGCGGATTGGGGCCCAAGTCAGTTCGAAAGCCGCCGTATTTTTCGAAAATTGCCTTTCGGAACGCCATATTGGTGCCGAACACCGCCTCGTTAAGCTCACGGCTCTCGGGACCCCGGTCGAAAAGTGCGAGAATGCCTGGCACGGAATAACCGCCCTCCATTGGCATCCAAGAGGGAGGCGAAAAATTCCTTTGGGGAAGAATTCGCCCTCCGACTCCGGTCCATTCCTTGTTTTCCAAAGCTCCCACAAGACCTTGCAGCCACGTGGGCTCAACAACCACATCATCATCCATGAACGCCAGAATCTCACCCATTGCTTCCCGAATTCCGCTATTGAGCGCGTTCGATTTGCCTGGGCTTGGCTCAAACAGGTAGCGAAATCGGCCCGGAAAGCGACGACAAAAATCCTGCGTCACTTCGCGTGTTTGGTCGCCGGAGTTGTTGTCCACCACCAGCACTTCCCAAGCAGTCGACTCGGGCAGCACGGAGCATCCAACGCTCTCCAGCGCCGTCGCCAAGCTCTGGCAACGATTATATGTGCATAATATGACGGTTATCTTCACGGGTTACCGCCATTACCGCTTCGTGATTCGCAATTTGAACCAGCCGCTTGTCTTGCCGCGCCGAACGGCGAACGAAGGATTTCCACGATCTCGCCGGCAGTCATCCACACCCAGCACTTGCACCAGAATCTCCATTGTGGATTGGAGGCCCGAATCCACCGGAGAGCGCGTACTGGCAAGAGATGCAGAATGCGATTGGAAATGCTAACGAACGACCGCGGGATGCCCCAAACCGGAAGTTGCTTGCTCTTTTGACGGGCCACACCTCGTCCGTAATCAAACCACCATGCCAAAAAATACT
>Ga0206824_10282_pt1 | contig 13568 bp, 18 predicted proteins | sample Alteio_BWOrgCont_82_FD_152874 | JGI IMG/M metagenome (GOLD analysis project Ga0206824, IMG submission 152874) | Enriched cells from forest soil in Barre Woods Harvard Forest LTER site, Petersham, Massachusetts, United States -... | ecosystem: Environmental > Terrestrial > Soil > Temperate forest >...
GGGTGCGGGAAAGTCAATATTACTAGGCGCTTTGTCCCTTTTATTAAGCCAGCGGGCAGAGGGTGATTTGGTAAACGATAAGTCAAAGAAATGCATAGTAGAAGGCGTTTTTGTAAGTAATTCAGACGAGATAAAGAATTTCTTTTCACAAAATGACCTTGACTATAATGCTGAGATTACCATTAGGAGAGAAGTATCACCCGAGGGGAAATCACGGCCATTTATAAATGATACTCCTGTAACATTAACTCAATTAAAATCAGTAACCGCAAGGCTGATAGATATACATTCCCAACATGAAAACCTGTTACTGAATGAAAGTGAATTTCAGTTATCTGTTTTGGATGCATATGCCGGGCATAAGGCTACATTAACAGAATACAAGCAAAAGTATTTGCGTTATAAAAATGTAGTTAAGGAATTGGAAGAATTAGTAAGCAAGGAGAATGAAGCCGCTAAAGAAAAAGATTACCTGGAGTTTCAGTTAAAGGAAATGCTGGATGCTAATTTAGTTGAGGGCGAAGAGAAGAAGATAGAGGAGGAGTTGGAGTTTCTTACACACTCTGAGCAAATAAAAGAAGCCCTTGTAATGTCTGCGGGTATACTGAAGTCAGGGGATAAGAACGTATTGGTTTTTCTGGCTGAAGTAAAAAACAAGCTAACTGCTATTGCTGCATACAATCCTAAGTTGGGCGAACTGCTTGAACGATTAAATGCAAGTATTATTGAGTTGAAAGATATTGGCACCGAGGTTGAGTTTTTGGAAGAGAAAATAAATCATGACCCTGCAAGGGTTGCGGTATTGACAGAAAGATTAGAGAACATTTACCACCTGTCTCATAAACACCGGGTAAAGACAGTAGCTGAGTTATTAAAACTGCAAGACGATATTACCAAGCGTTTAAATAGCATATCCTCTTTGGAGGCTACTATTAGTAAGCTAAGCGGAGAAAAAGATACACTCCAAAAACAATTAAAAGATTTAGCGGGACGCATAAGTGCAGGCAGAGAAAAAGTTATTCCCGTGCTTCAAAATGAAATACAAAAAAACCTGACAGGACTTGGAATGCCCGATGCACAATTCAATATAGAAAGACAAACGATAGAGAACTTTACCGGCAATGGAACCGATGCCGTTAAGTTTCTTTTTTCTGCTAACAAAGGAAAAGACTTGCGTGAAGTTGAAAAAGTTGCTTCGGGTGGTGAGCTTTCAAGGGTTATGCTTGTTATTAAAGCCCTGCTTGCTAAATATACCGAACTGCCTGCCATTATATTTGATGAAATAGATTCAGGAGTATCGGGTAAGGTGGCAGGACAAGTGGCGGAGCTGGTTTTAAAAATTAGCAAGTCTATGCAGGTGATAATGATTACCCACTTACCACAGGTAGCCAGTAGGGGAGATGCCCACTTCTTGGTTTATAAAGAGAATGTGAAAAATAAAACAGTTACAAGAATTAAAAGACTTTCTCCTGATGAGCGTGTGGAAGAAATAGCACGAATGATTAGCAATGATAAACCCGGCACCTCGGCATTAAAAACGGCGGCGGAGTTATTGCAGGGCAAGTAAATACGGCACAAAACGGCTTATTTTACCCCGTAGGGGTTGCCTGTTTGTAGAATAATAAACACCATTCTATAATAAAGCGCCTTGGGTGCGCCCTGTTGCAATTATATGTCGCTCCGATGGAGCTAAAAATTCATTTAATAATAAATACTACAAACAGATTGCTCCTACGGAGCAAAATTGCGAGAAATGAGAATAGGGATTTATTTAATGCGTTATTACCGTTAGGTTGATTGGTTAAAGTAATGTTGAATTTTGAATGTTGAATTGAGAATACACTTGTTCTCCAAGTACATTGTATACTTCAATTATTTGCGATCCCGAAGCAAGTTCGGGATGACTGAACGCAATTGTGAAAATTCCATTACTCGGATTGGGATAAATATATATTGAGCCTTTAGTTTCTGTTAATTCATTAATTGAAGCTACTGCATTCGTATCAAAACTGAAAATAACTCCGGAGTTTGTCACCCCTCCTCCATGAAAGGTCATTCCATATAATATACTTCCCGAGAGCGTTAAAGTGCCGTAGGGGAAATCACCATTTGTATAAAAATCATACAGATCTTTCTACCCATTCCCATTGGTATCTATCGAGAAAATATAACCACCATTATGTGTCCCTTTAGAGGTTGACATTCCATATAACACGTTTCCTGAAAGAGTTAAATTCCCTTGGGGATTAGTACCATTTGTTGCGCTGTTAAAATCAAGAAGGTCTCTATATTTATTACCATTAGTATCAACTGAAAATATAACACCATCGTTATTTGCTCCTCCCCAATAAGTCATTCCATACAACATGTTTCCCGAAAAAGTTAATGAACCCCATGAAGAGGCACCTTCAGGGTTACTTATACCATTAAAATCAAGAAGGTCTTTATATCTAGTTCCGTTAGTATCTATAGAGAAAATACAACCATCGTTGTTTGCTCCAGCCAAAGATGTCATTCCATATAACACTTTCCCCGAAATCGCTAAGGAGCCCAAAGGTATTGTACCTGTTGTTTTAGTGAAATCAAACAAGTCTTTGTATTCATTTCCATTCGTATCTATAGAGAAAATACAACCACTATCGTGTGCACCACCATTAGCTGTCATCCCATACATCATTTTCCCTGAAAGCGTTAAATCTCCTAGAGGATGGGCACCGTTCGTACCATTAAAATCAAGCAAATCTTTAAAATTATTTCCATTGGTATCTATAGAAAAAATGCTACCTTCTATAGTCCCTTGATATGCTGATGTCATTCCATATAACACATTACCTGAAAGCGTTAAGGAACCTTCGGGATTGCAGCCGTCTATACCATTAAAATCCCAGAGATCTTTATATCCACTGCCATTAGTATGTATAGAGAAAATACAACCACTATCATGTGCCCCTCCGAACCAAGCCATTCCGTATAATGTATTTCCTGAAAGCGTTAAGGAGCCATGGTAAGGATATCCACCAGTCGTATCATTGAAAATGTGGAGGACTGTATATTGTGCCTCTCCAGTTCCTATTCCTAAACAAAATAGAGAACAGAATATAAAGTATAGTTTTTTCATGCTTCCTAATTTTCTACAAATATAATTTATATTTTGAATTAGAGATAAATATGCCGTTTTGTGCCATTTTTATTGAGATAAAAGGAGAAAGGTAAAAGTTTGTAAAGTAGAGGTGGGTATAGTCATTCCGAACTTGTTTCGGAATCCCAAACAATAACAGCGTTATTATGCGATGCTGAAATCCCTTCTTTAAGCTTCTAATCTTGTATTGTCGCTATAATTTTCCCGATTCTTATTAATCAGGGTTCTTTTTTAAACGATTTATTTTTTGAAGCATTTCTACATCAGCCTTATCCTGAGGACGGTCAGTTGTCATTTTTGAGAGTATAAGATGGCGGTATTGAATAACCGGCACTATAATATTTCCCAAAGGAAAGGGTTTTGTTTCTTTAACCGCCTCATTAAATGTAACAAGATTTATTTTTGTAAGAAAATCAATTCTCCGAGGCCTCTCCCCGAAATGGAACATTTGAATTTTGTTGAAATCTAATGCAGATAATTTATGCAAACTTTCTTTTTCTATTCCAAACTCCTTTAACGCAGTAATAAGTTTATCCCTATTCTTATTTTCAGGTTCAAGAAAAATGTCCATATCTGTTGTGAATCTTTCATAACCATGAAAAATAACTGCATAACCACCTATGAGCATGAATTTTACATCATGCTTAACAAGCATTATGAGCATTTTTTTATATTCCGGCAATAGAATGTCCATTTAAGTTTTACTTAAAATGAATTTTCATATCGGTTAATTTAGTTTTAAGTACATCTGCATATAAGTTTTGTAGTGTAAATGTAATATGCTTAAATCTTTCCACTGCTTTTAATTCCCCCATTTCTTTTAAGTCAAACGCATTCATTTCATCATAAGAATTAAAGAAAACAAGGTGATTTTTACCATGCTTCCCATAAGTGACAGAAGGCTCACTTACTTTAGATTCTTTAGACTTTTTGCCCATGCCTTTTCAATTTATTATTGCAAATATAGAGTAAATAATAATTTTTCAAAATAGAGATGCTGAAATCCTAATGGGATCCATTCGGACAAGTTCAGTAAGACAAATCCTTAACTATTTGCCAGTCGGGCTCCGACCTCATAACTCCTTTATATTATCTTTGTAAAAATTTAACGCTATATATATGACACACAATTTACTGAAAGGAAAGAGAGGAATTATTACCGGTGCATTAGATGCTAATTCTATTGCTTGGAAAGTAGCCCAAAAAGCTCATGCCGAAGGTGCTACATTTACGTTAAGTAATGCTCCCATTGCATTGCGCATGGGAGAAATAAAAAAATTAGGAGATGAAACAGGCTCTCAAATTATTCCTGCTGATGCCACTAATATGGAAGAAATTACCGCACTCTACCAACAATCTATGGAAGTGTTAGGAGGAAAGATTGACTTTGTACTTCATTCTATTGGCATGTCGCCGAATATCCGTAAGAATATTCCGTATGATGCCCTTAACTACGATTTTTATGTAAAAAGCCTTGATGTGTCAGCTATGTCTCTGCATAAAATGTTAGCGGTTGCTAAAAAAATGGATGCCATAAATGAAGGAGGCAGCGTACTTGCTCTTTCCTATATAGCGGCTCAACGCACGTATCCTTTCTATAGCGATATGGCGGATGCTAAAGCCATGCTTGAATCTATTGTACGTAGCTTTGGCTACCACTATGGCAAAGCAAAAAAGGTAAGGGTTAATTCCGTTTCTCAATCGCCCACCAAAACAACGGCGGGCGCGGGTATTAAAGGCTTTGAAGAATTTTACGGCTACGCCGATTCCATATCTCCTCTTGGTAATGCCAGCGCCGAAGATTGTGCTAATTATTGTATTACGCTATTCTCTGACCTTACTAAAATGGTAACTATGCAAAACCTGTATCACGACGGAGGATACTCTACTACAGGCGTAAGCATGGAGGTTATGGAAGGCTTTAAGCAAAATAAATAAAATATTCAGGCGTTATTACCCAATCAATATGTTTAAAATGAAAAAACAAATCCTTGTATTGGTTATAGGAACACTTGTTTCCTTGCATTGCTTTTCTCAGGAGGATACAAATAAAACAGAAGCCCCTTATCCTGACCATACATTAATTTCACCACCACCACCACCGGAAGAAATTTTTTACAAGTGGTCGTTACAAGGAGGCGGTGGAATAATATATCCTGTCACAAATAAGGCTTTAGGTGTAAGTCTGAGCGGACAATATTATCTTCACTTTTCAGGTAATTACATACTTATTCCCCATCTTTTTACCGGACTGGAATTTGAAGGAACAGAATTTGGCAGCACATCAAGTATAGCGGCATATAATACCTTGATGTTTGTATATAATGCAGGTATTAAGGTAGGTTATTATACCTTTATGCAAAAGGATTTGTTATTCGTCTATTCCCTAAGTTTCGGGCCTTCTATGATTAAGTATGTTGGAGCACCAACTCCCACTCCTTCAGCCTATCAAACTTCTATTTTTATGACACCTAATGTCCTTGCATCATTTAGGGTAAATGATGAATTGAGAATTGGCATTGAACTTTCATATATGTTTAATTCTTATCGCTTTGACCCTGCCTATACCGGCATTGCCCAATTTGTTAATGGGCAGTATGATCCGGTTAAAGATATTACAGGCATTACCACATATTTTGAGTGGGGCTTTGGGGTTTATTGGGCATTCGCCGAAGCTAAAAAATAATTTGTTTTATAAATTATGAAGGAGTATAGTGTCATTGGTTTAATGTCCGGTACTTCGTTGGATGGCTTGGACATTGCTTACTGTACTTTCAAATCAAATAAAGGCAAATGGCAATACTCTATTAAGTGCGCCGAGACAATTAAATATAGTAAAGAGTGGTTCCAGAAATTGAAAGAAGCACATCACTATGGCGGAGAAAAGTTATTGCAAATCCACAGTGAATATGGGGAATTCCTTGGTAAGAAAGTTTTGGATTTTATAAGGAAAAATAAACTTATAACTATTGATTTAGTCTCTTCGCACGGACATACCGTATTTCACAATCCGGAAAACGGATTTACCTTTCAACTGGGTAATGGGGCTTCGCTTGCTGCCACTTGTGGAATAACTAGTGTATGTGATTTCAGAATACTGGATGTGGCATTGAAAGGGCAGGGTGCTCCGCTTGTGCCAATTGGTGACAGGTTACTTTTTCCTGAATATGATTTTTGTTTGAACCTCGGAGGGTTTTCTAATATCTCTTATGAGGTTAAGGGCAACAGAATTGCATTTGATATTTGTCCTGTTAATACCGCTCTTAACTATCTTGCTGAAACCCGCGGCAAAGCCTTTGATAGAGGTGGGGCAATTGCTAAATCAGGTAGAATTAATAAAGAGCTTTTAGTTAAACTAAACAAACTGGACTATTACCAAAAAAAGAAATCCAAATCACTTGGGCGGGAGTGGCTTCAAAAATATTTTTTGCCCGTACTTAATTCATCTAACATTTCAATCGAGGACAAACTTGCAACAGTTACTGAGCATATTGCTTACCAAATTTCACAGGTAATATTGAGTGTGGACAAAAAGGGGAAGATTTTAATTACGGGTGGAGGAGCCAAGAACAGCTTCCTTATTTTAAAACTCAAAGAAAAATTAAGGGGTTCTCAAATAATAATTCCTGAACAAAGCCTTGTTGACTTTAAGGAAGCGCTTGTATTTGCGTTTCTCGGCATATTGAGAATGGAACAAAAAATAAATACCCTGTGTAGCGTTACGGGCGCTAGTAAAGATAGTTCCGGTGGAGTGGTATTTATTTCAGGGAAATAAGGAGATGATTAAAAATCATCGTCAGCGAAGAAGTGATCATCTTCTTCGTCATCTTCTTCTAGATTATTCAGGTCTTCAATAGCGCCATCTCCGGTAAACTCGATTTCGGTTTCTTCCACAAAGTCATTTTCTTCGTGCTTTTCTTTTTCTTCCCCTTCATCTTTATCCGAGAAGAAATCTTTTTGGCTTTTAAGGGATTTTCCTCCTTTACGCGGAGTTTTTGCCTTCTTTTTAAGAGTTTCTTTATCCTTTGTAGGGCTTGCTTTACCTGTTGTTTTCTTTTTCAAATCGTCTTTTGAGGACGCATGTTTCTTAACGTCTTTTTCTTTTTTAACGTTCTTTTTTGCAGGGGCTTTGGTAGCCTTAGCAGCAGGTTTAGATGGTTTTTGTTTCACCGTCTTTTTCTTCTTTATTTCTGTCTTTTTTCCCATGGTTTATGATTTTTTATAAGCGAAAAATCAGACACACGACTGCAATAATAATTATTATTTTAATACAAAGATAAGTAACATTCTTTTTGGTTCGACGTAGATAAACTAACAGTATCGTGTTCATATATTATAATCTCCTAACATTTTTAGTGTAGAAAGGTAAAATACTTTAGCATTTTAAAAGTCCAACTAACTAAAGTAACCCTTATGATACACCAATTGTTATTACAAGTGCCTGCTGCGGCAGCCACAGTTAAATCCACTGTAACCGATACGGCAAAGGCTATTGCCGTAACAGCTGCTCCACCCGATACCAAAATATCACTATTAGATTTAATAATGAAAGGCGGTGTTATTATGATTCCGCTTGGGATATTATCCATATTGAGCGTATACTTAATTATTGAAAGGTATATTTTTATTAAAAGAGCCTCCCGCTCAGGAAAAAATTTCCTTAACTCTATGAAGGATGTGATGAAAAGCAATAATATTGAGGCAGCTAAAGCTTTATGTAAAAATGCCGATAACCCACAGGCAAGGATGCTAGCCAAAGGCATAAGTAAAATAGGAATGCCCTATAAAGACATAGAAGATGCTATGGAGAATGTAGGCAGGATAGAAGTTTACGGTCTTGAAAAAAATTTGAATGTATTAGGAATTATTGCAGGTATTGCCCCCATGTTTGGTTTTATAGGAACTATTTTAGGGGTTATTAAAATTTTCTACAATATTTCTCTTGCCAATAATATAAGTATAGGGTTAATTGCAGGCGGCCTTTATGAAAAGATGATAACCAGCGCTGCGGGTTTATCAATCGGTATATTTTCGTTTATTGCCTTCCACTGGTTGAATATTATGGTAAACAAAACCATTCAGAAAATGGAAATAGTGTCTATTGAGTTTTTGGATATGCTTCAAGAGAATCAGAAAACTGCAAACTAATTGCCGATGAAAATTAAAAGAGAAAATAAATTCAGCGCTCATGTGGAGTCTTCTCCCATGAACGATATTATGTTCTTCTTGTTATTGTTTTTCCTTATTGTTTCCACACTTGTAAACCCAAGCGTGGTGAAACTTACCCTGCCCAACTCAAAAAAGGTGCAGGAAATGAATAAGCAACAATTAACAATTGATGTTACGAAAGACCAAAAGTATTATCTCAATAACCAGCAGTTGGACTTGGATGCCCTTGAGCCTGCCTTAAAAGCTAAAATTGTGGGACTAACTGACCCTACGGCAGTACTGAGGTTTGACAAATCACTTACTATTGAAGATTTGGTCAACGTATTGCAAATTGGCGCTGACCTTAAGATTAAAATGGTTTTGGCTACCCAGCCTTCAGCTAATAAATAGGAAAAATGGCAAGTCTTTCAGTTACACCGGAACATAAGAAAGAAAGAACAGATAGAGCTATTGCGGCTATTATAACTATTCTCATTCATGCCGGATTGTTGTTACTTCTTCTTTATTATGTTATAGTAACACCTATTCCACCATATCCTGCGCCTCCCGGCGGGCCTGAGTTGGAGCTTGATTTTGGTAATGCAGTTAATGGCACCGGTACTGTGGAAGCTCCTAATATTGGCAACAAACAAAGTCAGGATAATAAGATAAACCAACCTTCAACAACTCCTACAAAGGCAAATAATCCGGTGGTTACAAATGATGTGGAGACAACTGCACCCATTAACTCCGGCAAGAAAGTCACCAATACTCCTGAAAAGAAAGATACTGTTAAACCCCAACCTCAGATTAGTATTGAGCTTGCTGGTATCGATAGCAAAATGAAAAAGATGAAGGGGATGTCCGGAGGAAATGGTAACTCTGGTCAGGCGGGCAATGCAGGCGGCCCCAATGGAATAACTCCGGGTACGAGCACGGGTAGCGGCAATGGTCTTGGCACGGGAGACGGCAAAGGCTTTAGTTTTAATTTGAACGGCAGGAACCTATTACACAGGCCTAAGCTGGAGTCTAATAACCCCGAACAAGGACAAATTGTAGTAGGTATTACAGTTGACCAGGATGGTAATGTAACGGAAGCCATACCGGGAGTAAAGGGTTCAACTATTACGGATGAGTCTTTATACCTACTGGTTAAGGATGCAGCCATGAAAATAAAGTTTAGCAAAAGCTCCGAGGACACTCCCGAACAATCGGGTACGGTTACATTTGTATTTACTATACAGTAGTTTTTTACAAATTTTGATAAAAAACGGTTGCATATATTGGTACACTGCCGCTCCAAATTAAGCCTTTTATGTCACACCTTTGAATTCTAAAAAGGGCTAAAAACAGCACTTAATAATCATATATTCAATAGGTAGTAAAGAACCATGCCAAAATGGGGTGTGACGTATTTTTAGTGCCTAGAAAGGTTATTTGTAAAATTTTAAAAAGTCATTGACTTTTTGGGAACTCGCTAATATAATTCTCATGTTAGACAAAAATATTTTCGATGAAAGTAACCAATTTGGTTACTTTGTTGTATATTTGCAGTATCAAAGTTTATAGGAATGAACATATACAACAAAAGTACCTTGAACAAATTTGCCGAGACATACGCAGATACAAAGAAAGAGTTGGAGCTATGGTATAATGATGTTACAGCCAGCCGTTGGACAAAACCAAGTGATGTAACAAAAGCATACAATGATGCAAGTGCAATTAAAAATAACAGGGTCGTATTCAATATAAGAGTAAACAGGTACAGGCTGATAGTGGAATTTAATTATGCTAAAGGATGGGGATTTATAGTATTTCTTGGAACTCATGCTGAATATGATAAAGTGGATGCAACAACCGTGAATCAATTTATATCAAGAAGAAAACAAACAAAATAGTGAAGTAAAGAACTCTTGAAAAACTCAAAAACCAATTACCATGAAAGCAAACAATTTAAAAATCATTAAGACAAAGGCTCAATATGAAGATGCTCTTGAAAGATTTAATCAGGTATTCCATGCTAAATCCGGAACACCGGAAAGTGATGAAGCTGATCTTCTTGCTCTACTAATAAAAGATTATGAAGAAAAGCATTTTATTATTGAAGCTCCCGACCCATTAGAAGCAATTAAATATAGAATGGAAAAAGAAGGGTTGTCCAATAAAGACTTAGCCAAAATTCTCGGTTTTAAAAGCCGTGTAACAGATATATTTAACGGGCACAGAAAGCTGAATCTTGCTATGGTGAGAAACCTACATGAACACTTGCATATTTCTTTGGAATCTTTGATTAAAGAGTATTAAGAGATACTGCAAAACTAAATGTTGAACTTTGCCCACTAGGCAAGTATAGCGGGTAAACGAATTTATTTTTCCAAGTTAATGACTACATCTTCTGTCTTTTCACTATCGGTTGAAGATATAGATTTGACTGTATCGTTATTAGCTTGTTTCATCTTTTCCTTCCTTTTATTAACTCTTGCTATCTTTCTTTTTGCATCATCAGCCTCAACGCCTTCTATAATTTCTCTCTTTAATACTTCATTCAGTTAGCCATTAAATATTTTTATTTTTTTAGTGAAACAAAAATAATCAAAAAACAATACCCTACATATATGTTGGGGTCTTTTCCTCTCCAATACTTCATTTTTGGTAAGAAATGGAGGAAATTAAGCAAATAGGTAAGAATATTCGAAAGTATAGAGTAAAGAAGGGTTTAACCCAACTTGACCTTGCTGCTACCTGTGGCTTTGATGAATCAGCCATTGGAAGATTGGAAAATGGGAATACTAACCCTACAATAAAAACCTTATTGAAACTTGCAAAAGCTTTAGAAGTAAAACTAAGTGAATTAGTAAAAATAAAATAGCTTCTTTTTGGGCTAAAGCCCTTTCACTTCTATTATTATCAGTCCATCAGCTAAAGCAGACGGCAATTGATTTTTACCCCGGAAAAGAAAAGTATACTGCAATTAAGGCTACAATAAAATAGCTAACCAGCACTTGAGCGCCTCCGTAATCTTTTGCAATACGTTGACCAAAAAACAGGGCTAAGAATGTTGTTGAGCATAAACAACTTGCATAAAATAATATAGTTGTTTCTCCTGTTCTCCATAGCATAAATAATCCTGCAACAGATAATAATCCGGAAGATAACTCCATTAGGGTAAGCACTACAAGCATCATAGGAACGGTAGGGCTTAAAAATGTTTTACTGAAATGCTCTTTATTAAAATCCATCTCGCTTTTCCAGTTAAATACTTTATCAAGAGCTGATTGAATAAATAGTATGCTGGAAAAAACTCCGGTAAATAAAAGTATTATGGTATGAATATCCGGTTTCATATTATTCTTTTTCCAGGGTTATGTCCTGTTGCATAGTATATGTTCCAAGAGGGGAATCGGGCAGCCAAATAGGCTTTGAAGCGCTCTTATACCCTTTTGCAGAAACCTTTATTTTGTATTTTACTTTAGCCTTAAGGGTAATAAAATACATTCCTCCTGAACTGGAGTTTAAGGTAGCCATCTTAGTTCCTAAGCTGTCGGAAACAATTACTTCCGCTGCTGATAATCCTGCGCCTTTTTTTGTTTTAATGCGTCCTCTCAGAACAGAAAAACCTATTGGTTTGGAATTCGTATGGTTTGTTTCTAAAACGGAATAGTTGGAAAGGTCTGCTATATAAATATCTCTTTTCCCTATTCCGCCTTTGCGGTCACTGGCAAAATAAGCCGTGCGCCCGTCTGCTGAAATAGTAAAAAATTTCTCGTTATTAACGGTATTAATAGGGTATCCCAAATTAACAGGTGTAGACCATTTGCCGCTACTATCATTCACCGCAGACTTAAAAATATCGTAGCCTCCCATTGAAGCATGCCCTTCTGAACTGAAAAACAGGGTGCGTCCGTCTGCAGCCATAAAAGGTGCGCCTTCATCCAACTCACTGTTCACAGTATGTCCCAAATTTTCCGGGTTTCCCCATACCGCGCTATTTATTTTATCCGCTTTGTAAATGTCTGCTTTGCCAAATCCTCCCGGCCGTTCACTCACAAAATAAATGGTATTGCCGTCCGGTGAAAGGCAAGCGCCGTCTTCATAATAGCTTGTGTTTACAGGCTTTCCGACAGACATAGGCTTTGTCCATTTGTCTTTTGTTGATTTCTTGGAGATATAAATATCTCCGCCCAAAGATGAATTGAGAGTGCTGTTTTTGAAAAGAAAAATATAGTTACCATCGGGAGAAATGCTGGTGCAACAGGTATGCGTTAGGGGCATATTAACATCACCATCAATAGGGAAAGAAAGCCCCCAGGTGTTTTTAGCGCTGTCCCATTTACACATGTATACGTTGTCAAAATCTTGTGAAACTTCCTTAGGAGAAACAGCAGTGGCAGCGGGATTATGCCTGAATAGCAGAGGACGGTCAGATGTAAAAATTAGGGTTGCACCATCGGCAGTAACAGAGGGTGTTTTTTCGTTATATTCTGAATTGATGGCATCTCCAGCGTTACGCACTTTTACATTCACAGGATTATTTTCCATTTGTTTTGCCAAAGCGCATTCTGCAATTAAATGGTCAATAGCATCTCCTTTTATCTTTTTAGGATTACTACTGTATCTTTTTTTGTGCCAGGTAAACTCTGTCGTGGCTTCATCTAATTGGTCATCCTGTTGGTAGGCTAATCCTAATGTCAGGTGCATATCCTGATTGGCATCCGTATCAATATTTTCAGCTTTCTGAAGGTATTTGATAGCATCATCCATTTCCTGAAGTGCATAGTAGCATTGCCCAATATGATATAAAACAGAACCATCATTCGGCTTTGCCTTACTGACCTCTGTGTATATTTTTAAGGCTTTATTAATATCGCCTCCATAATAAGCCTGGTTGGCGTTGAATATTCTTAGTTTGATTTCAGCATCGTCAACTATACCTGTTTGAGAAAACAGAATACCATTAACAAGCATTAAGCAGGCGAGTAAACCCAGTCTCTTCATAAAAACAAATATACTTAATTTATTTTACTAATAAACGCCAAAGAAAAGTACTATTCTATAACTTCTAACAAGGTGCGGAAAGCGGTAATTTTATCTTTGAATTTGTCAAGGGTTTCCTTTTGTAAGCGTGGAGCGTGTTTTTCCCTGTATTCATGGTATTCGGCTAAACTATTACAGGAATATTGAATGGAATAGGTGGTGCCTTCATCTTCCACTTCAAGAAGGCGGCAAATACGATATCCTGAAAAAAGCCCGGTGCTAAGCACGGCGGGTATATGTTCTTTCT
>Ga0206824_10295_pt1 | contig 13494 bp, 11 predicted proteins | sample Alteio_BWOrgCont_82_FD_152874 | JGI IMG/M metagenome (GOLD analysis project Ga0206824, IMG submission 152874) | Enriched cells from forest soil in Barre Woods Harvard Forest LTER site, Petersham, Massachusetts, United States -... | ecosystem: Environmental > Terrestrial > Soil > Temperate forest >...
GGCGCTTAATGCTGCTGCCGTCGCCAAGGTATCCTTCCAGGAAAAATGCCCGTGCTGGTAAATCAGCGAAATAATAGGCGCAGCTAGGCCTGCCAACCCCGCAGCTGCTGGAAAGTTGATGGCAAAAACACGCTCCACAGAACTTTCAATCGCTTCCTTTGAACCCTGAAAATCCTTTTGAACCCATTTTCGACTAACCAAGGGCAAAGTCGCCGTGGCAAGCGATACCCCAAAAACACCAATCGGAAACTGCATCAATCGAAACGCATAGTTTAGCCAGGACACCGATCCGGCCGATTGCCCCGTGGCCAGGATGCTATTGACCAAAATGTTGATTTGCGTCGCCGCCAAACCGAACGTTCCGGGAATCATCAGCGCTAACATGCGGCGCAAGTCACGGTCTTTTATCAAGGACGTACTTTGTGGAGTCGACCATTGCCATCGAAAGCCTGATTTAATCAAGGTCGGAATTTGAACCGCAGCCTGGACGACACCCCCTAAGACAACACCAAAAGCCATCCCTTCGATCGGCGCGTGCCCTATTCGTGGGGCCAGCGGAATGAAAACCACGCCGATCACCACGGATATCAAATTAAAAGCCGCCGAACTGAGTGCCGGAATAAAAAAACGTCCACAAGCGTTGAGCACCGACATAAACGCAGCCGCCAACGCCACCATAGGGAAAAAGGTCATCATTTCCTGAGTCAATCCAACAGTCAGTTCGAACTTGCCTGGAATATTGTGAAACGCAGAGGCATAGATTTCGACCAAGCGATCTGAAAAGAAAGCGCCGCAAGCCGCAACCACGCTTGCGATCAAAAACAACAAGCCAAACACGCGCGAAGCAAGTTGCCAGCCACGATCGATGCCTTGTTCCTGTCGAACACGGATAAAAGTTGGTACCAAAGCGGCACTCATCGCGCCTTCGGCAAATAAATCGCGCAATAAATTTGGAATTCGAAATGCAATTTGAAAGGCATCAGCCGCGTTGGATGCGCCAAAAAATGCTGCAAAAACCTGTTCGCGAACCAGGCCAAGCACTCGACTGAATAAGACTGCGACGCTCATCGCGCCAGCCGAACGCAATTCTGAATTTCGAGAAGGTGGTATTTCCAACTCTTCCTTTAAGTCGTTTTTGTGAATGATCGTTTCAGCCACTTTTCGATGCCTTCATCTATCTTGGACTTGAAAGGCGTCGCCAGCAAGCTTAACGATAGGTCGACATGCAATTGTCCATCTTTTGCGATCAAAGAACCACTGGCCATCGATGCTTTGAATGTCACCGTTTGTTTTTGGGCTAAGCGTTCGACTTTATATTCCCCTAGCGGCGTCTTTGATAAAAAAGAATCGATTTGTTTTGCAACTTCTTCATAGATTTGACTTGAGTTGTAACCGGGGACTGGAAAACTTTTTGAATGACTTGGCATATGTGACTCCACCTCTAGTTTACGCCAAGTTCAAAGTCTTGGCAGGCCCTTTTATTGATTTCTAATCTGTTTTTCTGCTTTCTTTTTCTTCCCAACGTTCTAATTCCGCAAGTTCCTGACCTACAATCACCTCGTCTTCAGGCCTGGCGCTTAAATTTTTCACACTGACCGACAACGGCAAACGGTGACTGACTAGCTGTTCAAGCGACTCGATAATTAATAAATTTTGCCGTGCAGGCACAACCGATCCTTCTTTTACAAATACCGAATGAATGCTGCCCGTCACCAGCGCCATCAACTTGGGTGATTTTCCTTTGATCGCGCGCCGAATTGGAATAAACCACTGCCCTAACCGCACAATCCAACGCGTTTCGCTAATCGGCACCACAGCGACCCGGCATCGTGTGTGTCCAGGGGCATCCAAAACCCCGGTGACCATGTTCCGATTTCCAGGCCCCGATTCCACTTGATGAAAATGCCAATGCGGAGTCGTGTTGGGCGCGACAACTTTTTGATTCAGCCACATCCACGATTGATCCGTAACATTAGGCCCCGCAAGCATTTCGACCAGCTGAACCGCCAAAGGAATCCAACCTTCTGGAGGGGCCGCACGCGGAATAAATTCGTTGTCAACAAATCCAGCGTAAAACATTCCTTCTTCGATCCAAGGATGTCCCAATAATTCATCTAAAAAACGTTCGTTCGTTTGAATGGTCCCGGAAATCCAAACCCGCCGCAATGCGTGCCGTGCCGACGCCAGCATGTCTTTCCACGTGGGTGAAAATACTGTCAGCTGCCCCAAAGCACCTGTGGATTTCCACGATACGAGATCGCCTGTTTTGACTTCCCATTTCAATTCAGAATCTGAAAGCGGATCTTGTTCCGCAAATTCTGCGCATGCCTCGGTCACCCAACCAGGATGCGGCAGCCGCAGCACCGGGTCTTCTGCATAAATTTTCAGATTGACGCCGAACAATGTTTTGCCTGCAACACCTTGGCCTTTTTTAGGCGAATGGCTCATCAGTTCTGGGGCCGCACAATACACCTGCCATTCAACAGCAGATGTGTGCGCGATTTTTTCCCACAAATTGTACCCGTAGTTCAGTCGCGGCAAGGCCTCGGTCAGGTAAACCTCTACTCCATCTGTGTAATAAACTAATGCGCCCACACCGACATAACCCACGTGTTCTGCCAAGCGTGTTGTGTAAGCCTCGATGCGACTAAACAAATGATCGTCTGCCGACTGCGCCGGACAAATATCCACCCAACTTTTGCCTTCAAATTGAAGGGATCCATCGACCAACGGGAAAATTTCAATTTCACCCGAAGCAGTGCGAGCGAAAGGTTGAACATAGCAACGTGCGCCTTCTAAAAATCGTTCTAAAAATAAAATTCCGTCGCCTGTTCGTTCGCGAACTTGTTCTAACCAAATAGGTGCCCACTCTTCCAGATCATTTTGATTTCGAATCACGCGCGTGCCATAGCCGCCGCGCACACGGTAAGCCGACTTTAAAATAAATGGAAAGGTCGATTTCTTCGCAGCGTCTAGCTTGGTCAACAGATCTTGGGCTTCGCGAATGCTGAATACAGGATCATCGGCGATGATTAAATTCGGAATGCCAAGCGACTGCGCTTTTTGAAGAAGATTGAAGGTGTTCGTGCACAGGCTGATCGCCTTAGGCGGTGGCATGATCGCTTGAACGCCATAGCTTTCGGCGATTCCTTCAAAATCATGGCGTTCCGACCACAACGAAACACCGGGATGGACCCAGCGCGATGTGTCGCCTGTTTCTAGAAATCGAAGAAAAATATCGCCCAACATCGTGCGGGCATCGGGATCTAATGGATGTGGCAAATCTAAATCTTCACCCAGATCAATCAATTGAATTGGAGTGATGCCTAGACGCAGAAGATCATCGCAAATCCGTCTATGGATCAGACCTTCTCCGAGAACTAAAACCCGAGGCATATCGGGCGGAATATCGTGGGCTAGGTTGGTCCTCATCTGCTTTCTGGCATTGCAGGCAAACCTGCAATCGCTTTCTGGCATTGCAGCTTTGGCTGCAATAGCATTTCCGTTTCAGACTAACCGGGCATAATGCTAAAGTCCAAAGGGAATGCGAATTCCGATGTCCTTGGCTGATGGTTTTGACGATGCTTTTGAAGGGCAGCTTGCACAATTTCTTATTCAACAAAAATACTTGAATCAAGCCTCGGATCTGGACTCCAAACGATTCCTTGCCAGAAGCGTAGCTCCCCACGTTCAGACGCTGTCTAGCCTGTTTAACCGCCAGCTTAAGCCGGATCAGTCGGCCGGCATCGACGAATCATTGTATTGGAATGATTCCAGCAACGCGATGAACCGACGACTAGCCTATTTTTTAGCATTTGGACTTCCTAATTCTGTCCGCGTGGCCGGCGTGTGGAGCGAGCTATCCCGTTTGGGATACGTGTTACCGGCGTCTTCAGCTTTTTCAGTGCTGGAACTAGGCGCCGGAACGGGTGCAGGTGTGACGGGATGCATTTTGGGATCAAAGTTTTCAGATCTTAAAATTCCCACGCCGGCGCATGCCGCATTGATCGAACAAAATCGCGGTGCGATGGAATTGGGTTCGGCGTGGATTGAACATTTGGAACCGTCGATGAGCACGCGTTGTTTTCATCGCAAACTGACGTTTGATGAAGATTGGTTGCCGCGATCGGCACCAAAATTCACCGTGATCGTCGCTAGTTTTTTCTTGAACGAATTTGATAACAAACCTTCCGAATGGGCGGATCAAATTCTGAATTTGACACAAAATCATCTAGTTGAAGACGGCGTTATCATTTTGGTGGAACCCGCGTTGAAACTTCAGTCACGGCGTTTGTTAGAGTGTCGAAAACATCTTTTGAAACGCGTGGAAGAAGAAAAACGTCAAGAGCTGGTGCTGCTGCCATGCTTGGGCCATCAAATTTGCGGGGCACTGGAAGATCCAGACGATTGGTGTCACGAAGAAGTCACCTGGTGGCGTCCCAAATATTTGCGAGCACTGGATGAAATCGCGGGTCTAGATCGACGTACTTTGCCTTTTTCTTATTTGGTGATCAGCCGTAGCAACAAGACACGCACCGAATTATTGCCAGGCTTGGCCGGAGCATCGACTCTGCATCGTTTAGTCAGCCCTGCCCATAAATTAGGCCGTGATTTAGAGTTTTTTACTTGTGGCCAAGACGGTAAACGGCGCGTGCGCGTACAACCCGATATGGTTGCGGACGACATACAGCGCGGGGATTTGCTGGGGAATGCTGTGTTGCGTGGCGATCCCGAATGCACGCGGTTGGAATCGTTGAGTGAGCAATCTGCAAAAGACGGTTTCTAATCTTAGAACATTGTAGTGAACAACCAAGTTCGATGCGCGCCACTTTCTCAACCAGAATCATCTTGCCGTATTTTATTTCTAAATTTTATATAAAAAGTTATTTTATCAGACCATTGTGAAAGCAATCACGCGAGCACCAGAAAATGGGGAACCACAAATGAAATACACTGTGAAGTTATTCGCAATCGCGTTATCTGTTTATGCGCCTGCTGCACTGTCGGCCACCGATTTTTTATCCGCTGGGGTTTACAACCAAAAGACTGGCGACAGTTTGCAAGCCATTTGCCTCAATTGGGAAACACACGATCAAACCCGCGTTTGTACCTCCATTCAATTTGTCGAAACGGTAAACGGTCAGCTTAAGAATATTGGCGGCATCATAAAAAATGGAACAGCCAGTGACCTCGCGTTACCCAAGGGCGCACCCCAACCCTATAGAGCATCCAGTAACTTGTTCCCCAGCGATCCTTTTGAATTCACAAAGAAGACATGGGGTGATTCAGACGCAGCTTTAGGAGTAGGGATTACTGCGGGGTCTCTAACGGCGGCAGGACTTGCAGTTGGGGCACCCATTGTTGCGAACAATCCAGGTGCGAGTAATCCAGGAAAACTGCACGCACCGCAGGCTCCGAATAATGATGCTCTTTCGGAAGCGCTTCCAACTGCCAATGCGGTGATCACGGTTTACACGATTAATCTGAATAGTGTCAGTGGCGCTAGCGGCTTTTACGAAACGCCAAATTTTTCCTATGTTAATTACACCATACCCAATCTGACGCCCTTTTTTAATTTGGCATCACCACTGGCGCCTGAACAACGTGTCGCAGACTTTAATTCGCTTTATTTTTCTGGAAATTCTGGATCCTCCATTAATCTGACCAGTCTTATTGAGTCAGCGAACACAAACATTCCCATATCCAACGTTACACTGACCCGCATCGAGTTGGTCAAAGGACAATACCTTGCCGTGATTGTTCCAAATGCCGAACTTTCCACTTATTGGAATTACATTCAAACCACGACCAATACCAACAACTCAAATTATCAAGCGGCACTTGCGGCCTATAATAAAGCGCTTGCACTCTATCCGCAGGAAAAGGCGTTGTTTAAAAAAGCTCAGCGAAAAGCTTTAACGGAATACTGTTCTGCCGTCGTTGGTGGATCGCTGTTGATTCTTGCGGCCCCGACAATCGCGGACCTTATCCGGGATGCGTGTGCTTACCCCATTTATGAAATCGCTAGCCGACGCGCGAACCGTCGAAATAAAAAAATATCCACCGAATGGGTGAACGCGTGGAATACGCTGATCGAAGACCACAGTCCGTCGGCGGTCGGCGTGCCCGACCCCGTTTTTCAGGCGATGATTTCGGCAATCGCAAAATCACATTAAATAAACGATATTCATTCATCTGAAATTCACATGTGACTAGCCTGTTTAATTGCATTTGACCGTATTTCTGATTATCGGTATAGTTGATCTCTATGTTCGGTATTTCATTTGAACACATTTTGATTGTTGGAATTGTACTGTTGTTATTCGGTCCACGCCGATTGCCAGAACTTGGCCAATCGCTGGGTAAAGCGATGAAAAATTTTAAAGACGCAATATCCGGAGTCGAAGAAGCGAAGTTCAAACAAGTGAATTCGCAAACAACGACTCAAGCAAACACGGCGACACCAACTTCGACGACAAATAATACGTCTGCAAATCCAACGACCAATCCAGCTGATCAATCACGCGACCCGCAAGCTCACGTTTAATCGTTGCATGCTTTGAATTCCGTGCTATTTAGGCTAAAAAGCCTTCATGCTTGGGCTTCGCTTGGGGATCGTTCTTCTTTTACTTTCAAAGACTGTTTGCGTCCATGCAGCAACTTCAAATTTTGAGTCGGCCCACATCATCGACAGTCACAACCAAAATTCAATCCAATATCGCTGCATCGAATCTTATCCGAATTCAGATATGTGCCTAAAATTGCAGTTCACATTGATCCACGGCAATGAGATTCACGCGATTGGAAACATCATCGACAGTTCAGAAGTACAAGCGTTGTCGGAAAAACTAACGGCTGTTCAACACGGTTATCCAGCGGCACCGATTTGGGAATGGAACCATGCTGATGACATTTGGGGCGATCGTGATCGCAATTTTCAATATGCGATGACCTTAATCATCGTCGAAGGCATCATCGGAACCCCGGCCACATTGATGGGTGTCGAATTTACAGTGTATGACCCAGCAACAACGCGCGCAGAAAAAATCCAAGCGAGAACGGAACGTGAAGAAGTTTATCTTCCAGTATTTTTAACTTTTGGTGCCGTTGCGCTTGGGCCGCATATTGCGGACATTTGCGACAATTCGGTACAATACCTGAAATATCTAGCCGGAAAAAAACGTGTCAAAAGAATCAACAGACGCTTGACCAAGGAATGGGCTGCGGTTTGGTACGCCCTTACAAACAAGGATTCGACTTCGTCCGTGTTCGTTTCAGACGATACCTTTCAGCACTTGTTGGGGTTGATAAAACAATAAAGACTCTGGTCGCGCAGTTTATTTTTTGATTAGACGAGGAACAAATAAAAATTATGACGAAGTATAATCAAAAAAGAAACAAGCGACAAAAAAGCCCGCGTTCCATCCGTGGAAAGCGGGCTTCATTATTCTTCGGCGTAACCAGGATCGCCATCCGTGACAATCCGTAGAGAGAAAGAACCACCACCTACCGTGGTGGCGAGAGAACAAAGTTTCTGACGCGGATGCCGTAAACACCGAGTGTTGAACGAGGCATTGAACCCAAAATTTTTGGGCCGAGGAGAGATACCCCAGAATCCGAGTGCCCCATGCTTCGGATCCCAGGAGGTGGGAAATTTGGCAGGCTATGATGCACTTGGTATCGGCGGCATTTCCGCGTCACGTGGACATATAGTTCAATACCCGTGCCAGACCCTACTTCCTATAGTTTCAATAACTTACACCCCACACGCACCGCGTCGTGTCAGTTTGGACCCGGGTCCTATTTGACACCGCACCGCGTCAGCTCGGCAAAATCTTCATCTCTAAAATGATCCCGATTGCGACGACCAGTAGGAAGATATGTTGCACTCATGGACACGATCGATCGCTTTCATTTTTCCATTCGCCACAACGGGATGCATTTTCATTGGAAATAACAACCCGCCACTTCAGGTAGAAACGTCTCCGTATAGCGTTGCGTACTACAGCACCACGCCTTGGAATTTTCAAACCGCGGCTACTTTTCAAAATTCTGCCTCGAACCAACAAAACACGAATGTGGACACATCCCTGGTACCGGCGGATATATCGAACGTTTTTACAAATCCCACAGAACTGGTGACTTCCAACACCGATCCCACGCAAGCACCAAACTTTATTGGAACCGGAAATGTCCAAGCAGGAATCGACACCGCAGTTTCAGGCACAACGGTCAATTCACAGTCGACCAGCACCGCTGCGACCCTGTGGACTGATCCAAACTGCACGACCCAAGTGATTTTGACTCAGACCGGAACCTTGAATAACGGAAACATTGGATCGGTATCCGACAGCGCAGGCGACACAATCCCATTGAGCGGACGACTGTCACTGATGATCACCGTGCAAACAACACTGACTGGAACTTGCGATACCGACTTGGCAACCTTAGCGGGCTGCTACAGCGGTGGTGCTTCTTGCACTCCAGACGCTGTGTCTGCGGCACAAAACCTATATGGCCTGTATGTGGCAACCGGAGTCATTAATCTAAGCCAAACAAGCGGTCTGCAGTCCTTAACTTACATCGTTCAGCTTGAATAGTTGCTAGAAACCACCCGGGCGCGGGCTTGTTTGCAATGCCAGAAAATGCAATTGCAGGTTTGCCTGCAATGCCAGAAAATAAGCCCATGCGAAAAGTTTCCACAATTGTCCTAGCCACAACGAATCGCCACAAACTAGAAGAAATTCAATCCCTGATGAAAGGGCAAGCCAGTGTTGAACTGGTGCCAGCTGATACGATTCTGGCAAATGCAGATAAGTTAGGCTTGGTCGAAAAGTTCAACAGCTATGCCGAAAACGTCGCAGCAAAAGCGCGGGCTTGCAACCATGGCTGCCACTACCCGTCGTTAGCAGATGACAGTGGTCTTGAAGTACCGGCATTAGGAAATACGCCGGGCGTTCGATCGCACCGATTCGCAACACCTAAAGCAGGTCAATCACAAGACGAAGCAAACAACGCAAAGCTATTGGAACAAATGCGCGCAATCACCGGCGAACAACGTGCTGCTCGTTTTGTCTGCCACATGGCATTGGTGATGGAAGGTCTGTTGTTACAATCCGTTGGAGTGTGTGAAGGCACCATCATTACCGACTATCGAGGCCAGGGCGGATTCGGATACGATCCACTTTTCATTCCAAACGGTTATTCACAAACATTTGCTGAACTAGGCCCCGACGTGAAAAACAAAATTTCCCATCGCGCGATTGCCGTTCAGAACTTGCTAGAAGAAATCAAAAAATACGGGATCGTTCTGGCTAAACCTTAGATTCTGTCCGCATCAATACACTCGTCGGTAATACAGCCACTTGATGTATTCCACAAAGGTCACGACGATTCCACGAAAACTGGTGCGCCAATGTTGATCGTCATACGACTCCACTAACGACGACTTTGAAAAAATCTGAACATCGGGATCCAAGGTTTTTTGCAAAATAAACCGCGCACGCTTCATGTGGTAACTGGATGTCACGACCAGCACTTTTTTCCAACCTTGTTGCCGTGCGAACGAACGAAACAGCTGGGCATTTTCATAGGTGTTTTGGCTGACGCCTTCGATAATCACGGTGTCTTGGTGCAATTCTTCCAAAATCGACTCAGGAATCCCAAATTCTTTTAAATTTTTGAATTCAGTGCCAATGCCAACGCCAGCCAAATAAAAAATAGGAGCTTTTATTTTTGCCGATAACCGACTTTCGCGCGCATCACTCCACACCCTTGCAGCGTATGCGATGCGTCCCCGGCCACCCGCTAAACACAGAATCACGTCAGCATTCTTTAAGACGTCCGCATCAAAATCATCCCGGTAGTCATAGATGTCGCCCGCAGCCAGCAACAAGAACAAAAAGCTTGTCGCTAACACGGCGAAAAAAATCATGACCGCGAAACGTAAGTTTTTCATTTTGCAGCGATGACTTCGATCTCGATCAAAACATCCTTGGGCAAGCGCGCCACTTCGACAGTCGATCTAGCTGGAAACGGAGCCTTGAAAAATTCACCGTAAATGACATTCACTTTTGCAAAGTCGTTCATGTTTTTAATAAAAATTGTGGATTTAATAACATTGCTGAATTCAAGACCACCCGCTTTCAAAACAGCGCTAATATTTTGCATCACTTGGTTTGTTTGCGTTTCAATGTCTTGGCCAACAATTTGCCCCGACTTTGGATCAAGTGGAATTTGTCCTGAACAAAATACCAGGTTCCCCAATTGAATGGCTTGCGAATAGGGCCCGATCGGCGCCGGCGCGTCTGGGCTTAAGATTGCTTTCTTAATATCAGTCATAGTGACCTCCAAAGTTTTTGTATGATTCCTGGGGTATTATAGAGTGAGTTTCGTAGCTGTAAACTTGTTTTTCCGATACACGTCCAGCACCGTTAACGCCGCCATATTCACGATGTCCACGACGTCCGATCCACGTTGTAAAACGCACACGGGTTTGCTCATTCCGGCTAAATAAGGACCGATCGCGTCGACCCCACCCATGCGCCAAATCAGTTTATAAGCGATATTCGCCGCCTGAAGATTCGGAAAAATTAAAACATTCGCATCACCAGGAACACGATTAAACGGAAAGCTTTCAGCTGAAATTTCCGGGCGCAAAGCTGTGTCCGCTTGCATTTCGCCATCCACGATCAAATCAGGATTTTCTTTATGTAAAATCGAAACGGCTTCGCTAATTCTTTCGTTATCGTCATCTGAATTTGAACCAAAATTAGAATAACTCAGCATCGCCACACGCGGTTCGATCCCCGCAGAATTTCGCACAAAACTGGCTGTCGCCAACGCGATGTTCGCCAAGTCGCGGGCGCTGGGATTCACATTCACCGTGGTGTCTGCAAACCAATACGTTTTCGCGCGCGTGATCATCATGTATATGCCCGCCAGCGTGTACCCCGGCGTCGCGCCGATCGACTGCAGACATGGCTTCAACACTTCTGGGTAACTGTGCGCAACCCCGCCCATGAACGCGTCGGCCAATCCTTCGTTGACCATCATCGACGCAAAATAAAGGGATTGCCGCATCAAGGTCTGCGCCGTGCGGAGCGTGATTCCTTTTCGTTGCCGTTTGTTAAAAAACGAAGCCACAAAACGGTCGTAATGTTCGCTGCGACCGGGAACAATGATGTCCACGTCGCTTAAAGAATTCCAAACCCCCAGGGCTTCCGCTTGAGTGCGAATTCTATCGGGATCGCCGATCAAAATCGGATCTGCAATTTTTTCGTCGCGCAAGGTTTTCGCGGCCTGCAAAATTTTTGGATGCCCACCTTCGGGAAAAACAATCGTCACAGTGCTATCTTTTCCCGCACGTCGAATTTCATTTCGAACCGATCGCATCGCAACGTAAGACCTGCCCAACAACATCTCTAAACGTTCTTTGTATTCCTTCAAATCAACCTTGTGACGTGCAACACCCGAATCCATCGCGGCTTGCGCGACGGCAGGTGCAATCCACAGCAATGCACGACGATCGAAAGGTTTAGGAATCAAATAATCGCGGCCAAACTTAAATTGCTGACCGCCATAAGCTTTCGATACATATTCAGGAACTTCTTCTTTGGCCAGTGATGCTAAAGCACGCACCGCCGCCATTTTCATTTCTTCGTTGATCGCTTTCGATCGCGTGTCGAGTGCTCCCCGAAAAATAAACGGAAACCCCAGCACATTGTTCACTTGATTTGGATAATCTGATCGGCCGGTCGCCATCACGGCATCCTTGCGCACTTTTAGTACTTCTTCCGGGGTGATTTCCGGTTCAGGATTTGCCATCGCAAAAATCAGCGGATCTTTCGCCATCTTCGCGACCATTTCCGAGGTAACGATCCCTTTGACTGACACCCCAACAAACGCATCCGCCCCGTCTAATGCTTCGGCGATGGTTCGTTTCTTGGTGTCGACTGCAAAACGTTCCTTATACGGATTCATTCCTTCCGTGCGGCCTTTGAAAATAATCCCCTTTGAATCGCACATCAGAATATTTTCTCGGCGCACACCCAGACCAAGGTAAAGATTCGCGCATGCGATCGCGGCTGCGCCGCCTCCGCAAAACACCACTTTGACTTGATCGATTTTTTTTCCGACGACTTCAAGCGCGTTCAAAAAAGCGGCCCCACTGATCACGGCCGTTCCATGTTGGTCATCGTGAAAAACCGGAATGCTAAGGCGCTTTCGCAATTCTTCTTCGATGTAAAAACACTCGGGCGCCTTAATGTCTTCAAGATTGATCCCGCCGAAAGTCGGCTCCAACATTTCACAGGCACGAATCACGTCATCGGGGGACGATGCTTTCAATTCGATATCGAAAACATCGATGTCCGCGAATTTCTTAAAAAGAATGCCTTTGCCTTCCATGACCGGCTTTGCCGCGTCGGGGCCAATGTTGCCCAGACCTAAAACGGCCGAACCATTGGTTAACACAGCGACCAAGTTCCCCTTAGTGGTGTACTCGTACGCCAGGTTCGGATCTTCGGCGATTTTTCTGCACGGTTCTGCCACACCCGGGCTGTAGGCCAAAGAAAGATCCTTCTGCGTGGCCACCGCCTTTGTCGGAACAACCTCGATTTTTCCCTTACGGCCCTTTGAATGGTATTCCAGAGATTCGTCGTAGATGCTCATTTGACTCCTTTTGAGGGGGCCCTTTGGGGTCCTGGCGTGTGGTTTGCAACGCCGTACTCGCTATTAGACTGTAAAATTTCAACTGAGATCATATCATCAACGGAAAAATTCATGGATCAGCAAATAAATATCGGACTACAGTGCCCTCAAAACCTGTGGCATTCTATCTGTATCATGCGAAAACTGATGATTTTGACGTGGTTACTATTCTTGGCAAAATCAGCGAATGCCGATGTCATTGGCCAATATTGGGATAATCAAGCCGACCATCCCTCTGGATTCTCGATCGGTTTGAACATGACCTATTTAACGACCTCGGACAATTTCACTCTGACCGGTCTGCCCCTGCCGCTAACAAACGCGAACACGTTTGAACGACTCTATTTTAATTTGCCGCTGACATATGGAATCACGGACGACTTTTATTTGTTCGCTCGGGTCAGTGCCGTTCGCAACGCCATTTACGCCTCAGGAATTCAAACGGTCAGTTTCACCATGGGTGATCAGTTGGTCGGATTTGCTTACCGATTGTTGGGCGATCGTCGCGGGCCAAATCTTAGCTTTCAATTTGAAACCTCTATTCCAGCTTATTCCAATGCATCGGCCCAAGCCCTCATTCTGCCATTTAGCGGCGACGACTCTTATGACCTCACAGGCTCATTCTTCGGCACCTTACCTTTGCCTGGAATTTTTCACGAATGGGCAGTCGAAGCAGCCGTGGGTTATACCTGGCGATCATTGGGTTACTCGATGGATATCCCCATCAGCTTGATGGTCAAACGTGATCCATTTGAAAAAGGAATTATTTTGGGATTAGGCGTT
>Ga0206824_10296_pt1 | contig 13416 bp, 13 predicted proteins | sample Alteio_BWOrgCont_82_FD_152874 | JGI IMG/M metagenome (GOLD analysis project Ga0206824, IMG submission 152874) | Enriched cells from forest soil in Barre Woods Harvard Forest LTER site, Petersham, Massachusetts, United States -... | ecosystem: Environmental > Terrestrial > Soil > Temperate forest >...
AATAATTTAGATGACGAAACAAAGCAGTATGTTATGCAATTAACAAAAGCTGTAACGCATTTAAAAAAACAAAATGCATCGTTGCTAGACAACGTAGAAGATCTGGGCAATGAGCAATTACGACTGCAAAGAAAACAGGTTGCTCTAGAAAAACGTAATGCAACTACAAAAGAATTAACTTTTGCGTGCCCTGCCAATGATAATTCCCCAGACTGTCAAAACATTAGACAGATGCAGCGAAGTATTGTAGTAGCAAAACTTAAGAAAAAAAGAAGAAGATTGGAAGAACAGGGCTACCTACCGGCAGACGACTCCTATGCTGATAATACTAGTTCAAATGATAGTGCTGCAGACGAAGGCGCATAAAGAAGGACTCAGCAAATTTTATGGCAACAAAAAGAGACTTTTACGAAATTCTTGGGGTAAGCAAAACAGCATCAACCGATGAAATTAAGGCTGCTTACCGCAAATTAGCAATGCAATATCACCCCGACCGCAACCCTGGCAATAAAGAGGCTGAAGAGAAATTCAAAGAAGCTTCTGAGGCCTATCAGATGCTCTCCGATGCTACCAAGCGTAAGCAATATGACCAGTTTGGTCATGCCGCACAAGATTTTGGTGGTGGAGCCGGCAATATGAATATGGATGATATTTTTGAGAATTTTGGTGATATTTTTGAAGCCATGTTTGGTGGTTCTGGTGGTGGACGCGGCCGTACGCGCAAAAAACCAAACGCTCCGCAACCAAGCCGTGGCCATGATAGGCACGTGGATCTTGAAATTACCCTAAAAGAAGCTTTTGAAGGGTTAAAAAAAGAGATTAGTTATTATAGGCTTATGCCGTGTGATGTTTGTGCCGGCAAAGGGATGAAGCCCGGTACTTCTGTAGAGAGTTGTAAAGATTGCCAAGGAACCGGCCAAATCCAATTCCGCCAGGGCTTTTTTATGTATGCACAACCATGCACAACATGCCATGGTGAAGGGTATACTATGGCTGAACCATGCAGTAATTGCTCTGGACAATCTCGTAAACAAAAACTAGAAAAAATTACAATTACGGTACCTAAGGGCATTTTTGATAACGCTGAATTGCGTGTCAGCGGTAAAGGTGACGCTGGTGCTTATAATGGCCCAGCAGGTGACCTCTATGTACGCATACGCGTGCTCCCCGACGAACGATTTAAACGTGTACAGAATGATCTAGAATGCACCATCATGTTAACGTACCCACAACTTGTATTCGGCTGCCAATTAGATATTGAAAGCATTGATGGCTCTAAAGAAAGCATTAAAATTCCTAAAGGCTGTGCAGTGGGACAAAAAATTATTGTCAAAGGCAAGGGGTTTGAAGATCTGCGCACAAAAAAACCGGGCAATCTTGTTATTATTACGCAATGCCATATACCAAGCAAATTAACAGATGAAGCTAAAGATTTCTTAAAACAGTATTCAGAGATTGTTGGTACGAGCACTACCAATAATGAAGGTACTATTTCTGGCTTCTTTAAAAAATTTTTGGGGTGATAGTGTATGCTAAGAATAGCTTTAGTGATTGCTTGTTTTGCCACCGGTTGCATTAAAACAGGCGAAGTACAACAATATTACAAAAAAAGTTCCATCTCTGTACAAGCACAATACTGTCCGCTCGATCAGCAGGAATTTTCTCTTTATAGCGACATTCCAGTGCCTTGCGGTTTTAAATTTTCACCCAGCGAAAACCCTTTTCCTCACACAATGATCATGCTTATTGAGCTCAAGCTACGATACACTCATGTTGCTAAAAAAAAGCTCGATGTTTGGAAACAGAGAAGATTGATAACTGACGAAAGTACTCTCAACCTTACCTTAGGTTTTTTATCAACAGGTAATAATGCAGATATTATCGATGTTGCAATTCAATCTACAATGCGATAAAAATGATAAAAAGGAGTTGCGATGAAATACATGCTCATGGCAATAAGTTTAGGCACCGCTTTTAATAGCTTGAGTTGTTTTTTTAATTGCTTCAAGCAAGGTCAATCTGATGCCCAACCTCCTTCTTGGAAAAGAAAACCTTCTACGTATGAATCAACGTGTTCTCTGTCATTGAGCGAAATCTCCGAAACATCCACTACTATTGCATTACCACAATCAGCATTGCCGCAAACTAATAGCCTTGTACTACCGTACACCAAGGTTGTATTATCTGAAAAAGCACGAATCGCCCTCAAGCAAATACGCCATTCTTTTGCTCAAAAAGCAGATGTAATGGTGCAACTAAAAATACGTGGGCATTTTTTTCAATCAGCCGCAACAATCGAGGGATTGACCGTAGACGGAGTTGAACAGATAATTGCTGCAGATGCATCTGCATTGCCTAGTACCAAGACTGTTGAGACACTCTGAAGCGCCCTAAATTGCCCATACAAAGCACTTGCCAAACTCAGTATCTTATACCTCGAGATGGTGTAACGAATAGAACCATTCGATGCCAAAAGCGTTAATGGCCTGTGTTGAACGTACGCAGCCATTAACTGTTCAAACGTACAAATATCTTTAAAAATATTTTGCAACGGCAACTCGTGTACTTTGCCAAAGCCAGCTTCATACCCACGCGCTTCAATAATACAGTTGTTTTTTATATCACTGATAAGCATCACATGGCCCGGAAACCAGATAACATCCCCCTCTTGTAATTGCTCGAGGCTCTTAACAGGCACAAGATTACGCTCTATGGTTGTAGAATCTTTATAAAAATAGGGCAAGCCACAAATTTGTGCAGCACGAGAGATTAAGCAAGAACAATCTAAACCAGCTGCGGGAACCTGGATTGCGGGCCGGGTAAATAATGGCTCACCCATGGTAGAGACTGTAAGAATACAAGTATCATTATAATAAGGCTCTATAAAGCTTGATCCTGAATATACGTACGGAATAAAACCCGATTGCAAATGTGCCCATTGTTTAAGAAGCGCAACGAATGCACTCCTGCGCTCCCGCAAAGAAGTGTTATAATTCCACATACAGATGTTTGCAGGCAGCATCAAGACTACGTGGTTACATTGCTGATCAATCGTATGACATTCAATGAAATCATCGTGCAAGGTGTGCACAAGCGCCATAAAACGTGTTCCTGCAGAATAATGCCGCCCTGCCGGCTGCGTATATGGCATTGTTAATGTAACCACACGGTACTGCGCATGATGCCATTTATATAAAGGGGAACTAATAGGTGGTGGTACTAATGCACGTTCTACGCCACGTTCTATAAGCTCATCGATGCGTATAACATTGCTTCGTAACGTCCAATAGCTATTGTCATAACAGCCACGTTCTTTGTCAAAATAAATAATATGCGGTAAGCGAATTTGTACCTCGCCAGCCACTTCTTGCATAACATCAACTACCTCATTAAAGAGTGCCTGATATTCACGTTTGCAAAATGTATCGCCTAATGGCAATTGTGCATACGCTTGTTCGACTGAACATGCAGGAAACAGTTCTCGTGCAGATTTTTTAAGCAGATCAGCCACTGGCACAATAACAACTGCCTTATCTGCAAATCCGTATGCTAAAAAGCTTGTTAAAAAAGCAAAAAATAAATAAAATTTCATATAAGAATAGTATATAGCGATCATTGTTACACTCATATATAAACAAGCTAGCAAAGATTACTTATATGATGAAACAGTTCTTATCATTTATAATGCTCCTTCCTACATGCATTCAAACAGCTGATCAAAAAGGAGCAGTTATTTTTCAAGAAGGCTACTGTTTGCAATCACCGCTTGTAATACCGGTCGGTGGTGGTTCCGTGGCAGTAAAAAACAGTGATGCTATAGTGCAAACGCTTAAGAGGTTTGGTACTTTTGAACAACAAGGATATACATTGCGAGAACATTATCTAAGGCCTGGCACAGTTTATATAATGTATACTATTACGTCACGCATAAAGAATGCTATTAAATATCAAACAGCTGATAAGCCAGATATTTGGATAGATGAAATAACCATAAAGTCGTGCTATAGCAAATTTGAAAGTTGTCCCACAAAAAATAGCAGGTATATATGAAACAATTACTATTGTTACTCATAGCATCAACAAGCTTACTTACTCATGCGAGTGATAAAATACCTAAAATAATTATTGATGATAAAATGCCCTTTGAAAACTGGAAGGTAGAACTACCTGATGGTAAAAAAATGGGAATAAAAAATATTGATACGCTAGTTACTACAATTACGGCAAAAACTATTTTTTGCCGTAAAGAAGAAAAATATCTTCGTGTTGATTCATCCCTAAATAGCGGGTGCTGTTTTGATCACGAGCAATGTAGGGCTGCCCCAACACCGGGAAGATTGACTGTGTATGTTGATACAACCAATGCTGACATAAGCTGGGGAATCAGAGAAGGTGACAATGATATGTGTGAGATTGAGCAGCAAACCACAGTAAAATTTATAGCATCCGAGTTTAAAGCATACGATGCATTTGACCTTCTCTATACCATACCCATTAAGAATAACACACCTTACTACGCTTTAAAAACAAGAGTACCCATAGAAAGTAACATAGCAATAGATATAGAAAATTTTGATGATTTAGCCGTACATCTTTTGCGGTATGGCAACTTTGGGACAAAAAGGGTTTTTACGCTTTCACCTTCATCACCCGGACAAGGACAAGTATGTATAAAGGTACGTTATAGAAAAACACCGGAACAAAAATCTCGTCTAGCTTATGAAACAATAAAGTCGTCAGATACAGTAAGAATACAAATTGTAGAAAGCGAATTTAGAGCTGAATCAATGCTACGATCTGCTCTACCGTCTGCTGCAACGACATAGTTGAATTATCAATAACAATTGCGCCTTGTGGCACAATAAGCGGCGCTATAGCACGTTCTTCGTCCCGTTTATCGCGCTCAGTAATAAACGCAATACTGTCTTGTTCAGTGAAATATTGGCCTTTACGTGCCAAATCATTACGCCAGCGCTCTGCCCGCACCTGCACAGAGGCTGTTAAAAATATTTTAAGTTCTGCGTAAGGAAACACCACTGAACCACAATCACGGCCATCAACCACGAGGCTATGATGACGTGCAAAATTTCTTTGATAATCTAATAACAGCATGCGCACTATTGGTACTGCGCTAATGATAGACGCCGCTTGATCCATGGATGGGTTTTTAAGATTTTCTGTTATGTCACTATTTTTATACAATATCTGTGCACCATCTGTTGCATAGCGGTAGAGTAGATGCGGTAATATCGCTTGTATGGTCTGATCTGATACCGTTGGTAATGTTGCTAACGTATAATTGTATGCAGTACAGGCAATATACCCCAATGCGCGGTACAATAACCCTGTATTGAGATAATAGACATTAAGTTTATCTGCTAACGCTCGCGCAACTGAGGATTTACCGCTTGCCGTTGGGCCATCTATTGTAATTATCATGGTAAATTCTTACTTTTTTTGCGTTTTTTACTGGCTTCACACGTTACTGTACGTCTTGCATATTTATCTATAACCCATTTAAGAGTGCCTAGTGCTCTCTGGGACAAAGAACTTTCCCAGTAAAGGAGTAATTCTTGCGCATGTTCACTGGCTGCTGCATAAGCACCGGTACTGCACCAAATGGTAATAGCTTGGGCTTCTCGCTCTAGTTGTTCTGGTTTTAACTGACTGTATGTAGATGTATCCAGTAAAGGATTATATGTTCTTTTAATTGCATTACGTTGCTGCTCTTTTTGTTTTTTGGTTAGTTGTACCATTGGTACTGATATAGCTAAGGGTAAAGGTTCTGATGGAACAGGTTGGCATTGAAATTGGTCATCCAGTAACGGAGCATGCTTCTCAGGCTCTATACTCATTAAAGGCAAAGGTTCTGGTTTATATTCTGGTGGTGCTGGAAATGCATTACGTTCATATGCGTTTAGAAAAAGTGGCATATTGAATAAGAAAAAAGTAATAATTTTATTCATGAAACATCCCTATAACAATCTCATATATAGTACATTAACATATTCGAGACCGCTTGCGAAGACGATCTTCACATGTTGTAACAATACTATTCAACTTCTGCTTTGATTCTTCTGGTAATAGATGCGCATAGTAACGTAAAAGGAGCGTGGCATTCGTATGTGTAACACTATAGATGCCCGTTTTCAAAACTGCAGAAAGATTTTCTACCTCTTCTATTAATTGTGCTGGCCTTAACATTGGATATGCAGCGGCATCTCTTAATGGATGCCACATTCTAACATCTTCAACATACTTTCGCTTTCTTATTGTATTCTCACTTGCCAGAAGTGCGTTTCTAGTGCCAATGGGATTAAACGCTATTGGTTTTGGTGCAAGATTGCATACGATATCGGATGTGTCATCTGCTTGCAACGTATCATTCTGCTCACTATCAGATGGATTATCCTCTGCATCTTCTGTATCAATAAGTATCGTTTCTGTTGAAAGCTCATAGACGCTATCTACACGAGATGGTTTTTTACGAGGTACTTTGTTCATATCATCCCAATCCCACACAGATTTTTGTTGCTTTCTTCTATATCGAGAAATAACAAACCCGCATAAAAGCCTATCTTCATATTGTAGACCAAAGTCTGATAATGTTAATGGCTTGTATACCCCCGCATATTCTGATGGATCAGGGTAACCATATCCATACCTCAGGTCATCATGAGCTTTCACAAGCTTATCGTCCACAGACTCATATGGTTTGTCCGTTGGCAATTCAGTTGCAGACACTGCAGCATGCATGCTGCATAAGAGTATGATAATTACCCACATGATAGCCCCCCGGCTATTGAGAAACTGCTATATCCAATCCCTGCAGTTCAATATTGATGTTACCATTCCAATGATTTTCCATAACCTGGGCTGCAAGATCAAACGGTTGCGAACCTAATTTCATACACACATCAAAGAGTGTAGGTTTATTAAAAAAGATAACTGGCTTAATAACACCATCCGCAAATATGGTGCACTTAACATGCGCATCTTTTAAGAGAACCGGCTTTTGTACTTGCACAACATTTTTTATATAAAAACGAGGTACATCATTCTGATGCCCAAACGGCTCAAGATGTTGCATGTCCTCCATAAATTTTTTTGTTAATTCAGGCAACGTTGTTTGCGCATCCAGGGTAAGCTTTTGTTGCAAATCAAATGGTGTAAGCTGTTGCGCAATACGTTCTTCTAATCGTTCCTTAAGCTTGGGCAAATTTTCAATCTTAATCGCAAGTCCGGCAGCTTGGGCATGCCCTCCAAATTGCACAAGCAGATCTTTGCAGCTTTCTAATGCTTCAAACATATTAAATGCGCTAATAGATCGGCAAGAGCCTTTAGCAACGCCATCTTTTGTTAAATGGAATAACAGCGCAGGTCTGCCATATTCTCCAACCAAACGCGATCCAACCAAACCGATTACCCCCGCGGGCCAGTTTTTGCTAGCAGCCATAACAATATTTTCTTTGCTCAAATCTATGGCGCCTGCTTTAATGGAAGCTTCAATTTCTACAAAAATGCCGCGTTCAATCTCGCGACGTGCTTGATTCAGTTCCAATAAAACCTTACCTATACGAGCCACCTCTTGCTCATGCGAGCCGATCAAAAATTTTACGCCATCACGTGGGTCATCTAATCTGCCCAATGCATTTATTTGTGGCGCTATAGAAAAACCGATATCAAGTGAAGATAATAATGGTTTCGTTAATTTGCCATTTTCTTTGAGGACTTTAAACGCTAAACTTTCTTGACGATTAACATACTGCAAGCCATACCGCACCCAAAACCTATTCTCGCCGGTTAATGGCACAACATCGGCAACGGTGCCCAGGAGCAATAATTCATATACTTTTTGTGGCAGCTCTTTACCAAGCCGTGCAAACAGAAATGAGAGCACTTTAAAAGTAACACCAACACCGGCAAAAAGTTTATATGGATAATTACATTCTTGCTGATGAGGATTAATAAGCGCAAATGCTTCCGGCAGATGCCCATGCGGTTGGTGATGGTCGGTAATAATTAAATCAATACCTAACTTTTTTGCCAATGCGGCCGGCTCAAACGCGGTTACACCATTATCGACGGTTATGACGACGCTATAACCATTATCAGCAGCTTTCTGAACCACCTTGGTGGATAAGCCATACCCATCACGTACACGATTAGGCAGAAAAAAATTAACATCTGCGCCAACTAATTTAAGACATTGCATCATCATGGCGGAGGATGTTATCCCATCAACGTCATAATCCCCAAAGATTAATATTTTTTCTTTATGCTCAATGGCGCGTACAATACGGTCAATAGCTTTTTGGGCATCTTTCATGAGCCCCATGTGCGCAATTGCCGTATCAAAGCTTGTAAACAGAAATTGATCAATAAGCTCTTTGGTGATAAAACCGCGTGCCAGTAAAATCTGTGCAATCGGCAATGACAAATTATAATCAGCGGCTATTTGCAGCGCATCCATAGGCTTCACTGCCGGCAATAGCCATGTATATTTTAATCCTTGAATAGATGTTGTGTTAATCAAGTTCTGCAGCTTTAATAAAAGGGTTTCGTACCGTATCTATAATTGCTTGCCCAAAATCCTGTGCAACGCTAGGGCCTGTCGCTGTAATAATATTATCATCAACCACAACGCCGGTCAGAATGTATTCAGCGCCGACCTCCTTTAACAGAGCTGCTAAGTTGTTATCCTCATCCCATCCGGTAACACGCCGCCATTCTAAAACACCAGCATGCGCCAAAATACGGGGGGATATACATATAGCACCGTACACCATGTTCACCTTATCAGCAGAACGGATAATCTCATGCATACGAGTATTATCTAGATGTTCCATTGCCCCTCGACCACCAATAATAAAGATTCCGTCAAAATCTTCAACCTTGACCTCTTCTAACGTATAATCTACGGTTGCTTTACTGCCATCACTAGCAACCGCTTGTCCCTTTTTATCGCTGGCGGTACATACTTGCATACCCGCCTGTTCAAGCATCTGTTTAGGGACAGTATATTCAATCGGTTGAAAACCATTATGTGCGATAATAAGTAAAATTTTTTCTGCCATTATCATCCTTTTTTAAACTGCCTTTTCTTTTAAGATAATGGTCTGCGCGTATTTTTTCAATCATTAAAAACAGTATCGAGGAGCTCTATACAGAACATTTCTTTGGCGGTCGAGCTGTTTCACTCAGCATTGGATATACCGTGTTTACCTTAAAAACATCCGGTTGAACAGTAGTCTGAAAAAAACTAGCCAACCAAATCCCAGAATTTAGTTCAGAAATTTGTATCTTGTAAATTTTTGGTAACGTCGTTGCCCCACAACCAAACGCTACAGATACAGCCGAATCAAGGGTTGCAGGCAGCGCATGTGCCACAATATCCTTAACTTTTTGCTGCGTATAATATGCTGGAAAAAATGTTTTATACGAACATAATCCATCATATATCACTTTATACTCGTTAATACCAGCAACGCCAAGTTCTTCTTCAGAACGTTGAATAATGCCAAATTTACTCAATAAATCCATATAATCGTGATGAAAACCATCAATCTCTTTCTTTGGTGTTTTATGAATAGTAAAAATATGCGACCAATCCATCTGGTACTTCAATGAACCTTGAGTAATAGTTGCCGGCTGTTTATCACATACTGCATATTCTGCAAGAATTGCCGCCATCTGATTGTCAGGATTATTTTCATTACTTAATGATTCTTGATACGTGGTAACAAAAATATCTAACGCTGCGTACAACGAAAAGAGCAGCTGAGATGACAGATCAGTTGTACTCATCAAAGCCATTTTTGCTTTTTCCTTTTGAGGACGAATAATATCGCTCAATAAAAGCTGCACCTTCCCAAAAGGGATCACATACGGCTTTTCTCGCATCAATGCTTGTATAATAATCAAGGCAATCAATTGAAATTCATCAGTTTCAACAATTTTTTCTAACGATATCGATTGCGACGAAAGTTCAGCTATTGTTGTTTTAAATAGTTGTTGATATTGATCCTGATCCGCCAACGTATGCACAATACTGTCAAGCAATGCTCCACGAGAGAGCACCATTTTGTGATGATCACCATCTTCATCGATAGCGGGCTCCCATGCACGTATCATACCTGTAATAGTAGTCCATACATCACACTCACCATCCAAGAAACTAATCCTGGAGCATAACTTATATGCGGGACTCTGCTTGGTTGATTTACAAAATTTCGCTGGTTTCGTGGCAGTGGGACAACAGTACGTGTACCCAAATAAATCCTGAATATCGGCAAGTTCTTCTTGATTACTATTCGCGTTGATGAGTTCTGCCATACTTCTTGCCGCAGATGCCTCAACAGAAATAGGCGTAGCAGCCATAGCAGGCGCATTACAACCATATACCATAGCACCCGGCATAATCAATGCCATCACTACTACACTATATAAAAACCGTACCATATCCTCTCCCCCCACAACCGCATAGCGCCTGTCTTTCATCATATAAAATATCAAATTGAATTAAATTAAATCAATAAAACAGATATATTCTTAGATAAGGCCGTAGAGAATGGCCTTTATCCCTGCTCTACAATGGTAACTTTGCTACCGGAGCCACCCTTTTCTACAACAAAGTGGACAGGGAACTGATCTTTCATGGTTGGTAAGTGGGAGACGATGATAATTTTAGCAAAGTCCTCTTGTATTTTATAAAGAGCATCCATAATGTGTGTCAGCCCCTCTTCATCCTGAGAGCCAAACCCTTCATCAATAATGAGCGTCTGTAAAGAAGTACCAGCGCGACGCGCAAGAAGTTTAGAAATAGCTATACGAAGTGCAAAATCTATACGGAATGCCTCGCCGCCAGAAAACATTTCATAGGGACGGATACCGGCACCATCAGCAATATTAATATCAAGCGTCTCTTTAGTACCACCCTTCTTAAGGTCACGTACCGATTCTATAAACAACTGCGCTTGATTATCGGTCAGTTTTGCTAATAAATAATTAGCCTCTTGCTCAATCTCGGGAATCGCTTCTTCAATAAGCAATGCCTGTATGCCATCCTTGCTTAATGCAATACCGATCTCTTTATATGCGGCAATGGTTTGTTCAATACGCACAAGTTGTTGTTCTTGAGCCTTGTGTTCATTGGCAACTTTTTCTAACGTGGTTAACTGAGCCTGCAATCTTCCGCGCTGTTCAAACGCCTGTTCTTTGCTGATAGCACAATCTTTTAGCAACTTTTTATGTTCATGTAACGCTTTCTCAGCAGTTGTATACCGTTCCTCTACAGCCCCCATCGCTGTTAACTCAAGCATGCATTGTTGTACATTCTTTTTTAAGTTTTTTACGAATAAACATTGTTGGCTTATAAAGTTTCGTCGTTCTTGTTGGCGCGCGCGCTCAGCTTCTGCCTGCGCAAGCGTTTGCAATGTCTGTTCTATTACAGCCAGTTCACGTTGAACATGCTCATGAGCATCTTGGTCATACGCAAGCTGTTCTAATGTTTTAGGAAATGCTTCAAGTGCTGCGAGTAATGCTTGGTACTCTTTATTCTGCTGCAACAACAATACTGTCTGGGCAGCATGGTCTGCAATGCGACGCTCAACCTCCTGCTGCTCATGCATGCATTGCTGCCGCTCTTTTTGAAGAATGGTCATTTTTTCTTGTAGTAACTGGCTGTTATGGTGCAGCTCTTGCCGTTTACTATGGATATCTTTATAGCGTATACGTAACAGAGCAAGCTGGTCTGCTGCCTGTTTTTTTTCTTGCAGCTGTTTATGTTGTTCAACGAGCATCTCTTTAAGAGAGGCCAATATTTTTTTAATACGTGGTATTCGATGATTTAAAAAAGCATGTTGTTGCTCAAGCTGCGTCTTTAAATAACGCTTACGAGAAGCAGACAGATTTTGTAAACATAATGGACAGCTAGGATTATCATCATCATGAACTATCGTCTGCTTTTTTTGTAATGCTTCAAGTTCAGTACTGGCTATATTACCTCTCGCTACAAGCGTATGGTAATACTCCTTACGTCGCTCAAACTGTTTTTCTATGGCCACAATATCGTGACATGTAGCAGCAAGTTTTTGCTCTTGCACATGCATGGTCCCTATTTCACGATCAATTTCAACCATTACCTTTGTATGGTGAAGACACTCCTGCTCAAGCGCGTTATGTTGGTTTTGCACTGTTGTGAGTTGGGCCATCAGCCGCTCTCGCAGTAATAAGGTGTCTTGAATACGTTTATTATTCTCGTGCTCAAATAACAGGCGTTGCTGCTGCTCTTGTTCTTTGCAGCGTAAATATTGTTCTTTACACGCCAACATTTTGGCTAAGATGGTTTGCCAGTTGTGCAGCGAAATTCCTACCTGCTTTTTTTTCTCCTCTAAAACCTGTTTGTCTGGCATCATAATAAGCTGACGATGCACCTTTTTCCAAACACTATAGAGCTCCTTAATAGCAGCAGATTCTTGTATAATCGTATGCTCCAGCTGGTTGCGCTGCTTGATAAGTGCTGTATAAGTATGCATCTGCTGCATGCAGGCTTGATTCTCCTGCTCATACGCTTGCAAGGTAGTTAATAACGTACCTTCCTTCTGTTGCATGTTGGTGAGCTGAGCATCCACCTGCAGCAACTGTGCTTTAAGCGTATCAATACCCTGCACTTCCACTGCAAATCGTTCTTGTAATTTTAGAATAGCATCTTTATGCGCCCCCTCCTGCTTGGTGCGCTCCGTAGCAAGTTTGCGCAACTGTTCAAAACGATCTAATCCCAAAATTGCGCACAAAATTTCTTTGCGCTCACGTGGTGCTTTTTTAGAAAATTCATTCGAGCTGCCCTGCCGTAAAAAAGCAGAATTAATAAACGCTTCATAATCAAGTCCTAAGAGCGATTCAATTGTCTGCTGCGTTTCACGTATAGTTTTACCCGTCATGGCCACAACACGCTCAACATCTTCAGGTTCTACCATACCAAAATCAAGATAGGCGTACGTTTTGCCGTAAGCACTCGTAAATTCACGCCGCACGCGATACTGCTTACCATTAAATGCAAAATCAAAAATGACAATCATTTGCCGTTGCCCGAGCCGTAACAACCCTTGATCTGGTTTTGCTGTAGCATTTACTTTACGAGCTTGCCCCCATAACGCCCATGTTATTGCATCCAATAAAGCAGACTTGCCGTGCCCATTTTTACCAGACAAACAGATTAAATGGTATAAACCAAAATCAATAGTCTGGAGCTCGCTACCATAGGAAAGAAAATTTTTAAGTTGCAGTTTTAATGGAATCATACATCCCTTTATGTATGTACAAAACTATAGCATAGCTAAATTAAATTTTCTAAGAATTACTGATATACTTAAAATACGATGAACATAGGCATTATAGGGAATGTTATGCGATTAG
>Ga0206824_10297_pt1 | contig 13275 bp, 11 predicted proteins | sample Alteio_BWOrgCont_82_FD_152874 | JGI IMG/M metagenome (GOLD analysis project Ga0206824, IMG submission 152874) | Enriched cells from forest soil in Barre Woods Harvard Forest LTER site, Petersham, Massachusetts, United States -... | ecosystem: Environmental > Terrestrial > Soil > Temperate forest >...
CGGAAGAACGTGCGCAGACTAGACAGCACAGAAGAAAGAGATTTGTGCGCGACATCGCAGACCCGCTGTACGCATTCGAACTTGAAGCTCGACCATTATTGGTCAATTCTTCTGAATTGGTCAACCGGCGATGTCTCTTCCTGTCGAGTTTCGAGGGAAAGAAGATGACGCTAGAATGTCCCGCCATTCGAAGACTTTTCTGCTCCAACCTTCAATCCAAGGATTACACCATGTCTTTCCGGACCGTGTTTGTTCGCGCCTCGTCGTGGATGGTGGCACTGCTCGCCACACTTTCGACCATGGGAATCGCCGCCGATCCCCCCAAGCCCGCTCCACTGAAGGCGCTGCTGGTGACTGGAGGGTGCTGCCACGATTATGGGAAGCAAAAGGATATTCTAAAGATCGGAATTGCCCAACGAGCCAATGTCGAGGTCACGCAGGTCCACACCTCAGACACTACGACCAAGGCACGATTTGAGATGTACGAGAGCCCCGATTGGGCGAAAGGTTACGACGTCGTCATCCACGACGAGTGTACTTCCGATGTGAAGGAGCTTCCGTATGTCGAAAACATCCTGAACGCACATAAGAACGGCGTGCCAGCGGTCAATCTCCATTGCGCCATGCACTGTTACCGCATCGACAAGGATGACTGGTTCCGGTTTGTCGGAATCCAGTCATCGGGGCATGGGCCACAAAAGCCGATTGACGTAACGTACCTCGATCGTAGTCATGCAGTCACTCGCGGACTGGAAAACTGGACCACCGTGAATGAAGAGCTCTACAACAATATCAAGCCGATTGACTCCGCCCGACCGTTGGCTCGTGGACGGCAAGATACCGGGAAGAACGTCGACGACTACGTCGTCGCCTGGGCGAACGAATTCGGAAAAGCGCGGGTCTTCAGTACGACACTCGGCCACAATACGGCGACCGTGGCCGATCCGAAGTATCTCGATCTGGTTTCGCGCGGCCTGTTGTGGTCCGTCGGCAAGCTGACCGAAGACGGCAAACCGATGCCCGGCTATGAAGGAACGGGCGTTCAACCCATCGACGTGAACAACTTGAAACCAGAACCGGATCCCAAAGCTTCCGCCAAATGACCCCGGACGTCGCTCTGGTGGCAGCGATTTCTAATGTCGAAATCTCTTGCACCGCATTTGGTTCGAAGCCGGATGCGGTGCTTTTTTTCAACACGTTCCAGCGCGCGTCTCGATTCCGAGCTAGGTTGAAGGAAGGCCGAATTCTCCTTCAGACGTGGACTTGGGGCGATGAACTGCCACAACTGTGAATCGCCGCTTGACTGGGATGGCTACAGCCCGATTGTCGTCTGCGATCTCTGTTGTGCCTATCGATTTGTCGACACGCCGGACGATACGGCTAACCGCATCGTTTCCCTCGAGCGTCCAGGAATCGCTCATTGTCCGATCTGCCGATCGCGTACTTCGGAAGCAGCGACGGACGGTATCAAGGTCGAACACTGCGCGGATTGCCATGGCCTTCTGCTAACCGACGATACCTTCGACATGTACGTCCGCAATCGACGCACGGAATTCCGCGAGGCAGCATTGCAATCTGTGAACCTGGTGGATGAACAGCTCACGCCCAACGTTCACTGTCCATCCTGCCGACGTCAGATGGACGTTCATCCGTGTTACGGTCCCAATTTTCTGATTGTGGATACGTGTACCGGTTGCGGCATGGTCTGGTTGGATTGCAGCGAAACGGAGCTTGCCTGCCAACTGACGCCATCAGAATCGCTTCTATCCTCAGAATCGATACAACCTGCATAACGTGGAATGCGCGGATCAAAAACCGTGAATTCTCACGTCGACAAATCTCTGATTGAAGTCGGAAATGACGATTTCCGCGAGGCGGCGAAACTTGAACGGGAAAAACAACTGTCCTATTCCGTCCACGCGGAAATACCGATGAAATCGAGGTGTTTCCGCATTCGGCGACGTGTGTTTGAACGGGTGACTAGAATTGGCGTGAACTGGTACGTTCATTTCTCGCCGGTTCAACAAGCGATGCAACATATCGGATGAAGTTGGGGGTGAGGCATGCGATCGAAGACAATGCCTTTGGCGACTGTGCAGTTTGCCTCCCGGCCGAAAAATCCAGCCGCGAACCTGGAACGCATTTCAGGAATGGTGGCCGAAGCCCATGCGCGGGGCGCACGGTTGATCGTATTCCCGGAATTGGCAAGCACCGGCTATATCGAAGACATCGATCTGCATGCCCTGGCCGAAGATGAACAAGGGACGACCGTTCAAACACTGAATTCGCTCAGTCGAAGGTATGGAGTCTACCTGGCTGCAGGCTTTGTGGAGTGGTATCACGGCGATGTCTACAATTCAATGGCGTTCTGCACACCTCAGGGACACGTCTCCATCTACCGAAAACGTCATTTGATCTTCTGGGAACATTTCTACTTTCGACATGGTCAGAAACCGCTGATCGTTCAAACCGAGTTCGGACGGATCGGCTTCGCAATCTGTGCTGACATGATGTACCGCCACGTCTGGGCGGAATATCGAGGCCAGATTGATCTGGCTGTGATCGCCGCCGCCTGGCCGCGCCGCACGCCGCAGACTGCGCTTCGAGTGGGGTGGATGCTGGATCCCAGTTGGTCTCTGGCAGGAGAATTGCCAGCTCGAATCGCCGCCGACTTGAAGATTGGAGTCGTATTCTCGAACCAATGCGGCCCGTGCGAAGTGCGAATTCCGCACCTTGGCCCGGCCACACCGGCCGCGTTCGCGGCTCGATCGGGCATCTATGACTTTGACGGCGGCCGAATCACTCCGGAAAATGATCGCGAAGGCGTTTCCATCGCGTCTGTCAGTGTTGCTGAGGAGCAGTTGTCATGCGTCACTTTATCAGCCTAGGTGTTCGAGGCGTTCTGCTGGAAATCGGCGGCCTGCTGATGCGTGTTCAGGGTGGAATCTTCTACCGCGGCCTGCTTCGCCGACGCGATGCGCAGCAGCGCTTTCATCCGCGACGAACCCTATGACTGCTGACAGATCTCGATCCAATTTTGTCTTCCATTCATGAATACGAGCATGAATTCGGCTTTGCGTTGTGCCTTCGCTTTTCGCTGAGCTGCTGTCAGCGGTTTTTTTTGCTTCTTCGGCTTTCTCGACTTTTTCTTCGCCACGGATTTCTCTCGGAATTGCCCTGTGATGCTTGCTAGAGTAGCAGACGTTCGACGAGCCACCGAAGGGGATCGGGGGTTGGCTGGCAGGTTACTATTCCGCTGGTGGAATCAGGGAAAGAGTTTAGCTTGGGAATCCGAATTATGCTTTGCCGCTGCGCTCTCCTTTTCGCATTGAGTGTCACCGCTGTTGCCTCGGCGCAGGAGGAAATTCAGCAGATCAAACAGCAGATGGCTCATCTGCAGCAACTTCTCGACGCGATGGAGAATCAACCGGCTCCCAAACGCAACGTCACTCAGATCGGTGCGTCTCGCAAGAGGAAAGCGGAAACGGGCCTGGTGGTCAAGATCTACGATCTGGGGGATCTGTTTGCAGTGGCACCTCCTTACCCCGCTCAACTGAGCAGCGACCTGAACCCCGATTCCCGTTCGTCGCTCTTCGACACGACAGTCTTTCCAGCCGGCGGCGGAATGATGGGTGGCATGGGCGGCGGCATGTTCAGCGTGTCACCCACGACTGCTTTCGTCAACTCTCAGAAGACAGCAACCGCGCTCAGTTCCGTAACTGTCGGTCAGGTCAGCGGAGGTACCGCAGCGATCAAAACCTCGCAGGATGAATTGATGACTGTCATTAAGGAAACCATCACCCCAGACCTCTGGAAGGAAGGGGGGAAAATCACGCGGCTTGGCAATGCCTTTGTTATTTCTGCGGATGAAGACAGTCATCAGCAGATCGAAACGCTGCTGAATCTGTTCCGCGCCCGGTGGGGCACATTACGGACCGTTTCCGTCCGTGGCTGGTGGCTTTCTCTGTCGCCTGCCGATTTGCGAGGACTGCTCGATGTCCCAACCGAAAAAGTGACGCCTGACGGTCCGCCCGTGTTCGGGATCGTCAGCGAAGACGCATGGAAGGATCTGCTGAAGATCTGGGAACAGCCGGCGGGCAACGATGCATATCGACTGCGATATCAAGCCACGCTGACTTGCTACAACGGTCAAACCGTCAGCACCGTCTCAGGAACTCAAGACTTGGCTGTCTCCGGAATCGACGTCGTGGTCTCACGCAACGAAAACGATCAATCTCAAGGAAAAATCGGATATCAACCTGAAACGGCCACCATTCAGCAGGGTCTGGCATTCCAGGTGACACCCGTCACCAATGTCAGTGGAAAGACCGTTCTTCTGGACGTGCATAGCCGACTGACGTTGCCGGCAAACAGTGATGAATCCGATGCTGGTCGTAAGCGATCCAACGAAATCATCCTTCCGGACGATGTGGTTCGCCCCATCGACCGCCGTCGATTGAACGTCCACCGAATGTCGACAACAGCCCGCATTCCGGTTGACCGCCCTTACCTCGTTGGTGGAATGTCATTGCCGTCTGCCGAGACCGAGGGCCTTCAACTGTATTTGTTCGTGAAGGTCAGCGTTCAGGAATTACGCAACGATCAGGAATCTGCCGGTCGCCCCATTGACGAGCCAGCAGAATCGAAGGTGGTTGAGCCGAAAGTGGAAAAACCGCGTGAACCAGAAAGCAAATGAGTCGCCGAGTGACGAAAGGTCGCGATCCTTGAAGTCGCTCAGTCGTCATTCGGCTGAATACTGAGATCCGGTTCATCATCGAGCATCTCTGACTCGTCTTCCATTCCATATTTCTTGGCGATGTCTGGATCGGTCGTGACCAGAAGAGCGTAGTCATCGCTCGTTCTGCCGCGGGAATCCAACTCGATACCTTCAGCAAACATCGCTTGTAATCTTTCCCCAGCTTCCTGCAACATCGCCGCCATTTCGTCGAGCGATCTGGCATCCATTGTAAGAAATCTATTGCACCAGGTCATCACATAGCGTTTCGTAACACCGCGTACCGCCTTCCAGATTTCCGTGAACTTTTCCTTGACAAATGGATTCAAACTATCAGCGAAGTCGGCGGGCAGTTGGAGCACCTTGATTAGCTCTTGAACATCAGACAAATCCTTCATCCGCTCAGCATTGGTCATCCCTGAAGCCAGTTTCAGCTCAACCAGCGATGGCAGGTTGAGATAGTTGATTCCAGCATCGCGAACGAGAACGTCACTGGGATTTGGAAAGGCAACCGGCTTCACTTTGCCATCGCCTGGATAACCGCCTGAAACGAGGAATTCAATTCGAACGCCAAGGTCCGTATCCCGCAGATTCTTGCTGCGATGAAAGGGAGGAAGATACCCTCGACCGTCCAATTCCTTGTGGATTTTCCGTAGCGCCTCCTTCGTCACAAGGATGTCAACGTCTTCGGTAAAGCGGCGAAAGCCGTGATGAAACAATGCCATTCCACCCGCCACGGCATATGGAATTCCCAGTTCATCCAGGCGCCGAGCGATGTTTTTTAAGGCCGTCTGAACGGCTCCTTTCCCCTCAAAGAATAGGCTTCCTTCACTCAAGGCCCACTCCGAATCCAAATCCAGTTGAGTTTCGTACGCCGTTCCGGACCAGTCACGAATTCGATCTGCCTTTGGATTGTTCAGCAATCCGCGCGACGAATCAACGTGTTCAGCCATAGCTTGTCTCCTGGTCGAGAATTCTAACCGCGTCGCACGCCAGGAAGTGATATCTTTCGTACCAATGTCATTCAGGAGAGTAAAAAAGACGCTCCAGTCCTACTCGAACGTCAGCAGCAAATCTCCTGCGGCAACCTGAGTTCCTCGTTTGACCAGAATCTGACTCACCTTGCCATCGCGTTCGGCCGTCAGATTGGTTTCCATTTTCATCGCCTCCAGGCTGAACAGCTTTTGCCCCTTCTTGACGTTGTCGCCCGATTGGACGGCAACCGTCACCACCATGCCAGGCATGCTGGCTCCCACCTGTTTGGGATTCGTCGAATCTGCCTTGATGTTGGAAGCGGCCTCGGGTTCGAGCGACTTGTCGACAATCGTCACGTCGCGCGGCTGTCCATTCAGTTCGAAGAAGACCGTGCGCTGACCGTCCGCGTGCGCGTCGCCTATGGTCAAGAAGCGAACGATCAGACGTTTGCCCGGCTCGATATCGACGGCGATTTCTTCGCCGTGCGTCTGACCGTAAAAGAAGACCGGCGTCGGCAGATCACTGGTATCTGAAAACTTCTCGATGTGCGAATTGAATTCCTGATAGACCTTGGGATACAGCAGCCAGGTGACAATGTCGCGGTTTGTGGGTTCACGCTTGATGATTTCGCGGACCTTGTCCGCAGCCGCTTTGAAATCGGCTGGAGGCAGACTTTCGCCAGGGCGTCCCGTCACGACCGCCTTGCCGCGCAAAATGCGAGCCTGCACCTGCTCCGGAAACCCACCCGGCGGCTGACCCATTTTGCCGCTGATCAAATCGATCACCGATTCGGGAAACGAAAGATCCTTGTTGACGTCGAGAATATCGGCGGACGTCAGTTCATTGGCGACCATGAACAGTGCCATGTCACCCACACTCTTGGAACTGGGGGTGACCTTGACGATGTCACCGAACAATTGATTGACGTCAGCATAGATCCGGCAAATGTCCGGCCAGCGATCAGAAAGGCCCAACGCCTTCGCCTGCTGATAAAGATTTGTGTACTGCCCGCCCGGCATTTCGTGCTGATACAAATCGGCAGTGGCCGGCAGCATGACGGTTTCGAAGGGAAGGTAATACTGACGCACAACCTCCCAGTACCGGGCGAGTGAATCGAGATGTTCTGTCTTCAGCCCTGTATTTCGATCTGAGAATCGGACAGCTTCCGCGATGGCGTTCAAATTGGGTTGTGACGTCCCTCCGGACATGGGCGCTAACGCCGCGTCGGCAATGTCCAAACCGACGTCGCTACCCATCAGGATTGATGCGGCCTGAATCCCAGCCGTGTCATGAGTGTGGAAGTGGATCGGTATCCCGATCTCTTCCTTCAGCGTCTTGATCAGTTTCGCTGCCGCGGCCGGTTTGCAAAGTCCAGCCATATCCTTGATGGCGAGCATGTGAGCTCCCATCTTTTCCAGTTCTTTGGCCAAGTTGACATAGTATTTCAGATCGTATTTAGGCCGACCGGGATTCAGGATATCGCCCGTGTAACAGATCGCGGCTTCACAGAGCATTCCCGAATCGACAACGGCGTCCATCGCCACTTTCATGTTCGGCGCCCAGTTCAGCGAATCGAACACGCGGAAGATGTCCATCCCCGCCTGAGCCGCTTCTTTCACAAATTCCACGACCACATTGTCGGGATAGTTCGTGTATCCAACCGCGTTCGATGCTCGAAGCAACATCTGAAACAGGATGTTCGGAATCTTCTCCCGCAGTTGAGACAGCCGGTCCCAGGGGCATTCCTTGTTAAATCGCATGGCCGTATCGAACGTTGCTCCACCCCACATCTCCAGCGAAAAGAACTGCGGACACAGTCGAGCGTAAGCTTCTGCAATCTTCAGAAGATCGTGAGTTCGAAACCGCGTGGCGAGCAACGACTGATGGGCGTCGCGCATCGTCGTATCGGTAATCAACAGCGGCTTTTGCTCGCGGACCCATTCGGCAAACTTCCGAGGTCCCAATTCCTTGAATTTGTCTTTTGTCCCCTTCGGCATGGGGGCATTCAAATCCAGTTCCGGTAACGGAGCGGGAGCGCGATTGATCTTCGCAGCCATCGCGACATGCGTCTTCCCAGTATTCAGGATCGTGTCGGCCAGATAGGTCAGGACTTTGGTGGCGCGGTCCTTTCGAGGCGCGAACTGGAACAGTTCCGGCGTCTCATCGATGAACCGCGTGGTGATTTCGCCCCGGATGAAAAGAGGATGGGTCATCACCTTGATCAGAAACGGAATATTCGTTTTGACGCCGCGAATTCTGAACTCCTGCAGGCATCGCTCCATCCGAGAGGCTGCATCCTTAAATCGTCGCCCACGCGCACACACTTTGACGAGCAGTGAATCGTAGAACGGATTCACAACGGCCCCCGAAAAGGCGCTCCCCGCATCCAATCGGATCCCCATGCCGCTGGCCGAGCGGTAGTGGGATACTCGGCCATAGTCGGGCATAAAGTTGTTGGTCGGGTCTTCGGTCGTGACTCGACACTGAATCGCAAACCCTGTCGTCTTGATGTCCGATTGTTTTCCCAAGCCGATCTCGGGGTCCGACAACGGTGTTCCCTGGGCGACCAGAATCTGCGACTTCACAATGTCGGTTCCCGTCACTTCCTCAGTAACGGTGTGTTCCACTTGAATTCGCGGATTCACTTCAATGAAGTAGAACTTCTGCTCGTCAGTATCAAACAGGAATTCGACGGTACCAGCGTTTTGATAATTCACGGCTCGGCCGATTTTCAGGGCCGACTCGCAGATCGCGTCTCGAATTGAGGCATCCAGAAACGGCGCGGGAGCGATTTCCACGACTTTTTGGTGACGCCGCTGGACCGAGCAATCTCGCTCAAACAGATGGACCAGATTTCCATGCTTGTCGCCCAGAAGTTGCACTTCGATGTGCCGCGGGCGCTGAATGAATTTCTCGACAAAGATGTCAGGCGATCCGAACGCAGACAACGACTCGCGCTGTGCCTGCTCGAACAGCCCGGCCAGGTCTTCGGCTTTCTGGACGACGCGCATTCCGCGTCCACCACCCCCTTTCGCCGCCTTCAAAATCACCGGATACCCCAGCGATTGTGCCAGTCGTTGACCGTCGGCCACATCAGCGATCGGCTGCGAACTTCCCCCCAGAACCGGAACTCCCGCCCCCTTGGCAATCTCGCGGGCAGTGATCTTGTCGCCCAGTTGTTCCAGGATCGTGGATGTCGGCCCCACAAACTGAATCCCCGCCTGATCGCAGGCCCTGGCAAGTTCCGGATTCTCGGAAAGAAATCCGTAGCCTGGGTGAATGGCGTCCACACCGGCCTCTTTGGCGATGTGGATGATGGCCGGAATGTCCAGGTAAGCGCGAATCGGCTCGCCGGGTCGCCCGATCTGGTAGGCTTCGTCCGCTTTAAATCGATGAAGCGCGTACCGGTCTTCGTGCGTGTAGATCGCGACCGTGCGAATATCCAGTTCATGAGCGCTACGAAAAACTCGGATGGCGATTTCGCTGCGGTTGGCAACCAGCAGTTTCTGAATGAGCTTCATGCGAGAGGCGTCTTTCATAGGAACGAACAACAACCGGCCCGATAGACCCATAGGATACTTGACGGATTGACCTTCCCGCAATTCAGGCATCAAGTTGCGCGTGGCACCCGCGCGGAAGAATTAGAAACGCAGCGAGCGCCGAGTTCGCAGAGATTGGAGGTGGTCATGAACCACACGCAGTGATCTCTTTCTCTGCACTGCAAGCAATAGAAATCCGTCCGTCCTGCGAGGATTATGACGAAAGAATTGATGATTGGTCATTGGATATTGGTTATTGATCAGCCAATAGCAAATGACCAATTTCCAATCACCAATGACCAATCTCATTTCGGTTGCGCCCGGACCGCGCTGCGTACTCGGCACCCGCTGCGTTTCCAAGATCTTCGCATTCGATCTGCATTGCAGCGATCGGTTACTCGACGAGGATGTCTTTGACAGTTTTGCCGCCTGGAATCATGGGCAGAACGTGCTCCTGATAGGGGCACAGCACGTCCAAAAGATAGGGGCCGTCGTATTCAAGCATGGCCTTCAGTGCTTCCGGGAATTCTTTCTTGCTGCGAACCTGAGCCGCGCCGACACCGAATCCTCGGGCGATCTGAACGAAGTTTGGATAGGTTTCTTCGTAATGCGGACCGGCGCCCGTCCCCACGGCTTCAGGGTGATCGATCGGACCGAGATACGTATGAGCCCGGTTCTTGCCGTGGAAACGATCCTCCCACTGCATCACCATCCCCAGATGTTGATTGTTCAACAGCAAAGTTTTGACGGGCAGCTTTTCACAGTACAACGTGGCCAGCTCCTGGACGTTCATCAGCATGCAGCCGTCGCCATCGATGTTGATGACCAGGCGATCGGGATGAGCCGCCTGAACACCCATTGCTGCGGGCAGACCGAAGCCCATCGTCCCCAATCCCGAACTGCTGAGCCAGCGGCGAGGATTGCGGAACTTGTAGAACTGAGCCGCCCACATCTGGTGCTGACCGACACCGACTGTGATCAACGGATCGCGGTCGATCGTCTGATTCCACATCTCCGAAATCGCGTACTGCGGGATGATGAAATCGCCCGAATCCTTCACCTTCAGCGGATACTGTTTTTTCCACGCGTCGATCTGCGTCCACCAGGCGTCTATCTGCGGAATGTCTTCATCCGCAATCATCGCATTCAATCCCTGAAGGACTTCCTTCACGTTGGCAACAACCGGGATGTCAGCAATCTTGTTCTTGTGGATTTCGGACGGATCAATGTCGACATGGACGATCTTTCCGTGCTTGGCGAATTCGCTCAACTTGCCCGTGACACGATCATCAAACCGGACACCAAATGCGAGCAGCAGGTCCGCTTCGTTAATGGCGTAATTCGAGTACACGGTCCCGTGCATTCCCAGCATGTGTAACGACTGGTCGTCGTCTCCGGGGAAACAGCCGATTCCCATGACTGTCGTCGCCACGGGAATTCCGGTCTTTCGCGCGAACTTCGTAAATTCTTCGGTGGCGTTGGCCTGAATGATGCCGCCGCCCGCATAGAAAATGGGTTTCTTCGAACCGCGAATGGCTTTCAGAATCGCACGGATTTGATTGGGATGGACGCGGCGCACCTCGGGATGGTAGCCGGGCAGGTTCATCGCCGGATCGTAATCGACCTCATACGGCTGTCCGTTGATTTTGATGTCTTCGATGAACTTCATCTGAACATCTTTGGGGATGTCGATCAGCACGGGACCCGGCCGCCCGGTCCGTGCGATATAAAATGCTTCCTTCACGATTCGCGGAATATCTTCGGTTTTCGTGATCAGATAGTGGTGCTTGGTAATGGCCCGACAGATTTCCACCATCGGAGTTTCCTGGAACGCATCGCTGCCGATCAGATGCGTGGGGACCTGAGCGGAAATGGCAACCAATGGGATACTGTCCATTTTCGCATCGGCGATCGCCGTCACCAGATTCGTCGCACCAGGACCGCTGGTCCCCATGCAGACGCCCACTTTGTCAGTCGTTCGCGAAACGCCTTGTGCGGCAAACGCGCCTCCCTGTTCATGACGAGGCAGAATGGTCCGGATGTCGTCGCTACGGAACGTCAATGCCTGGTGGATTGGCATGCTGCAGCCGCCCGGATAGGCGAAAATAATGTCCGTTCCCTGGCGGATCAGGCATTCGACGAATACATCCGCCCCGTTCAACTTGCCGTTTGCCGTTGATGCAGGGGGAGCCGAAATGCAGGTTGCAGTCGCCACGATCATCTTCCTCGAAACAGACTCAGATCAGTCATTGATTATCGACAAACAAAGCCGCACCTCGGGGTACGGCCGCAGGACACCAGTTTATCGCCCAACAACGCCCAAGGCGAGTGGCGAAGTTCACACGGTTGCGAATTCCTGTCCGAACAGGGGTTCGCGCAACCGTTAGAATTGGCCTTCTCGACACGATAGCGACGTCAGAAGTTCGAGCAGGGCCGAGAGAATCCGATGTATTCGCCCCAGTCAGGCCAGTTTTTTACCATTCTTTACCCCGGCAAAACGCATGTCGCGCTGTCTCGCACTGGTTTCCCGTGCCCGAGGAAACCAGCGGTCGAAGGTCAGATACGTGTGCCATAGAATCGACGTAACTTCCAAAATGGGTGCTCAAAATGGTTGGCGCTTGGGGGTGAATTTGACGGGGATGCGAAACCGCATCGAAAACCAACGCAACTGATTTTGCATATTTACTTTACGGAGTTATTCTGTTGTCGAGCATCATTGACCCAGCCAATTCAAACATTCGACGTAACAATCAACTGGCGTGTCAGATACGGACTAACGATTGTTATCCGCACGGGCTGTCCCCGTTCAATTCTAACTTACGGCGATCGTTCGTTCGAAGTCGGTCGAGACCGTGATTGTGTCGCCAAATGAACCTGAATTCCGAACCGAACGAACCGTCAAACGGTCTGTGGCTAAAAAATGGACTTTCGGCAGATTTGAAACCTTCAATTTGCAGTCCCCGCCTAACGATCAAATGACATCTATCGCAACGGACATTTATTATACAGTAAATCGTCTGCATGAGGAAGAGCAAGTTGGACGAGACAACAGGTTTTCAATTTGGAGTCACAACATGAAGAAGACGAATCCCAAGGTTGATGCGTTTCTTGGAACAGAAAAGAAGTGGCAGGAAGAATTTGAGAAACTGCGAACGATAGTTCTCGACTGCCAGCTCTCCGAAGAACTGAAATGGGGCAAACCTTGTTACGCGCTACAGAATAAAAACATCGTGCTGATACATGGATTCAAAGAGTATTGTGCGCTTTTGTTTTTTAAAGGTGCGTTGATGAATGACCCCAACGGAGTTCTGATCCAACAAACGGAGAATGTGCAGGCGGGACGTCAGATTCGGTTCACGAATGTTCAAGAAATTATTCAGATGAAGACCATCTTGAAAGCGTACATCCGTAACGCGATTGAAGTGGAGAAATCTGGATTGAAAGTGAAGTTGAAGAAGACATCAGATTTCATCATTCCTGAAGAATTTCAACGTAAGCTGAATGAGACCCCCGTCTTGAGAGCTGCTTTTGATGCATTGACGCCCGGAAGGCAGCGGGCATACCTCTTTTACTTTACTTCGCCCAAACAATCCAAAACGAGGGAGTCAAGGATCGAAAACTGTATGCAGAAAATCCTCGATGGCAAAGGATTAAATGATTAGCAATGGCTTTCGATGAATCCCTCGCCGGTGGTACTGATATTTTGACCGAGAAACACCAACCTTTGCACGTCAAACGGGCTGATTGGGGTCTCACGAGCGGCCGCTTTGAGCTGCCCGTGCCAATGGGGAAACGATGTTCATTCCGAGGGATGATCAATGATGGTGGGAGCTTCTCCAGTGGATGGCACCAATCGTCGAATCCGACCTTTCAGGTCCTGAAGACAGAATCACTGCATGCCACGTGACTGAACCAACAATCAGTGCTTTCGCCGCCGAATACGCGTGCTCGAGAGCAACGTGTCGGTACACATCCGGTCTGCTTAACAGACCGAATCGTCGAGTGGGGATGCCGCTTCTGTCTTCT
>Ga0206824_10298_pt1 | contig 13268 bp, 7 predicted proteins | sample Alteio_BWOrgCont_82_FD_152874 | JGI IMG/M metagenome (GOLD analysis project Ga0206824, IMG submission 152874) | Enriched cells from forest soil in Barre Woods Harvard Forest LTER site, Petersham, Massachusetts, United States -... | ecosystem: Environmental > Terrestrial > Soil > Temperate forest >...
TGTCCAGCACCCGGCACGCCTCGAAAGGATCGGCCCTGGGAATCCGCACGATGGGGACGACACCGATGCTCCGATAGGCGCGGCACATCCATCCGAGATCGTGCCAGCCCAGCGGAATGTGTTCGGTGTCGATCCTCACACAGTCCAGGCCCACGTCCTCAAGGGCCTCGACCGCCTTCGGTGAGGTGGACGTGACGAGGGTGCCGTAGAGCGGTCGACCGGCATGGAGGGCTTCTTTGAAGCGAAGTTCGAGCGAACGGGAATTCATATAAAAAGTGGGCGCTAAGAGATTCGATTTTGACGGATTGTATTCCGTTGCATACAATTGCACACATGTCGATGAAATCTGTTGTTTCTCCCGTTCAAAAAAGCCGCCCTCCCGCAGCGCGTCGCCGGGTGGCGGGTTCGGCCGCCCGGGAGCAGCCGATCCCGCGCGATCGCGGCTCGCTGCGTCTCGCCCACCAGCATATCCTCGCGCAGATCGCCGCGGGCGAATTGCCTTCCGGGACCGCCCTTTCGGAGCTGCCGCTGGCCGCGCAACTGGGGATCAGCCGCACGCCCGTCCGCGAGGCGATCGGCCAGCTCGTGGCCGAGGGCATTCTGCAAAAGACCAGCCGCGGCGTGATGGTCGCGGAACCCACCCGGCGCGACATCGTCGAGCTTTACGAACTGCGCGAGGCGCTGGAAGTTTTTGCCATTGGCAAGATTGCCGCGCGCGGGCTGGATTCCCATGAACTGGAGCAACTGGAACTTTTGGTCACGCAGGTCCGGGAAGCGGCTGAGGACTTGAAGTGCTCCGGGCGACCGGTTTTGAAGGGCGAAGCCCTGCAGCGCTTCCTCACGGCCGATTTGCGTTTCCACATGCGCCTGATTCAGGCTGGCGGCAATGAGCGGATGCTCAAGGTGCTCGACTCGACGAATCTGTTGCTGCGGATTTTCACGCTGCGCCGCGAACATCACACCCTCAAGTTACTCCAGGAGGGGAAGTTAGGCAAGTATGTGCGCGAGCGAAACGCGGGAAATATCCTACTCGCGAATATCGAGAGCGTCGCCGCCATCGAAGCACTCGACGACATCCTGGCCGTGCCCGATCTCGACGGGGTGCTCATCGGGCCGCATGACCTTTCCTGCAGCCTGGGTATCCCGGAGGAGTATGGGGATCCTCTCTTTGAGAACGCGGTGGCGGAGATCATTTCCAAAGCGCGCGCGAAAAATGTCGGTGTAGGCGTTCACAACCTCCCGACCATCGAGCAGGAAATCCGCTGGAAGAAAGCGGGCCTGAACCTCGTGCTGCACCTTTCCGATGTTACCCTGGTGAGGACGGGGCTTTCCCGGAATCTCCAGACGTTGCGCCAAGCGACGGGTGAAGTGACCGACGGCGAATTGGCGACAGTGATTACGATCTAGCGCAAATCAATTAAAACTGTGGCCGCAACCCGGTAAGACGCGGCGCGACGAAATTACCGCAAAGGCGCAGAGGACGCAGAGATTCGCAGAGGAACGAAGTCAGAGTCCATCCCTCTGCGGGCCTCTCCAATTTCTCGGCGCCTTTGCGGTTTTCTCTCCCCGATCGTTACTGCCGTAACGGCTACATTTTTACTTAATCCTCTCTGAGATACGCTCTATTTCCCCGCCTTAGCCGCGACGGTAATCTTGAGCGGGTTGCTCGGGTAGATGACGCGTGTTTTCTTGTCGGTGCCATTGGGCACCTGGCTCTCGGAGTTGATGATGAAGCTATAGGTGCCTTCCTTGAGCTTGTCCGTGGTCGCCACGGTGAGGCTCACTTCAGTCTGGCCGGGATTGATCGTCGTCGTCGGGATGGTGAGACCGGCGGGAAGATCGTAACCATTGCCGTGAAGCTGGATGGCGCTGGGCATGTCGTCGCGGCGCGCCGCGGTGACGGTCACATGAATCGGATCGCCGGGCTTGATCGTCGTGTCCTTGGTCGAAGCGGTCACCTCAAAGGGAGTCTTTTCGCGCACCGCGAGCAGGATGCTTTTCGTGACGCGGCAGATGGCAGGCGTATTGACCGTGTCCCACACGATGGTCCCACCACGAGCTTCGCGGACGAGTTTTTCCGAGCCGCACTGGCTGGTGCCGACGACCTTGATCTCTGCTTCGCCGAGGGGCGCGTCGGGGGCCGCGCTCACCACGAGCGTGCCCCATTTCATGCCGGGTCCGATGGTGATCGGCTCGGCGGTCACGCCTGGAGGCAGGTTGTGCGCTTCCACCTCGATGGGCTCATTGTGATCGTTCATCCGCCAGACGAGCACGTCGAGCCGCTGCCGGCCGCCCTGGTAGACGACCGGATTATCGAGGTGAATATCGTGCGTCGGCGTGCAAACCAGTCGAAAATCCGGTGTCGGGTCGCGTTTGATTTCGAGCCGGTATTGATACTGCGCGCCGCCTTGCACCTGGCTATAGACATGCTCGAGGCGCAGCGTGAAATCTGCATCCTTCGGCGCCGTCCACGGGTAGACGATGTCCCGCGTCATCGTCGGGAAGCGAAGCTGGCCGATATTTTCCCCGGTGTCCTGGAAGCTATTGATCAGCTTGCCTTCCGGCTTGCCATCGTTCTCGTAGATCTCCAGGTCAGGATCGGCCGGCGAGTTGATGCGCTCCGACGAGACATCGATCAGATACTTTTCGCCCTTCTTCGCGCTGAAGGTGTAATAGCCGGCGTCCTTGGGTGCATTGAACGCCGCAGTGACCGCACACGGCACTGGAATGTGTTGCGCATGCTCAATGCTATCGTTCGGTCGCTGTTGCAGCAGTTCCGGGCCATCGCTGAAAACGAGCAACCGTGCATTGGAAGTTCCCGTCGCGCCAGTCACACGCACTTCCATCCCATCGAGCCGCGACGCCGACGGACGCAGCAGTTCATGGTAGGTGAGGCTGGTCACGGTTTGCGGATCCTTCGGCACCTCGATTTTGCGCATCACTTTCTCCAACGGCCGTCCGTTGACTTCGACGTTCGTCTTTTCTCCACCGGGCAGGTTGCGACCGTAGATGGTAATCTCCGCGGTGGTGCCGGGCTTCGCGCCCGTGGGCGTGATGAAATCCACATACGGCCCGGTGCCGATCTTGAGCCGGTAAAAGTCCTCGGACCCTCCGTTGTACATGAAATCGGTAAACCGGACGAAGTAATCGCCATCCTCCGGGACATCAAAGTCGATGAATGGGTCGCGCTTTTGGTCCCGGATGTTCGCATCCTGACTGGACATGAGTTCCTTCCCGGCGCTGTTGTAGAGTGTGAGCGTGCCGTCCAGGCGCGAATCCAAACGCCAGGCGAGGGACTCGATCAACACCCGCTGGCCACGCTTGGCCTCGAACACAAACCAGTCGATGTCCTCGGTCGGGCTGATCGTGCCGTTGATCACGCAGTTGAGCGGAACTCGGTTCGCCTTGTCGCGCGTATTGTTCGGCTCGGTCTCTTTCACTTCCGTGCAGTCGCTCACGTCGAACGCTCGCGGGTTGCTGATGCCCATTTTGCCGATGGAGCGCACGTCGTAAACGCCGACCGGCACATTGGCCGCAATCGTCACCTTGAAACGCGCCGGCGGTTTCGCCGGGTCGGAGATCAGCTCGGCGGTAATGCCGGAATTGCTGAAATAGAGCTTGTTCGTTTCGTCGAGGTTATTGCCGGCCAGCTCGACTTCCACGGTCGTGCCCTGCTTGGCGCCACACGGGACGACGCTCTTGAGTTGCGGGACCGGGAGTTCCTGGGCGTGAAGGTGCAGGCCCGCTATGAGGAGGACACAAATCGCCGCCGCCGAATGGATGAATGTTTTCACGAGTCTTTGGGGGAGAGGGTTAGGAAGGCAGATGGGAAACGTGGCACGCAGCGAAAGGGATTCAACTCCTTCGGAGTTGATAGGTGTTGATGCGGAAACCCAGGGTAGCCCGGCTTTCGCCGGTCAACCCTGGGCTGAGTGATTGAACGCCTTCGGCGTTTCGAGAACGGCACGCGCCGCCAGCTCCCGCCCTTCCCACAAGTCCTATTCGTCCCAGTGGTCCTATTCTGTGGATAGGCCTCACGGGAAAACAAGACACCCGCAGCGGATCTGCTACGCCTCTCAGGCGAGCAGCTCTTTGATCGGGTCGCCGTAGTTGAGGATCGGCACCGGACGGTCGGCGTCATTAACGTAACTCTTCGTCTGGTCGATGCCGAGCAGGTGATACATCGTCGAGAGGACGTCCTGCGGCGAAACCGGCCGTTCCTTCGGATACTCGGCGCGCGCGTCGCTCTCGCCCAGCACGATGCCGCGCTTGAGGCCGCCGCCGGCCATCGGCACGGAGAAAACATTCGGCCAATGATCGCGACCGGCATCCTTGTTAATGCGCGGCGTGCGGCCAAACTCGCCCCAGGCCAGCACGAGCGTGTTGTCGAGTTGCCCACGCTGCGCCAGGTCTTCGATCAGCCCGGCGAAGGCTGCATCGAACTGCGGCAGGTTCTTGTTCTTCAAGCCCTCGAAGTTATTCGCATGCGTATCCCAGCCGCCGACGTTCACGGTGACGAAACGCACACCGGCTTCGATCAAGCGCCGCGCGAGGAGCGTATTCTGACCCCACGTCGTGCGGCCATACATGTCGCGCGTCTTCGCGTCTTCTTTGCTGATGTCAAAAGCCGCCTGCACTTTCGGTGAAGTCACGATGTTATAAGCCTGCTTGGCGAACGTATCCATGCCGCCGATCAAGCCGGAGGCATCGACATCGCGGCGCAGCGTGTCGAAGTGATCGAGGATCGCGCGGCGATTTTCGAGCCGATCCAACGTGAGGCCTTGCGGCACTTTCAGATTCTGCACCGTGAAGTTATCGCCATTCGGATCGCCCTGCGTTTCAAACGGGTTGTAAGCTACACCGAGATACGCGGCGAGCGAGCTCTTCGGCGCCGTCGGCACGGTAACATACGCCGGGAAACCCTCGACCTTCGGCCCCATTTCCTTCGCCACGATGCTGCCATAGGAAGGCGCCTCATTGGACGGAATATCATTCGTCGGCTTGTAACCGGTGAGCAAGGTGTGCGTCGCCGACTCATGGCCGGCGTCGCCGTGGGTGCATGACCGCACCAGCGCGATCTTATCGCACACCTTGGCGATGCGCGGCATATGTTCGGAGACCTGCAGACCGTTCAAATTCGTATTGATCGGGTTGAAAGTGCCGCGGAACTCCGATGGGGCATCCGGCTTCAGGTCCCACATATCGAGCTGGCTGGGCCCGCCACCCATCCAGAAGAGGATCACGTTCATGTCCTTTGTCGTTTTGCCCGCGGCCTCGGCCATGGCTTTCTGGCGCAGAAATTGAGTCAGCGACAAGCCGCCAAGCATCAACCCGCCGGTGCGAAGAAAGCTGCGGCGAGAGATGCCATCGCAGCAACGATAAGCTCCACTGTGGACGTCGATATTCATAATTTGGGATTAGTGATTGAAGAGAAATTCTTTGGCGTTCAGGAACATCCACTCGAAATCTTCGAGGGAAGCGCGACGGTCTTTCGCATTGGCGACCATGGCCAGCGCGTCCTTGAGTTCATCGGGCCGCGGGTTGCGCCCGAAAGCACTGAGATAGAATTCGGTGAGGATTTCCTCGTCCGATTTCTTCGCGTCGAGCATCTGGGTAAGGCGGCCCTTCTTGTCCGCGATCTTGTTCTGTAACTCGGGCGCGTTCATCAGATCGAGTACCTGGGAAAGGTTTGGCGCATAGCTCCGCTCGCACTCGCAAGCCGTCTCGCGCATCGACCGGCCAAACACGGTGAGAAAATAACTCGGCACCGATTCATCCGGCAGATCAATCGCCCGCGTGCCCAGCGGCAGCCCCTCGAACTTTTCCTGCGAGCCGGTCACCTCATCGATCGCGTCGAGCAGGGCCTGCGCGGAAAGCCGCCGCGGGGTGTAGCGCGCGTAATTCTGGCGATCCGTCTTGTTTTGCTCCGTCGGCGTCGAACTCAGGCCATACGTCCGCGACTTCATGATCACCGACATGAGATGTTTCAGGTCAAAGTGGTAATTGATCATCTCCTTCGAAAGCGCATCCAGGAGCTGTGGATTGCTGGCCGGATTGGTCACGCGCATATCGTCCACCGCTTCCACCAAGCCCACGCCCATGAAGTGCGCCCAAGTCCGGTTCACGATCGCTTTGGAGAAATACGGATTCTTCGGATCGCTCATCCAATCGGCGAGCTTTTGCCGTGGATCCTCCCCACGCACATAGTCGTATTCCGGCCCGTTCAGCGCCTTGGGTTTCATGCTCTGGCCGGTGCGCGGCTGATTTACCCCGCCGTCCTTTTTTACGATGATGGCCTGCTCGTCACCCAATCCGCGCTTGTAGGAGACGCGGGCGAAAAACGCGCCGTAGCCCCAGTAATCATCCTGCGTGATGCGCTCGTAGGGATGGTTGTGGCAATTCGCGCACGAGATGCGCAGACCGAGAAAGAGTTCCGAACTGTCGTTGACCATCGCCACGGTATTGCGCACCCAGCGATACCAGTTCGTCGGAGGACATTCCGCGCTCTCGCCCTGCGCGGTAAGAATCGCGCGGACAAATTGATCGTAGGGCATGTTCTGCGCGAAGGCGTCGTGCAGCCACCCGGTGAACGCGAACGTTCCCGCCTTGAGGGTGTTCTGTCCATGGCGTTGCACCCGGAGGAGATCACCCCACTGGTTCGACCAATAGCTCGCGTATTCCGGGCGATCCAGGAGCTTGTCCACCAGTCGGTCGCGCTTGTCTTCCGCCTTGTCCGCGAGGAAGGCCTTCACTTCCTCCGCCGTCGGCAGCGTGCCGATCGCGTCGACGCTCGCGCGCCGCAGAAACTCTTCATCCGTGCAGAGGACGCTCGGGGCGATGCCCAGCTTGTGCCACTTGTCGGCGACGAGTTCGTCGATGAAATTCTTCGGCTTGAAATGGGCGTAGGCCTCGGCCGGCAAACCATGGCTGAAAGGCACCGCCACGCGCGCCACGTCCACCTGGCCCATGTAACGTATCATCACCGCGCCTTCGCCAGTGTGCCCTAGCGTGCTCACCAGACCGGTCGGCTCGACTTTCAAAATGTCCGGCTGTTGGGCCTTGTATTCCGCCGCGCGGGTCACGTCCTGGAACGAGCCATCCGTATAGTGCGCCACCACGCGCAACTGCTGATCGCTCGCCCCGAAGAGCAGGCGCTCCCGCGGCAGCACCTCGATGCTCGCGACTTTCGGCGCGTTTTCATCGCCGTACGGCACGCCTTGGGCGATCCAGCGGCAAAGCATCTTGTAAGACGGCGAATGCTCATCGAAACGCGTCCCGCCGCCGTGAACGATCGACCCCGTGGCCTTCTTCAAAAGCAGCGATTCTTCCGGCGAAGCGGGGAAGACCCGGCGGCCATGGGCTTCGTTGACCAGCGCGTCGTAGTCGAACTTGGAGTCGAAGGCGAGCAACGACAGCTTGAAACCGTTTTGGCCCGAAGCTTTGCCGTGGCAGCCGCCGGCGTTGCAACCCGTCTTCGTGAGGATGGGCTCGATGTCGTTGACGAAATGCAATTCGCGCTCGACGGCAAAATTCTGGACGGTGGCCTTGGCGGAAGCGCTCATGGGCTGCTTGGTCACCGGATCGATCACCGTGGCCTGGATAGTAACCGCGCCGTCGCCCTTGGGAAGCAGACGCCCATCAGTTAAGATCTCCGCGACACTCTGCCCGTCCGGCGCTGAACCGCTGCCCGTCGCGAGCTGCGTTTTGTATTCGGCCTGCCGCGTGCCATCGCGCAGGGTGCCGTCGCTCATTTTCAGCGTCACCAGAAATTGCACCGACTGATCGGCATCCCTGAGCGTGACCTCCGCCGGCTCGATGGCCACGTCCGTAACGCGCGGCGAATCCTCCGCAACGCCGAGGCTGGCGGTGGCGGCAAATATCGCAAAAAATACGGACTTTCTAAGCATGAGGATAAAGGCTGGCTTAAATGGAGTGCTTCATCGCCTCTCTCTAGAGAGGCGAAGTAGCGATTTCAATTACCCCACGTAAAGCAGATGTGCGACCGAATCTTAGATGAAATGACCGCCCCGCGCCAGAGTGTACCGCGCCCTCGATTACTCTCCCAATGGGTGGGCTTTCTGGCCGCGAACGCCGAAGGCATTCCATCGCTTAGCCCAGCATGCTCCGCCTCCGCGAACGCCGAAGGCGTTTCATCGCTCAGCCCAGCAAGCTTCGCCTCTGCGAACGCCGAAGGCGTCGCATCGCTCAGCCCAGCACGCTCCGCCCCTGCGAACGCCGAAGGCGTTCCATCGCTCAGCCCAGCATGCTCCGCCTCTGCGAACGCCGAAGGCGTTGCATCGCTCAGCCCAGGGTTGCGAGGAACGAGCTACCCTGGGTCTGCGTTACCAGAGCGGCACAACCCTGAAGGGGTTGAATCCATTCGCCATGCCATTCGCTGGGTGGCAACGGGCCTCGGGATCGCTTTCGCCCTGACTTGCACCGCATCAATGGCGGTCGAAACCGCACCTCCAAAACAGGCCGCCACAGCAGTAGCGCCGACCGCTTCCGCGAAGAAAATCGATTTCGAGAACCAAATCCTCCCTATCCTGAAGCGCAACTGCCTTTCCTGTCACAACGCCACCGACGCCGAGGGCGATCTGGTGCTCGAAACCCCGGCGACGATCGCCAAGGGCGGCGAAGACGGCCCCGTCGTGGTGCCGCACAAAGGCGTGGAGAGTTTGCTGGTGAAAAGTGCGGCGCGCGAAGCCAAGCCCTACATGCCGCCGAAGAACAACAAAGTCGGCGCCGAAATCCTCAAACCCGACGAACTGGCCCTGCTGCAGAAGTGGATCGACGAAGGCGCCACCGGCACCGTGCATGTGAAGCCGAAGGCCGTGGTGTGGCATCCGCTGCCGCCCGGCCTGCACCCGATCCTCGCCGTGGCGGTGACGCCGGACGCGCAATACGCCGCGTGCGGCCGGGCCAACCAGATTTTCGTCTACCACGTGCCGACCGGTCAGGTGGTCGCGCGGCTCACCGACCCGAAACTCGCGGAAAAGACGGGCCGCAGCGGTTGGCGCAGCTCGGCGCAGCGCGATTTCGTGCAATCGCTCGTCTTCAGCCCCGATGGACGCTACCTGGCCTCGGGCGAATACCGCATGGTGAAACTCTGGGTGCGCGAACCGAATCTCCCGCAATTCACCCTCGGCTCCGAACCCGTCACCGCGCTCGCGGTGAGCCCCGACGGCAAATCCATCGCCACAGCCGGGCACGATCATGTCATTCGCATCTGGGACAGCGGAAACGGCCATCCCCTCAAGGAGTTGGCCGGTCACACCGACGCCGTCACCGCGCTGAAGTTTTCGCCCGACAACAAACAACTCGCCTCGGCTTCCGCGGACAAAACAATCCGCGTCTGGGACGTGGCGGCGGGAAATGTCCTCGCCCAAACCGACGTGACGAATGCCCCGAGCAGTGTCGGATGGATCCTCGGCGGGAAACAACTCGTCTCCGCCGGCGGCGACAATTCCATCCGCCTGTGGGATTTTCCCAAGGAAACCGGCAAGCCGCTGACGCAGGCCAAGGAACTCACGGGCCATCCGCAACCGGTCACCGCCCTCGAAGTCTCGCCCGATGGCAAACAGATCTTCTCCGGCAGCAGCGATGGCACCGTTCGTCAGTGGGCCGCGGATTCGGGCCGGCAAGGCCGGCAGTACAATCACGCCGCGCCCGTGGTCGCCCTCGCCGTTTCCCCGAATGGCAAAGTGCTCGCCACTGCGGGCGGCAATTACGCCCGGCTCTGGAATGCGGAAAGAGGCCAGCAGATGGGCGAGATGAAAGGCGACCACCGGGCCGCGTTCCGCCTCGATCAAGCCACGCAGAAGCTGAAATTTGCCACCGACGAAGTCGACTATTGGAAAGGCGCCATCGACACCGCGACCAAAACGCAGACCGCCAAAGCCGACGCCGTCAAGAAAGCGACCGACGCCCTCACCTCCGCCGACAAAACGCTCGTCGACAAAAAGGCCGCGCTCGACAAAGCCGCCGACGACAAAGCCAAAGCCGCCGCCGAGGATGCCGTGAAATCCGCCGAGACCGCGAAAACCAGCGCGGCGAACGCCCTCAAGACCGCCGACGCTTCCGCAAAGGAAGCGGAAAAAACGGTCGCCGATGCCAAAGCCTCCGCGGATACCGCAGCCAAGAACCTTGTCAAAGCGCAGGCCGACGCGGATGCAGCCAAAAAAGCCGCGGCCGACAGCGAGAAGCCCGTGCACGCCGTGGCCTTCGCGCCGAACGGCCTCAGCGTCGCCACCGCCGGCGAAGATCAGGTCATCCACACCTGGAGCGCCGACAACGCCGCCGGTTTCGACACCTTTGCCAGCTCGCTCGGTCCCATCCGCACGCTCGCCTACACCACCGACGGACGCCTCCTTTCCGGCGCCGAGAAAAATGGCGCCGTCGTCTGGCGCAGCGGCCCGAATTGGACCCTCAGCCGCACCATCGGCACCGGCGACGAAAAATCTCCGCTCGCCAATCGCGTGCTCGCTCTCGATTTCAGCCCCGATGGCCAATGGCTCGCCACCGGCGGCGGTGTGCCCTCGCGCAGCGGCGAAATAAAAATCTGGAAGGTCTCCGATGGCAGCCTCGTTCGCGAGATCAGCCCGTCGCACAGCGACACCGTCTTCGGCCTCGCCTTTTCGCCCGATGGCAAAATGCTCGCCTCGGGCGGCGCCGACAAATTTGTGAAAGTCTTCGATGCCGCCACCGGCAAGCTCATCAAGGCCCTCGCCGGCCACACCCATTATGTGCTGAGCGTGGCCTGGCGGGCCAACGAGCGTTCGATCGCCAGTTCCGGCGCGGACAAAGCGGTGAAAATCTGGTCCTTCCCCGCGGGCGAACAAATCAAGAGCGTCGAGGATTTCAAAAAGGAAGTCACCTCCGTGCGCTTCATCGGGCTCGGCGGCGAACTGCTCACCGCCTCCGGCGACGACCGCATCCGCCGGCTCAAGGAAGACGGCGGCAACCTGCGGGACTACGGCGGCAGCAAAGGCTTCATCTTCTCCACCGCTATCACCCCGGACGGGCAGCTCATCCTCGGCGGCGGCCAGGACAGCGTCCTGCGCGCCTGGAACCTCGCCGACGGCAAAGTCCTCTTCAGCCTCGAACCGCCGCCCTCCGAAGTGCCGGTGAAGAAATCCGGCCCGAGCACAGCGGCGGCGGAATAAATCTTCGGTCATTCCCACCCTGCCTCGCCCAAATCTCCGGGCCAAAGGCCCGCAACAAGCCAGCCCAGGGCGAAGCCCTGGGTTCTGGGTATGACCCGCCCCAAGCCCCAACCGGGGCGTAACACTTCAATCCCAAACGTACCGTTCGTCGATCTCGACGCCGTGCTTTTGACAAAGCGCCCGGAATTCCTCCTGGAACGTGACCTTTCGATGATGTTCCTCCTGCCGCACAATGTACTCGTGCACCCGCTCCACATTCGATTCGCTCACGGAGAATGCCCCATAACCACCCTGCCAGTAAAAATCTCGCTGAGCCGGTCCCTGTTCCTTCATCCATTTTGAAGAGTTGGACTTTGCGTGCTCGATCAAGTTGGCCACCGTGATCTTCCGGGAAAGATTGCAGAGAATATGAACATGATCTTCGACGCCGTTCACGATGACCGGTTCGCACTCGAGATTCTGCAATGTGCCAGCCAGGTAAGCATGCAGCCGTGTGCGCGTTTGCTGATCCTTCAGAAAAGGCACGCGATTCTTCGTGCTGAATGCAACGTGCAGAACAATCCGGGCCAGAGATTGAGGCATGACGTGTGAAAGGTTGTTACGCCTCTGCGAGGCTTGGCCAGATTATTTCCACCCATACCCAGGGCTCCGCTTCGCTTCACCTTGGGCTGGCTTGTTTCAGGCCTTTGGCCTGATGGCCCTCACCTTTCACCATCCTGAGGCTCAAACAGTTCCAGCACGTACCCATCCGGATCGTAAAAATAAACCACCAAGCCGCCGATATTCGGCCCCGCCGTGATCGTCACCGGCTCAGATTTGAAACGCACCCCTTTGGCGCTCAGCTCGGCGTGACACGCCCGCAGATCATCCACCCTCACGCACAGATGACTGGCCCCTGCCCGATTCGTGCCCGACTCCACCGGCGGCCCGGTCTGATTCACGTATTGCACGAGTTCCAGCGATAGCGCGCTGTCGGGCGTCACCCGGAACGAAGCCACATTGAGCACCGCCCCCGGAAACCCCGTCTGCTGCGCGACATACTCGCTGTCCACCTGCGGCCGCCGCCGCACCAGCGCGAACCCGAGCACATCCCGATAAAACCGAATGGACCGTTCGAGATCCGCCACCGTCAGGCCGACATGATGCACGCCGCCCCAGTGCCACGATGCGGAGGAAGGAGATTCAGAATTCACGGTGTTCCCATTCATCAATAAGCGGCATCCCGAAGGCATGCAAAGACGCGGGTACGTTTCTCCGGACATCCCGAAGGGATGCAAAGACGCGTAGCCGGTGGTCGAGCGAGTGTAGCGAGCGAATACCACCGGAATTTCCATTCAATCGCGAATGCACCCCGGAGGGGTGGAAGAAGCCGCCATCATCGCAAAACCAAACGCCCGCGCCGCGAAAATCTTTTTGCAGATCCATCTAGGCCGAAGTCCCAATCACGACCGCCCGTTCGTCATACCCATGAATGATTGATTGAACGGAAGATCCGTTGAGAAACACGATCGACCCGCACCATTGAAACGAAGACCTTTAAAAAAAATGAGCACGAAGCGCAGCAAATCGATTCCTCCCATCGTCTCACCGGGCGAGTGGGAAGCCGCCCGGAAAAAAATCCTTGCGAAAGAGAAAAAAATGACCCGCGCCCTCAGCGCGCTGGCCGCGGAGCGCCGCCGCTTGCCGATGGTGCCGATCGAAAAGAAATACCTCTTCGACGGCCCCACCGGCAAAGTCACCCTCCTCGACCTCTTCGAAGGCCGGCGCCAGCTCATCCTTTACCATTTCATGTTTTCCCCGACCGTTTCGGGCTGGCCATCGGCCGCGTGTCCCGGCTGCTCACTGGTCATCGACCAGATCGGTCACCTGGCCCACCTTCACGCGCGCGATACCTCGTTCGCCGTCGTCTCGATTGCGCCCCTGGCGAATATCCGGAAATACAAAAAGCGCATGGGCTGGACCGTCCCTTGGGTGTCCTCCTCTGGCACCGATTTCAACCACGATTTCGGACGCACCAAGGAGAATGGCGACGAATCTTTCGGCCTCAGTGTTTTCTTCCGCGACGGCCAACGCATCTACCGTTCTTATTTCACCGATGGCCGC
>Ga0206824_10299_pt1 | contig 13217 bp, 12 predicted proteins | sample Alteio_BWOrgCont_82_FD_152874 | JGI IMG/M metagenome (GOLD analysis project Ga0206824, IMG submission 152874) | Enriched cells from forest soil in Barre Woods Harvard Forest LTER site, Petersham, Massachusetts, United States -... | ecosystem: Environmental > Terrestrial > Soil > Temperate forest >...
GGAAGAAAAGGAAATGTCCTCAACTGAACTAATAAATCATTTAACAACTATTTAACTTTGTGTAATCATAGTGTTTTGGTGCTTTTGTGGCAAATGCTTTTCGAATAAATCCGCCACTAAAACACTAAGACACAAAACCCCACTAAAGTATGAACCTCCACAGAATAAGCGATAGACTTGATATTATTACCATTAAAAACATTTTCAAAGAGAATGGCAGAATAGCCCTTTCTGAAGAGGCTGAACAGCGTATTATCAAAGCACGAAAATATTTAGATAAGAAAATTACTTCTTCCGATGCTCCGTTCTATGGCATTAACACAGGTTTCGGAGCATTACGAAATGTAAAAATTGCTCCAAAGGATTACAGTAAACTGCAAACAAATTTGTTGCGCTCTCATGCCTGCGGTGCAGGAGAAGAAGCCCCTAAGGAAATTGTAAGGCTGATGCTCTTGCTGAAAATACAATCACTCAGCTATGGTCATTCCGGTGTGGATATTTCAACAGTGGAAAGGCTGGTTGATTTTTTCAATCATCATATTACTCCCGTGGTATACCAACAAGGCTCTTTGGGGGCATCAGGAGACCTGGCTCCATTGGCTCATCTTTGTCTTCCGCTTATTGGAGAAGGTGAAGTTTATTACAAAGGCAAACGCCTCACTACCGCACAACTTTACAAGGAATTAAAATGGAAGCCTCTCTCTCTTAAACCCAAGGAAGGCCTTGCTTTGCTGAATGGCACTCAGTTTATGAGTGCTTATGGAGTTTGGTTATTAATGGAAGCAGAGCATCTTTCTAAAATGGCCGATACCATTGCCGCGCTATCCTTAGATGCCTATAATTGCAGGCTTGAGCCTTTTGATGAATTGGTGCAATACGTGCGTCCCCATCATGGACAAGCTCGTTGCGCTGCCTTTATCAGTCATGTATTAAAAGGAAGTAAACTTATTTCGCAAGGGAAAAAAGATGTACAAGATCCCTACTCCTTTCGTTGCATACCGCAGGTACATGGGGCTATAAGCGATGTGATAATATATGTACAAAGGGTATTTGGTATTGAAATAAATTCTGTTACCGATAACCCTCTGGTGTTTCCGATAGAAGATAAAATTATTTCCGGTGGAAATTTTCATGGGCATCCCCTTGCTATGGCTCTCGACTACCTCTGTATAGCTCTTGCAGACCTTGGTAATATTTCAGAAAGAAGAACCTATTGTATGTTATCAGGGCAAAGAGGATTGCCTGCTTTTCTTGCTAAGGATGCAGGCTTGAACTCCGGCTTGATGATTTTGCAATATACTGCTGCCTCTATTGTAAGCCAAAATAAACAATACGCCACACCTGCATCTATTGACAGCATCATGTCCTCCAACGGGCAGGAAGATTACGTGAGCATGGGCGCCAACGCCGCAACCAAATGTTATAAAATTTTGGAAAATCTAAAGACAATTCTCTCTATTGAATTAATTAGCGCCGCACAGGCAATGCACTTCCGTAGGCCAGCAAAAACCTCCGTTATACTGGAAAAAATGCTTTCCGAATTTGAAAAGCAAGTTCCTTTTATTGCTCAAGACAGAATATTTGCAGAGGATATAAAAAAGAGCAAGGAGTTTATTGAGAGAAAGATTTAATTTTTAACTATAAGATTCATTCCCCGCATTGTACCTGCTTTTCCATCCGACAATTTGTAATGTACATTCTCAATAATAATGTGGTCACCTCTTTTAAGTTTTTTTAGTAAATCAAAGGCTGCATTGGAAATATGATCATTATTCGATGACATTTGGACAGTAGACCCCTCAGCCGCCACTGCTATTTCAAATGAAGTTATAGTATATCCGATACACTTAATGCTTCTTACAATAGGGTCTGCCAATAGTTCCTTTATGCTAAGCGAGTCTCCATCGCCTGATTTACCTGCCAGTGAAGCAGGGCATTGAGAGAAAATATGTTGATACCTGGTATCACTATCTTTTTCTTGAGAATAAGCAAAAACGGATAGAATTAAAAAAGTGAGGCAAATAAGATATTTCATAAATAAAATTTTGTGATAACACTCTTACAAATATAGCAATTAATGCTTAAAAATCTTTATTATCGTTTTCACAATTATCTTTATATCTGTTATTAGGCTCATTTGGCTTATATAGCGCATATTTAATTTCAGTTTGGCAGGCATAATCTCTTTTATATAGAGTTCCTTGGGGTTTTCAGCATTTGCCAGTAATTCATTTTCTTTAGAATATTCAATAGAGGCATAATCGGTGATGCCGGGTTTTACATTCAATACCTTTCTTTGTTCCTCATCATACAAAACCACATATTCCGGTACTTCCGGGCGAGGGCCTACAAAGCTCATTTCGCCTGCAAGTACATTAAACAGTTGTGGAAGCTCGTCCAACTTATATTTCCTTAAATAAAATCCAATAGATGTTATTCGGTTATCACGCATCCCGATGGTCAACGAACCTGATTTATCAGCATCTTTTCGCATGGTACGGAATTTAAACAGCTTGAACTCTTTGCCATTTTTTCCTACCCTCAGTTGACTGTAAATAGTCCCTCCTGCAGATGTTGTGAGAATACAGATTGAAATTACAATAAAAAACGGCGATAGAATTATAATACCTAAAACTGAAAATATAATATCAAAAAGGCGTTTTATCATTTTATACTTTCTTCTACGGATTCCTTAACAGCATTGCATACAATAGCCACCTGTTCCATAGTTAAATCATAGTAAACAGGTAATGATATTTCCCGTGAAAAATTATCATATGTAACAGGATAGTCAGTTATTTTATAACCCATGTTTTTATAAAAGCTCATCATGGGTATTGGAATGAAATGCACATTAACAGCTACATCCTTATCAAATATTTTTTGTATGATTTTATCTCTTTGTTCCTCCGTAATATTCTTAATACGTAAAGCAAACAGATGATACGATGATTCCCTATCTTTTTCTCTACTGATGGGTAACTCAGCCCATTTTTCATTTGCAAAGAAAATAGAATAAGCGCCTACAATGGCTTTGCGTTTAAGAAGGGTGTCATCTTTATACCGCTCTAATTCTATTAAGCCCATGGTTGCGGCTAAGTCAGTCATATTACATTTGTACCCTGCTTCCACAATATCATATTTCCAATTTCCTTTTTGCATTTTTGCCATGGCATCTTTCGTCTGCCCATGGAGTGATGTGATGCTGAGTTCTTTATAAATAGCTGCATCATCAAAGGATTTGGGAAGGTTAAATAGCATAGCCCCGCCTTCAGCAGTAGTAAGGTTTTTCACCGCATGAAAAGAAAACACTGTAATATCGGTAAGTGTTCCTGCATTCTTTCCTTTGTAGGTAGCTCCAAGCGAGTGTGCCGCATCAGATAAAACAAGTATTCTTCCCAGTTTTTCCTGATTGGCAGTAGCGGCTTTAAATTTGCTTTTTGCTTTTTCAACAATGTCCATAATGGCATTGTAATCGCAAGGCAATCCGCCAAAATCAACAGGCATGATAACTTTTGTTTTCTCTGTAATCGCTTTTTCTATTGCTTCCTGTGAAATGCAAAAATCATTTTTATTTACATCTACTAATACAGGCTTTGCTCCGCAATGTATTACCACGTTGGCAGTTGCAGCGTACGTGTATGCAGGTAATATCACTTCGTCCCCCTGTCCAACTCCAAACCACCGCAAGGCAAGTTCCAGCCCGGCAGTGGCGGAATTAATACAAAGGGTTTGTTTCATGCCGCAATATTCCGATATTTTTTTTTCTAGAAGCTTTGTCTTTGGGCCTGTAGTTATCCAGCCGGAACGCAATGTTTCAGAAACAGCTTCAATTATTTTTTCATCTATACGGGGTGGGGCAAAGTTTATCATGAATAAATTAAATAATAAAATTAAACATTAACAGGGAATTGAAAAGTCCGTAAAACATAGTTCCTGCCTGTTGTTCAAGCATGGATTCAGTGAGAAAGTTAATGCTAAGTATTAGTAAAAACATTAAATAAACAAATCGTTTGCGCTTGATGGTAATAAGCATTGGAATAAATAAATTACTTAGAAGTATTAATATGCCCGGTACACCCACCGCTACTGTTGTTTGTAGATATTGATTGTGTGTATTAAGTTGTTCACGGTAAGCGCCAGTCATTCCATCTTTTTGATATTGCTTCATTAATGCATATTTTGCATCACCGGTTCCGGAACCTATTACAGGGTTGTTCTTAATCACCTCCCAGGCTGCTTTATATACAAGTACTCGGGCTTGGTTTGATTCTACTGACTGTACATCTACTTTTTTACCTGACATTATATTTCCAATTGCAATAAAGCGCGATTGTTTTGGGTGTCCTGATATGAATGAGGTAACCAGTAAGGCAACAATAATTATTGCAGTAACCAATTTGAAAGGAGATTTTTTTAGTAAAAAATATTGCAATAACAACAGCCCCGTTACAATCTGCCCCATTTTCGATTGAAGCAGCATAACCATAATAAGCAGAAAGATAGCGCAACAATAAATAAATATTCGAATGGTTTTTGTAAGTTCATTTTTCTTGACTGTAAGCGCATAGTATATAAATACGAATGCCATATCAATATACATTGTATAGTAGCTTGGATGCAAAAATTTAGAAAATTCCATATACGTAAAGTGAAGTATTCCGTAAGAGAAATAAAGCCATGTTGCGTAACACATGCAAATTATTCCATTAAGAACAGCACCTGATATAAAGGCAACGCCAAACCATTTTTGTTTGTTAAAATCCATTTCACCTTCAGCAGAAAGAATAATAGGAAATAGAATGATGCTGAGTTTTATCTGCATATCCATCCAGCCGTGGTCTGTGTTATTTGTATATAACATTCCGATGAGATAGATTAGATATAAGACAATAAACAATAAAGCATATTTATTTTTGAACCATGCCGTAAATTTTCTTTTTAAATCACCTTCCAGCACCCATGCTAAAGCAAAAAAGATGATACAGGGTGGGGTGGCATAAATGTAAAACGTAAGCATGAAGCCTACCAGGCAAAGCAATCCGAATTTTATGTTTGAAATATTATTTTTCATTTTTCAAAAAATTGAAAAACTTTTCCGCAATCGAATCCCTGTTAAAATTAGCTTCAACGTAATTGCGTCCATTCTCTCCAAGCTTTGCTGCTTCCGCTTTATTGTTATATAAATACAAAGTGTTTTTAACCAAATCTTCCGCGTCTTCCGGTTTAAAGGCAAGTCCCGCTTTTCCTTGCTCAATAAATAAATCTTTTGCTTCGCCTTCTACGCCAAGTAGTAGAGGCTTTTTCATTGCAAGCGCTTCAAATACTTTTGATGGTAATGCGCCTCTAAAAAGTTCAATATTTTTTAAAGGAACTAAAGACACATCTATAGCTTTTAATATTTCTGGCATGGTTGATTTTGGAACGGGAGGGTAAAAGTAAACATTAGATAGTTTCATTTCCTGCTGCATAGCAATAAGCATATCTTTAACAGGGCCGCTACCTAACAGCACCCATTTAATGGATGCTTGATTCTTTATTAGTTCCGCCGCTTTTATTATACTTTCCAAAGCCTGTGCATGACCTATAATACCGGCATATAAAATAATAAAATCTTCTTTTGAAAAGCCATTCTGTTCCCTCCATGTTGTGGTAATTCTATCAGGATTATAAAACGATAAATCAACTCCATTTGGCAGCCAGTAAACAGTTTTGCCAGGAAACCTGTCATGTATATTTTTTATAATTCCTTGGGTTTGTCCAGTTATTAATGCTGATGATTTATATAAATATTCTTCTAGTTTGGTTGTTAAACTTAATAGCGATTTGTTTTTTATAAGCCCCAATTTTTCTGCGCTTTCCGGCCAAAGATCTGATACGTTAAAAATAAGTTTAGCGCTTTTCAATCTTTTTAATAATACTGCTGAAATACCTAAAAATAAGGGAGGGGATTCACATAACAGATAATCAGCTTTATTTAATTTAAAAGCGCCTATCCAAAAAGAGGAAAATACAAAAGAAAAGTAATTCAGCAAGCGTGGCAGTATGTTTTTGCTTTTTCCAACCCAAATCCATGCCCGGTGAATACGCATATCCTCCATTTCTTCCTTTACATACCATTTACCTTTATATTCTTTATGAATTTCCATAGATGGGTAGTTTGGCATAGCCGTAAGGACCTCTATTTGTACACCTATTTTTTGCATACGGACGGCCATTTCATAAAGACGGTTTTGGGGCGCTCCTACTTCGGGCGGAAAGTATTGGGTAAGTATAATTAATTTCATTCAACGGCTAAGATAAGGGGATTTATAAAATGGTAGCTTACAAGCCTAAAAAATAAATATTCAGATTTTGTGAAAGGAAAGACTTTTCTACTATAACTTCGCACCTTCAAACCATTTCCTTTTTGGAAATATGAATAGGCTCCATGTGTTTCTAATCTATCCGCCGATGTACAATCAGCGCGAGCCTAAAACATGAGAAATAGTAAAGCTTTAAGCATTTTGCAGTTGATTATTATTTACTGTCTAAAGTGCATCAATAAAGATAAGCAAAACAATAACTATATACAAAGCCTATTTATTATGCAATATTTACAAAATGACATCAGCACACTTTAAAAAAGTAACCGCCGCCGGTTTACTGGTTACTATTGGAATTATTTTTGGCGATATAGGCACTTCGCCTCTTTACACTTTACAGAATATTATTAAAGATGGAGGCTCTTCATCACGGGAAGTAATAATGGGGGCTATTTCATGCATCTTTTGGACGCTTACCCTTCAAACTACATTCAAATATGTATTTATGACCTTACAAGCCGATAACCACGGTGAAGGAGGTATATTTTCACTTTATGCATTAGTAAATAAATTGGGCAAAAGGCTTTTTCTACCCACTATTATTGGCGCAGGCACCCTGCTTGCTGACGGTATTATTACTCCGCCCATAAGCGTTTCATCTGCAGTAGAAGGTTTGAACGGAGTACATGGCTTGGAAAATGTTATTGTTCCGGGTAATGATTTGGTAGTAGGTATAGTGCTCGGGATAATACTCGCCTTGTTCCTTTTTCAACGCTTTGGAACAAATATCGTAGGTAGTTCTTTTGGGCCTATTATGCTTGTTTGGTTTAGCATGATTGCTGTTTTAGGTGCCTTGCAAATTGTTCAATATCCTAAAATAATAGCAGCCTTAAACCCAGTGTATGGTTGGACTTTACTTGTACATCACCCTAAAGGTTTTTGGCTCTTAGGCGCCATATTTCTTTGCACTACGGGAGCCGAAGCTTTATATTCCGATTTAGGACATTGCGGAAGAAAAAACATACAAACAAGCTGGATTTTTGTTAAAACAGCTCTTGTACTTAATTATCTCGGACAGGGAGCATGGATTCTTTTGCAGGATAAACCCGTTACCGGAGATATGAACCCATTTTTTAAAATAGTTCCTGATTTCTTTATTCTTCCTTGTGTTCTCGTTGCCACTTCTGCAACCGTTATCGCCAGCCAGGCTCTTATTAGCGGATCATATACCCTTATCAGCGAAGCCATATTGCTTAATTTCTGGCCCCGGGTAACTGTTAAATATCCTACCAATATCCGGGGGCAAATTTATATTCCAAGTATCAACTGGGTGTTGTTTGTTGGCTGTGTGCTTGTTGTGCTTTATTTCCGTACTTCTGAAAATATGGCTGCCGCATATGGATTTTCAATTACTGTAGCCATGTTAATGACTACTATTCTCATGTTTTACTTTTTACGTTTCAGGAAGCATTATTCCTGGGCAATTGTTATCCCAATCATTATGATTTTTGCAACAGTTGAAACATCTTTCTTTGTTGCGAATGCTGCCAAACTTCTGAAAAGATTAATGTTTCTTGTATTTGAAGGAGGGCTTATCTTCACCATGTATGTTTGGTACAGGGCAAGAAAAATTAATAACCGCTTTTTACAGTTTGTTAATATCAGGGAACAAATCCCTTTGCTGAAAGATTTGAGCGCTGACCAAACGATTTCAAAGTTCTCTTCCAATCTCATATATATGAGTAAAGCGAATAACCCTGCGGAGATTGAACAAAAGATAATTTATTCCATTTTTAGCCGTCAGCCCAAGCGTGCCGATATTTATTGGTTTGTTCATATTGAACGTACCAATGAACCGTATACATTGGAATATAGTGTAGATGAAATGGAAGACGATAAAGTTATACGAGTGGAATTCCGTTTAGGCTTTAGGGTTCAGGCAAGGGTTAATGTGCTTTTCCGTAAAGTGGTGGAAGAGATGGTCGCTAATAAAGAATTGAATATCACCGCCGTTACCCATCTTTGAAAAAGTACCACCTTGCTTCTGACTTCCGTTTTGTAATATTAGAAAAATTCCTGTCGTTTGAGAATGAATTTAGCCTTAGTGAAAGTTTTATCTTGCGCAGTTATTTCTTTATTAAACACCTAGCACAGTCAGAGGCTAAAGCCTTTGGGTTAGATACCAGCGAAACCCGTATAGAAAAAATACCCCTTATTGTAAACCCTGTTACAGATATTCAAATGAAGCGGGTTCCTCCACGCAGTTCTCGTAAAAGGTTAGATGCTGAAAACTATTAGCCCTAGAGGATTCATCAAATTTTTATTACATACTCCTAAGTTGGTGTCCCAATATCCGGATGTCTTTCTGCATGATATGCCCATACTGCTGCCTGGGTTTCTTCATCCATAGCATAATGTATGGGTTTGCTCACCACTTTAATACCCACCTTAATTCGCTCTTTAAAAGGTGTTCCCTGTTCCAATACTTTAGGCATATCTTTATACAATGATTTATAACACATCATTATAACAACAGTATTTCCTTCCTCTATTTTCTTATGTACTGCTTCCATTACAAGGTCTTTAAACTGTTCATGGCTTTCGTACTTAATAAGATTAACCGCTTCAGCATACAGTTCATCTTCCCTATACCAGTTATAGTGAGTTTGAGGGGTTATCTTTGCTAATCGGGCAGCCCGGGAAACAATGCCGTAATTCACCCTCAGGGCTTTTAGTATATCTTGTCTTCGGTAAATTGTACTTTGATTAGGTCTTTTTTCCATATTACTTTATTTGTTTGCAAAAAAACACTACAAAAAAGCAAGTTTCAAAAAAGTCAATGACCGGAGGCAGGGAAAAACTTATCGTTTCCTTTTAACATATTTTACACTTTTTCGAGTGACACAACAATACACATGTAAAATATTGATTATCAATTAATTATAAGGCAACTGTATCTTATTGAGCAGTAAATAGATGTTTTATTCTGTATTACCTAGGTTTCAAATATGATAAATCCATTTCAATTGCCATAAAACAAGCCTTAAGCAAGTGCAAATTTAAGAAAAAGTTATTGAGAATATCATTTTAATATTAAGAATACATTATCCTTACTGCCTTTTCATTGCAAAAATACACTCTGAAATATAATCTGCCATAAAAGTCAATAACCTCCTACAAACATTAGACATTCAATTACTTACGACTGTTTACTGCTCGGTCGTATATGATTGCCAATTATAAATTATTTTGTTTGTACAAGTGTAAAATCTGTTAAAATTAGGGGTGTTGAGTGGAGCCAAAATACCAAAAACGTAGAGTCTATTTTCTTTGTGAACTTAGTAGTAAAAAATACAAAAGCTACAAAGCGTAAAATATGTTAAAAGAAACTATAAATGCAAATACTATAATAGCTTATAGTTCATCGTTCCTGACAGGCTTCAATCCCAACTCCTCCCCTTTCTTTAGCATGAATTCATGGGCAGCCCCGGGTTGGTTAGGTATTGTTCCGTCAATAATAGCTTCTCTGATAGCGGTTTTAATTATACCCACTTGCAACGATGGCCCAATACCAAAAGCTTTCATAATATCTTCTCCGCTAACGGGTGGTTGCCAATTACGCAAGTGGTCCTTCTCTTCTACTTCTTTTAACTTAGTCTTTACCAATTCAAAATTAGCAAGGTATTTTTTCATCTTCGTGAAGTTCTTTGTGGTAACATCAGCCTGACAAAGCAGCATAAGGTCATCTATATCATCGCCTGCATCAGCAAGCAAACGACGTACTGCCGAATCAGTAACAACTTCCTGAGCCAACACTATTGGTCGCATATGTAGCAGTACAAGCTTCTGCACATATTTCATTTTTTCATTCTGAGGCAACTTTAACTTGGTAAATATTTCAGGAACCATGCGGGCTCCTTTATCCTCATGTCCATGGAAAGTCCACCCGACTTTATCATCAAAGCGCTTGGTAAGTGGTTTGGCAATATCATGCAATACAGCAGACCAGCGCAACCAAAGGTCTTTGGTACGAAGCGAGAGATTATCCAATACCTGCAATGTGTGGTAAAAATTATCCTTATGGCTTTGCTTACCCACCGTATCTACTCCTTGCAAGGCTGCCATTTCCGGGAAAATAATTTGCAGTAACCCTGCATCAAATAAAAGACTCAGCCCCACCGAAGGAATATCTGACAGGATTATTTTATTCAATTCATCCGCAATACGTTCTTTAGAAATAATCTTTATTCGTTCTTTATTCCTGCGGATAGCTTCAAAAGATTCCTTTTCTATTTCAAACCCTAACTGAGATGCAAACCGTATAGCACGCATCATGCGTAATGGGTCATCGCTATAAGTAATGTCGGGGTTAAGCGGTGTGCGGATAATGCGGTTATCCAAATCGTTTAAACCTCCAAAAGAATCAACCAATACACCGTAATTATTCTTACTCAAACCTATAGCAAGGGCGTTAATGGTAAAATCTCTGCGCTTTTGGTCATCATCCAGTGTGCCATCTTCCACAACGGGCTTGCGTGAATCGCTACGGTATGATTCTTTTCGTGCACCTACAAACTCAATGTTATAATCCTCATAAGCAATTTGAGCGGTGCCAAAATTTTTATAGACATTTACGTTGCGGTCACCGAGGCACTTAGCCACTTCCAAAGCAAGGTCTATCCCTTTGCCTACTGCCACAATATCTATATCTTTACAAGGGCGGTATAAAAAAAAATCGCGCACATAGCCGCCTACAGCATAGGCTTCCACTCCAAGCATATCTGCCGCTTCGGATATAACCTTGAAAACAGGCATGCTTATTGCCTGTTTACTGATTGTATTTATTTCTGCCTGAGTCATCAGCGTATAATCTCAATAGTACCGTTCATGCTTAGTTTAATAATTTTAGAAGGAGCGCTTTTTGTTAGCTCCGACTGCCTCAAAGGTACTACGTAATCTACCTGATTTTTTATTTCATCGCTAATTTCATCAAAATAAAGAGGTGACGATTCACCGCTTACATTGGCAGATGTAGATACTAAGGGCTTTCTCAAGCTGTTGATTATCATTTTGCAAAACTCGTCCTTCACCACACGAATAGCTATTGTACCATCTTCTGAAATTAATGATGATGCTATGCGCTTTGCATTCGGATATATAATAGTCAAAGGGTTTTCAGCGTACTCAACTAAATCGTAGGCAATCTCAGGTATATCTGCATAGTGCTCTAATTGCGATGCTTGAGAAACCAATATAATCATAGCTTTTGCCGATGGACGTTTCTTTATTTCAAATATACGTTTAACAGCAGTTTCATTAGTGGCATCGCAACCTATGCCCCATATAGTATCAGTTGGATATAGGATAACACCGCCTTTACTTATTATCCGGATAGATTCTTTTATTTCCTGTAACATTAATTGCTCCCCAGTTTAATATTTAGACGAACGCTAACCATTTCTGAAAAATTAGTCCCGTAATTAGATATATTGGGGTTATTATTTTTATTATAATAATATAAAGGAACATTAAAAGTCGCAAAATCCTCACTACTATTCCCAACATTTGTCAATCCTTTATTAATTGAAAAATCCATAATGATAGAGCATCTTTGGCTAATTAGAATAAATAAACCAAAAGCTAAATGCTCTTGAAGAGTAAAATAATTAGTATAAGCTTTTGTCTCTCCTAAAGATTTACTATCGGAATATATATTACCACCATTTTGACTAAAATAATTATTGGAATCGTCAATATCAGTAATATTTAGGGTCCTAGCCTCGCTGGTATAAAATAAACAACCAACTATAACCCCTGCCTCGGCAAAAGCACCAAATTTCCTATCTTGGCTACTTATATATCTTACCAAAACCGGTAACTCCAAATAAGTGAAATCATAGTTTACATTTAAAGAATTAAAAGCCCAGTACCCTGCAACTCCTCCATTATATATGTATACAGAATCTTTTCCAGAAACTATTTTTGTCGAATATTCTTGAAACTGCAGGCCAGAAGAAATACCCCAATGGTCATTGAACATATACACTACTCCTATCCCTATTCTTCCTCCAAGGTTATTACTGCCATTTTGTACTGCTTCGGATGTTCCAAGTCCTACAATGGGTTCGAGAGAAAAACCTTTTCGTGGTATGTTTTTTTTATTTGCATTATTAAGTCCTTCTTGAGCAATACTATTGGAGATACCTGTATCTTGTGCATTTACATTAAAAAATGCAATAACAAAAAGAAAAATCAAGCAATTTATTTTCATTTTACCTGGAGGCTGCTTTTTGCAACTTGTTGATATAATCGGGAGGAACTTGAACTTTGTTCTGAGTTGCTTTTAAAACATATGTTAAGGCATCTTTTTCATCAGAAAGCTTATCATACGCTATTGACAGGTTGTACATGCACTCTCCGTTACCGGGCTGTAATTCCAGTACATGCAGATAATCTTTTTTAGCATCTTCAGCATCTCCTCCATTCAAATAAGCATTTCCCCTCTGCATATACCCTGAAGGTTCTTGAGGCCTTTTGCGTATCAATATGTTGCAATCGGTAACGGCTTCATTATATCTTCCTAATTGTGATAACATGCCTATTTTTTGTGAGAGAAAATCAATTTTTGAAGTATCCACAGAATAGGCTTTACCAAAGTCCCGCAAAGCAAGATCAAATTTACCCAAATTGGCGTATGTAATCGCCCTGTTGCCATATATGGTAGCATCGGTACTGTCAAATTTAATTGCCATTCCAAAACAATAAAGAGAAGAGTCGAATTGCTTTCTCAATCCATAAATCATAGCCAGGTTACGATATACGCCTGCTTCCTTTATGCCTAATCTTGTAAGCAGGGCATATTCCGGATAAGCTTTATCATACTTGCCGCTATCTACATAATAGTTGCCGAGA